>Ga0209671_1003915_pt1 | contig 14533 bp, 8 predicted proteins | sample WorMetHERISLAND2_2_FD_187401 | JGI IMG/M metagenome (GOLD analysis project Ga0209671, IMG submission 187401) | Marine gutless worms symbiont microbial communities from Max Planck institute for Marine Microbiology, Germany - Olavius geniculatus... | ecosystem: Host-associated > Annelida >... | reverse complement strand
TGTCATTTTCTTAGAAGTCTGCTGTGTTTTCTGATGACAGTGAATTAAGGAAATTTGCACTGTTGTGATAGCACATTAATAATTTAGTCTGTCAGTTTAATAGCAAACTGTAGTGTGGCAGTATATAATCAATAGCCTTGGTACTTCTGGCATGACATAGCTCTAGTGTACAGAGTCAAGTCTGTGTGCGGCGTGGTGCAGTTTTTGTCTCATTCATTCATGAGCACGTTACCTATGAGTTTCAGGTGTAAACTTGTGAAGGAGTGTTGGCTGAATCCGCTTTTTAGGAAATTGACTAGGTTCTATGTGTGCATTTGCTCAACCCACATTTTTCTCTAGCCGAAAAGCTGTGGCCGCTACGTGCACCCTAATTTTGGCCACTGGTAGGGGACATCAAGGGCTGGTCATCGGCAAAATTCTAGGCGGATGCATCAGAGATTTTGAGGGGAAAATTTTCCTTTGACCCATATCTCTCCGATTGGGTGAACTGGGGCGCTGAAATTTTTTCCCTCAAAGGGCCTTTGAGGGGGCGTATCCCAGCAAAATTTTAGCCCCTTCAATTGACCGAGAGACGGGGGGTGACTGTTAAGTCATTTTCCCAATTTTGTGGGTCGATTTCGGTCGACGTCAGATTTTGGAAATTATGGGTTGGATCAATCTGATTCATTCACCAGTTGTCGGGGAGTAGCTCTTACTTATCATGCGGGGGTACAATTTTTCAAATTTTCACTCATTTGTCAGAAATCACCTCCCCCAAAGTTGACCTAATTTTTGGACATTTTGCGACAATAATTTAAAAAATTTTCCCCAAAAAATTACAAGCGGTCCATAATTTTTTGTTGCGGAACATTGTAGACTAGGTAACCCTAACTGTAACGCGTGACACAATCAAGCCATGGGCGTTAGGAGTTTGGGTTGCCGGCCCTCAAAATGTGGCATGAAAATCGCCCATTTTGCAATCGCTCAATGATTGTTTGGTAGGCCTCACCCAGCTTTTTGCGACGCCCCATGACGATCCCGCTTTGCGCTTACGGTTTTTGGCTCAATGCCCAAAAACGAAAATTACACATCGTCGATATCGCGGTGATTTTCACGCGGTAATTCGTGGTTTGTTTACCACCTGGTCGACCTAGCCAAAGGCCACGCGATCCCCTATCGCAATCCCGATTTCCACTTCTGATTTTTTCTAGCTACAGACTACCAGATTTTTGGTTGATTGGCATTATAGCCCTCCTTTTCGACTCCGAACACGCCGAGTGTTTTAGAGTTGCTACTGGGGCACAGTGGAGCATTGTGCTTAATTCAGGGTTGATAAAAATTACTATTTTTTAAATAAAAATTGAATGCATCAATTTTTTTTATTTAAATCGATGAAAAACTTTTTTATTAGATTTTTACACCATTCTATGCTGTCTGTGATAACCAATGTGTTACCTTTGTCTGTTAGTTTGTAGATGACAGTAATTCACCTTGATTAGTTTTTTTAATTACTTGTGTTATTTTTTTATAGCTGCCTGGCAAAGAACTTTACAATTTCAACCTGGTGATGCTTTCTAATGTTTGTGAATATTTATTCGGCTGCAGTTTGTCAGACTTTTTAAGGCAAATAGTAGACAGTGATGACGGCCATATTTCTAATACTTGTAAGCATGCTGATTGCTGAAAGTAACTACCAAAACAACATGAGTAATTAACAAGAGTCAACGCCTAGTAATTGGCGATGTTAACTTTGGTAAGGTGCATCAGATTAAGCTAACTTACCAGCTCGGATATAATGAAATATAATTATAATCAGCAAGCACTACGGTGCACTAAATACCAGTAATAGATTGCAAACTGAAAACAGCCATCACATTTACACGAAAATTTGTAGTTCAGTGATTTAAATCATGGTTTTTATTGTTCATTTAAATCATGATTTAAATAGATTTAAATTACTTGATTTAAATCACATCGACCCTGGCTTAATTGCACTCTGATATAGAAATAGCTGTACTGCACTGATTCTTGCACTCAGTTTATATCTTACAGCCTTGCTTCTCTATCTTAACCAAAAACCCAATAAAACTCACTGGGTTGGGCTGTAACAGATGATGTTCTTTCAGCCCTGACAACACTGATCTAGTGCAGTTGATATGAGACTGCAGAGACTGACAGCCCGTTGCTGCTGCTGCTGATGTATAGGTGATGACGAAGAGGAAGGGGCTGAGGATGAAGATGGAGAAGGAGCGGAACTAGATGAGGTACACTAAATGATAAGTACTCCACACTATTGATTGCAGTCTCAGGATCCTGGCTATTTTGGCCATTTCCGAATCCCATTATTGGCAGCATCCCAATTTCGAGTGTTAGATAGTAAAGTACGGCAGCAATTTTAGCCATCTTACGGATATTGTTTGTGCATGCAAGAGTGCTTGCTGTGCGCTGCAAGTTGCATTTTGACTGTCACAGTCTCTTCCTGTCGCTACTGGTTTTAGTGTACTGCATCCTATGCAGGAAGTTAGACTGATAGGGCTACTAGAGTGATCCTAAATAATGACCAATCTATAAGCCTAATACCAAGATTACAAATTTGTTAATCCCGGATCCCGGGATTGAGAAATCAATTCCCGAATTGCAATCACTAGTCTACACGTTGTCACTAGGAAATAAGTTACAGATTTTTAGAAGTCGTGGAAGATAAAGGCATAACAGTTACCTCAATAAAGACCCGTGTACATGTTTTTGGTGTTTAACATAGTCAGCATATGTGAAAATCTGACTTGTTTGATATCCGCTTGACTATATATTCCTGAAAGTTGTCGAAAATGGACATATGTCAGCTAGTGAACTGTCATGGGTTAATAAGTTAGGAAAAAGAGAATTGTAATTTTTCCGTTGGATGGCTGCAAATTTCTGACATTTTTTTGCCCTAAATGATGTTCACCTTATAGATTTAACATTTTTTGGAAAAAAATTTTCTCCTAGGTGAAATTTAGTCTGGTTGTGGGGGGACAAAAAATTGCCACAATGCCACTGACCCCCATGTCCCTGCTGTATTATAATACCGTTTGCTCAATGGAGCTGGCTGGCCCATCACTTATTGAGCACACGTCAAGCTGGTTCAAGTGTATATAGGTTGCAGCGGCATAGCTCATCGAGCACACATTCAGCTGGCTTTATGACTGCTCATTGAGCCAGCTCCATCATGTAAGCGGGGTATAAATCTGCATATTGTTAATTGGTGTCAGGAGGAGGAAGGTGAGGAGGAGGAAGAGGAGGCAGATGCATGATGGGAAGTGGGTGTGGTCTGTTGCTAGCAGCTATCTCTGATGCCAGTTGCTGGCCGGCCTCTCGTCTCTCTGTCTGTGTCTGGCTCTCTCACCATCATGACATTGCATTACATTGTGTGCAGACTCGTTCTTCGTCGGTCGTTGTCGTTTGTCGTTCTCGAGGCGTGAAAAAATCTGTGTTTCCGGGTGCTGTTAGTTCCAAAAGAACTCTATCCCTTAAATTTCTGTCAAACCCAGACAAATATTGGTGCAGTTTTTTGTTTGCTTTTACAAAGTGTTACCGAAAGAGACTGTTTGCACTTGTCTGTGGTACAGTATCTTTACTCATGTTGTCGTGGGTACTATTTATTGTGACTTTTTCGAGTTGTGTAATATTGCATCGCATGTCATGAAAGAATGGTTTACAGATTAATTTCCAGCCCTGGTGCCTACCTTTTTTTACCACACTGCAACTGGAAGCACAGGGATTTTTTATGGCGCTAGTACTGTATATGTTCGGATTAGCCAGCGTAAACTCTCCTTCGACTCGACTCCGAGGCCATTACTGGCAGATACCATGGCTACTTTCTGTCACTCACTAAACTCTTGTTGATGCTACGAGATACCGACAGGAAATGTTTTGAATTAGGTTTTTTGTGACTGCATCCGTCTAACTTGTTACAGTCTGTGCAAAATTATGACTGCGACTAACAGATGTTCTTTGGGATTGTCAAAGAGGGTTCTTACAGCTTAGTTGGGCTAATGTCTACATTCCAGTTAATTCATCAGCGTAATTCACAAAAATTGACTGGTTTTTGACGTGATTTGCAACGTGAAATTATGATGATCACTTTTATGCTGACACTAATGTGGCCTCCATCGGGAATTTTATGGTTTTAACATTGGCTTTGGTTGCGTTGTTTTTGAATTGTGGTGTACTTACTGAGATGGTAACTGTTGCAGTTGGTTGCAGCTGCATTTTAATAAAGAACTGAAAATGGTTTTGTCGTCTTCGGCGATCTGAATTTAAGAGTGTAAGGCATAGGAAAGCATCGTGTCGTGGACACTCACTTAGTACTCTTTATGTTTATTGTTCAATGTTGCTTACTTATGCTTTAGTTTCTAATATTTATATCTAGCAGTACAGGCATGGTACGAGTTAAGATTGTCAGGACTGCTGCAAATCATCAGGGAAATGTCGGGGGATTTATATTTTACAGTATCTGGCGAGGGTCACCTTACAGTTGTATATTACATACATGTGCATGTATGTAGTCCAGTAACAACTTAGCACCTATAAGTACCCGTGGCTTAGTTACAATCCCAGTAGTGCTATGGGGGGTGGGGGGTAATTGCCGTCACTGAATTTTGCCCAGTCGGAAGAGGGATTTTTTCACGAGTTTTCATGATTTGGGGCTTAAATCCCACATTTTGGTAAGATTTACAGGCAACACTGAAAAACTGAGCATCCATATCCTCTGATGGAAATTTGTAGCTGTCTGTCAAAAAATTGCAACTTTTTTCTTACCCTCTTCATGGTTCCTACAGTCAGGGAAAGTAAAGGAAAATAAAAGTACCGGGGTGCAAAAGTTAACATAGATGCAGAAAAATTTTGAACTGTTGTATGCTTTGCTCACAGATATTTGCACCTTTTAAATTTGTCCTGCTGCCCTTGTTTGTAGTGTGATTGCAAGCGACTAAAAACCAACATTCATATTTCATGTGAACACATTAAGGAAAACAATTAATTTTGTCCTGAAAAGACAGGTAAAATGAATTTAATTCTTCAGAGTAGTAGGAACGAGGTTTCTTTAACCCATATGCCTCTGCCGACCCCTAAGCTGCCAGCCTGGACAATTTTGCTAAGCTACCGCTGCCATGAAAGTCATGACTTAACTCAAGACCTGGACACAGTCTTGAATTTTTGCAATTATGTTGTAAATCAGCAATAGTTTAACAGCAAGTTAACAAGCTGAAATGGCTTCAGGTTGTGGGCGCCCCTGCCCCTGGGACCCTCAGGCTGAACTGACTGACTGTGGACCTGATTATCTTTATGTATTAACAGTATACACTGTAGCAGATACTATATAGCTAATGGAATATTTACATTTTAGGAATTTTACATACATGCCGTGCTCACAACACATCTTCCCAGTATTATCGGTCTGTGTCAACACTAAAAAGCCATCCACAAAGCACTGTAGAGGTTACATCTGCAATATGAAATGATTGAGTGTAATATTTCACAGTAATCACTATTGTTTTGGCCACGGCTTGCTATTATCATGTGTTAAGCAACCAGTTTAATAAGACATATTGTGCAAAGGCACAGAAATAAAACTCAACCTTTTGGTCCTTAGAAAATTGTGGCTAAGCAGTGCTAAAACGCTAGGCTTTCCGTGAGATTCACGGCTAGTCGGCTTAGGACTCCCAGGTTGCGTTCACATAAACACGAGTACGAGTCCGGCATTGTACGGGTTCCCGTGTAAGTTCCGGCAAACACGAGTTTAAATGTATTTCAATGGCGGCCGTTCACATACGTACGAGTACGAGTTACCTGTAAATTTCACTCATATGAGTAGTTTCTGTGCAGTTCTTGTTTTTATCCAACTCGTAGAAAGTAAACTACTCGTAAATAGCGTTAATATAGTTTATAAAAGCCGTGGTGCATATTTGACGTCATCATAAAATTGTTACTCGTTAGAGGTGTGCGGTTAGTAAAAATAGTAACTTTGTAGTGGAATATTGTTTTAATGGCGAAGCATTTCCTCGATTCGATTTCATTCAATATGGCCGACACGCGTTGAGTTATGTGATTGTAGAAGTGACCATGAACGTTCCAATGAGTGAAGCTTCTATAGGCCATAAACGGAAACCTGACTCGTACTCGCGTCTGTGAACGCAGCCTTAACCACTGCTACCTGTTGATTCATGGGTGAAGGACATCTTCGTCAAATCTTGGCTATCTGTGTGCCAAAAATTATCAAATTTGATGGAGATTTCACGAGGCTGTGACAAAAACAAGTTAGGTCATTTTTTTGGCACACTTCGTACTATTCTGCTCATTTGCTATACACAGAAGACAAAAAAGTGCAAAGAAGCCAATGTGTAATATAAATGGAGAATCAATTTCACTTGGTGAACAACCTCATTATGTCTTTACACTGTATGCAAGACCTGATGTATTTTGCATATCAAGGCCACAGTTTGTAACAATAAAATGCACGCTGACTGAAGTGACTGAGCAACAGTGCTCCAATCATGTAAAAACTGATAACTTCACTGGAGACAATACTAACAAACTACTTAACAACAACTCCATGGAAAAAGAAAAACAGCAGACATGTGTACGTGAGAACTTTTTATAACTAGTCAAAACACTTTGCTAGGATCAAAGGCTTCAAAGCAGCATTTTACTATATCACACTGAATTAACACTGCTCTGTGAATGGTATGAGAATTATGCCAGACTGGAAGCTCTTGAGAAGTGCTGAGCAACCGTCCTGCTCAGTTACGGAGATCTCAAAATATCACCATTGTGAAATTTTTGAAAAAAGTAGTTGCAGATGTGTGCAGTTTAGTGACATTTGGTAATCGAAAATGGGACAGAAAATCTATGCTTCTTCACCCCACTGACAAAAATGGAATGGAATTGATGTCCTCATCAAGACTGCTTATATGTTCTTCAGCCCCTGGAGTTTTCAGAAAGACCTGAAAAACTTCTTCCTGTGAATTACTGCAAGTTGGTGATTGATTATACAATGTGACTGCTCACAAACTGAGAGGTTAGTAGTCTATAACACAGAACCAAACACATTATTAAGCAACTGCCACGATCCCTCTGTCCATCCGATAGGATCAGCTGTTCATCTGCCTGTAAGCTATCGTCAAAGTTTCCAGCTGTAGTTGAATATCTTGCAGCTGGTCAACGGCTGAAGCAGGGAGACTGGATAAATGGAAACACTGTATTGTTTTCAAAGCTGTCGACATCTGCTCCACTGCTGCCCTAATGTCATTTTCTTCCTACACATACAATGCTAAATGCTACAAGGTTGTCTATCTTATTCCATGACTACAACTAGTGACATAGTTAAACGATAGAGAAGGTCTGGATGACCATCTATCATTAAAATCTGAAATAGCTTTACTCTGGGCAACATCTAGTGATACTGAATGTGCAAAGAGTTTGTAATGTTTAGCTGCTTCTGTTGTCATCAGGAGATCTGACAATACTGTATAATAATTATTTAGTCAACCGTAACAAAATTACTGGAAGGGCTAAGTTAAATGACTTGTTCCTATTCAGTCAACAATCACTTATATTCAACAACGTTATACGTGTAATATTTACTGTTTCTGTAGCCACTGCATCCATTGCTTTCAATCTTTTAGCTGCTGGCTGGAAACACAGACAGTTGGCAGCATTGGATCAATTATTGACAAATACCTAGGTACTACAGCGTTAGCAATCTAAACAGTTTGACTAATAAACTAAAATCAAACATAAAGGTAAAATTCTGAGAACAGTTGGAGCAGGAATTTGAAGCAAATTTAATAGGCTGGATGTCTGCTGTAATCTGCCCCCCCACAAAAAAATTTTTTAGTCTTGGAAAATCGTCTTCCAAAAGTAACAAATTTGAATAACTTTAATATCAGTTACTGCTTCAACGTACAAGTCTCTTCGAAGACATAGAATAAAGCACAACATTATTAATTCCGTGGTGTAAAGCCAGTTTGGCCACGGGATTTTTCGGCTGCCAGTCAATTCGGCCGCACGTCAAAAGAATGTTTAGCGTTAAATTCATGTGATGTTCAAAAAACCTAATTAAATAATTGTCATCTACTCAGTCACTTTTGGTGTCCCCACCGAATGCTCTTTACATCAGCCATCCAGAGTCCGATTTCGATTGGTTGAACATTGGCTGGATGTTCTGATGTGGAAGCACTAGAAGTGCCACGAATCTGTGACACAGCAGTCTGGTACTGTCATCTACTCTGTGCTTCACACCTGTTGTGAAGTGCATCACTGCTTCACAACCGAACGACACTTGGACGCACCTAAAGAAGTCAAGACACGTTGGAACCAACATTTTTGGCACCTGAGTCAACTGACGGTCAAAACTTTCTGTGGCCGAACCGTCTGTAAACCTTACCTGGTTGTCACTGTTGACTAGCGAAGTATCACTACTAGCCGGTGCTGAAGCTGTAGGTCCACGCTGCCAGTAGACTAGCAGCTCTTGATGCTGCGACTCTAGCACAGAACGCTCAGATTCACTTGCAATCACTGCAGTCTCACCCGACATCTACAGTGCACACATCACAGATAGTCATGATTAGGGCCCACTGTTTTTCGCGGAAAATTTTGCCAAATTCCGTGGGCAAGTTCGCAAAATTCTGCGGCTTACCACGGCAAAATCGTCTGAATTTCGCGGGTCACCGCGGCCTGACGTTTGTGTTTTTTACGAGGTTCCCACACTTTTTCTGACAAAAAATTCCACAACTTTCCAAGACGGTCAAAAACATTTTTCCAGGATCTTCTCACAGCCTGCCAACGTTTAACTACAAAGACAAATAGCAGTTACTTACTGCACATACAATGAAAAGAATCCAATGAAAAGAATGCTGAATGTTTTTAAAATGTATCTCACCATTGTATTTCAGCAAGCAGGTGCTATGCTAGTGTTACACGTTGTTTATTCTCAACCCCTAGTACTCACCAGGATTTTCATTTTCCAGTACTTTCCAGGACCAAACTTTATTTTGCAGGACTTTCCAAGGCCTAGAACATAGGAAAAATCCAACAATTTCTAGTACGTTTGACTAGTCAGTATGCCAGAATATGCATACTGTTATGCAGAAGTCACCATTCGTTTCCTAGCGGCTGTAACTACTGCTAGTGCTCATTGCACCTTACCCACAGAGGAATGACCAGGCTGAGCTGGCCTGCATGGCTTGGTTATGTATCAAGATGGTATGACCACAAATGGACACCCATCTCAGTACTAACCCAGCTCAGCATCAAGTAACTTGTTGACGTGACTAACGATGTCACCACAAGGCAAAGATGCCGGTCCACAGATTACAGAATATGTCACTGTTAACCAGTGACATAGCCGAGTCCTCTTAGTTTAAGTCCGAGTCACGAAAAATAAAACTACAGTCCAAGTCATAAGTAGCAATCTCAATACTGAAATTGATTTCTCTATCCTGGGATCCGGGATTAAGAAATTTGTAATCCCAAGATCCAGTTTTTTTGGGATTAGGCTTACACCGTCGTTATTTAGTACCCTATAGTAGCCCTACTAGATTTAATGCACAGGTTGCACGATAGAAAAAAGAAGAAAGCCATCAGGGACTTGGGAGTGTCTCTGACTATCGAAACCAAACTTGCAGTTTATAGCGAGGGCTCTTGTGTGCATGAACTATTTCATTAGATGGCTGGAGTTGTTATTCTATCACATACAACAGTCAAAAATGTATTATTTAAGAAATTTTCTGTAGTCCCAAATTCCTGAGTTTTGGATGCCAGCAATCATGGGATTTAGGACCGGTGAAAATGGCCGGGATCCCGGGATTGCAATCACTAGTCATGAGGGTCCTGTCCACAAAAGTTTGACTCCGACTGTGAGTCCTGAAAAATAATGACTCAAGTCCACTAGCGGACACGAGTACAACCTGACTGCTGTTACCCTGGTCAGGAAGTTGACTACAGTCTGATGCGTGCGCTCATCAGACCCAATGCTATTGGCAACGACCGACTCGTGAGCAGTCAACTCGGCAAAACTTGCAAACGTCTGCAGCGAGATCTGACCGACGACTGACGAGTCAATATCCACTGAGTGCAAGATGCGACTGAACAAACTGGACATCAGACGTAACGCTTCCACCTGCTGTCAAACACACACACATGGCCGACGAGTCCACTGAGTACAAACACACATACGTACAACGGATTCTCTAAGGTGTGCTACATTGTCCATAAGTACTAAGCACTACTGGAATGGATAAACGAGTACACAGTATGAGCTTATACCACACCAGACAGTGTTGTATCATACTTACATTATGCTCAGTTGGCATAGACTACACATTAGTTTTCTTTATGATGCACAACTGCAGACGAAAGTTGTGAAAACAGCACCAGCGCAAGCGGAACATGGTTTAACTGTGCTACTGGCACTGCACCAGCATACCTACAAGAACTGCTGTCAAGAAAGCTGTGCAGTGTCTTTGCCTTGTGCTAAAGCAGCCAGTCATTGACTGCACACACCATAGCAGGCGGCTGCAGTTGCCCACCCCCCCCCTAAATTTCAGCTGGTCGTAAAATTTCCTTCTGTTTGGAAATATGTTCTTCACAAGAAGGTTAGTGAAAAATGAGATATTCTCATCTTTATTTTACACTGCTTCACTAATATGTGTGCCTAAGTGCACGATGAAGTGCAATTTCTTTGTGCAGATGGATGTAGTGTATGAGTAAATTTCGAATTATTTTTTACTCTAACATTCAAAGTAGAAGACTTCAGTACATTTAACAGCACTATCTTGTTGTTGGAAACTGGCAGCTGTCTGTCAAAAAATTGGAAAAAAGTACTCCCTAACTTTTTTTATCCCATGACGTGTCAGTGATGTAGACAAGAATTTTTTTAAAGACCAAGACCATAACATTCTTCTCAAGACAGACTATTTGTTGTCCTCAAAGCACCTTAAGACCTTGGTCCCACGGCCTACATATCTGCAAAGTGTACCTTGTGTGATGGAGGAAGAGATGTGGTTGAGAGAGATGACAGAAGATGTAACACTGACAGCCTCATCGCATCAGCCGATGATGTTGATGATGTTGGCGATTCACTCTCGTGTATCAGCAGCTCAGCACACAACTGCAGACTCTGTAACAGACATCAGAGCAATACGACAAAACGACGCTCCATGCTTGGCGCCTGACCGGGCTTTTCCCATCATTGCTGCCAGGTTACGAATGAAACTCAGTCCAGACAGTATCCATTAACTTTTCGACAAAAACTCAAAACATTTTTATTCCATCGATCTTGCAACACATGAACATCCAGCCTATCCATGTTTTGTTTTATCGTTTTATTTTTCAGTTTTTGTTATTGTTGCAGTAAGTGAATTTGGTATGATGAATAAAACTGGGACTTGGAAAAGGCTTACGTGACAAAAACAATCAGTGAGATGAACAAAACAAAATGCCAATACCGTGCAGTTCACGCAAGCCTGCAGCCACTGGGGCGGTTCCATACGAGTTCAATCAAACGTTCCTTCTGTTAGCTGGAACCAGGATAAATCATTGTGTGATAACAACCAAAAATGTGACTTTTGAGCTCCAAATGCACAAGAATGTATTTGCCGTTTTGGGTCCCCCTATGAAAAAAATTACAGCACCCTCTATGTCTTTTGCCTGTAATAATAGAGTATTAGTAAAAGGCCGCTTTGCAGCCCTGAGGTGCAGTCAAAACACTTTTGGAAAAGTCTAGCAATCAGCCTGTTACAAATTTGCCTACCAGTACTTATAGTAACTCATATACCTTGAAAACAAAGCCAGTGTCAGCGGTAGAGATGAGACGAGAGAGAAGAGAGATAAATTCAGCGATGACATCGTGTACAATGTGACGATGTGCTGTGTCGACTGACGATGACAGCAGAGTGAAGAATGGATCAACAGCTGAGACAATGCGATGACGAACTTCACAGCTGACAGCAGCAGTTTCATTGTCAACATCAACATGCAGCACGTGACGTAAACATGCAAACACCGACTGCTGGAATGACAACAACAACAAAATACTACAACAGACTTATCACCACTTGATGCAAAGCAATCACCAAACATGCACCACCCGGATATTTTAGTTGTACTAATAAAAGCTGCAGTAGTAGTAACAGTTTAGTAGTAGTAACAGTTATTGTTGTATTAGCTGCATAGTTGTAGTAGTAGACGTAGTTGCACTTGCAGTACTAGTCAGCAGTTGCATAACTGTAGTAGTACACTACAACAACAACAACTACAACTATTACTACAATGAAGTGACAATGAACTTCAAAGTAGATAGCAGCAGTTTCATTGTCATCATGAGCATGCAGCAAATACAATAAATAATAAACAAATAATAGTCATACATAGCCTAAACAATAAAAATTCTTACTATTATCCAACAGAACACATACCAGTAAATAAATTCACAGGTTAATACAGTAGCTGATATGCCACCTGTCAACTCAACCTGGCCATCAATCCATGGGTACATGCAATGATTACCAATAAATGCTGCAACATAAACAGCTGAAACAGGCACAACACGCAATGCAATAGCCGAGCCTCCGTGGCCTCACAATGTAAACTGGTGTCTGACCGAGAGCAAATGAAACAGAGATTACTGCCACCCTGTTGACTTTATAGCTTGGAAAGCACTTTACGTTAGAGATTGCAATCCAAAAATCTCGAATCCCGGGATCCCGGCCGTTTTCGACAATCCCGAATCCCGGGATTGGCAGCGTCTCAATCCCAGGATTTCGGAATTACAAAAATTAGCTAAAATTGTACTTTTTCGCGTATTAAATGACAGAAATAAGAATTTTTTGTCGTCCGGTGAATAAAATATTTTATGAACGCTACAGTACTACTTTGTACTGTCGCCAGAAATTTGTATTTCGACAGTCACTGTCACTCTCTACAGTTCTTATACACCTTTTGTGGGGCCCTGTGCATAAAATATGTCAATTGGGGATAGCAAAATAATGACCAATCTGTAAGCCTAATTCCGAAACGGGATCCCGGGATCCTGGGATTACAAATTTCTCAATCCCGGATTCCGGGATTCAGAATCCAATCCCAGGATTGCAATCGGTAGTTTACGTTTACGAATATGGCCAAAACACATACCAAATGTAGCAGTTGAGTGATGGTGTAAATATTGGTGGAGGGCGTGTATGTCAGCATTGCGTCACAACACTGCTGAGTCAATCGATGCATAAGAGTGCTGTGACAAATGACCGACTTGACGACTGACAGCGACACATGAGAAAACAGCCAGAGACTGTTAGTGACTGACAGACTCACTAGCAACTCAGTCTGCACACACCAGCCAAACAACTGCTACAACTACTACTACAATAATTACTACTACAACTACAACAACTACACACTACAGAACAGCCACAGATTATCAGTAATCGACAGACTAACTAGCAACTCACCAGACACACCAGGCAAACAGCTAATACAACTACTACTGCTAGAACTACAATTACTACAACAACTACACAAAGAAAAACAGCTGGAGACTATCACTGGCCGACACACTGACCAGCAACTCACTCTGCACAGAAACACACCAGCCAAACAAATACTACTACTAGTTACTACAACTACTACTACAACAATGACAACACACGGTGACGAAAAAAAACAGCCACTGACTATCACTGACTGACAGACACTCTTTCTGCACAGACACACACCAAAAGTTAATCGTGGTTGAGCTGAATCCACAAAGCATATCAACCAACCAATTAACGAGCAAGCAAGCAGGCAATGAAATAAACAAATGAGCTCTAAACCACAGCCTTGAGACCAACTTAACAGCAACCGTGAACGACCTGATGTTCCGCAGACATCTTTGGTAGGAGTCGAGACAGAAGAATGACAAGGTGTCTGTAGCCGGGAACCAGTGACAGAGAGCCTTGAACCAGCGGTAGAGTGCCTTGAATGTGACAGAAGATGGAGACAAGAAACTGGCAGTGATCACGACACAACTCCGCCGACCCGTAGCTATAGAACAACATTCCACAAGGTGACTGAGTGAGTGAATAGGGTTTAACATCTGACCCAACAAATTACAAATCATTTTGTAGATGGCCACACCGGGCAATCACTTGCATTTGTATGGACAACAAAAATCAACAGCAAAAAATTCGAGACAAAAAAAACTAAAATAAGTGAAACTAGACAGAACTAAAACCAAAAAAATTGTAAGCAACTCCAAAACATCTGACATCACTTAACTGCAATGAAGGCCTAAAATCACAACCAGCAAATAAATGTAGACATAGTAGTTTCTACAGAAAAAAAGAAAACAGACCGTGCTATGAAGCACCAGACGTCAATAGCCAAGACAGAGCGATGCAGACAGCGACCCAAAACATTACTCAACAGACATGACTCCTAAACATACAACAAGCAGTAATATAGTGGTAGATTTCTGTTCCCTCTAATCCTTCCCTCTCCCCACCACTCCCCCTTCCCCTTCTCCTTTCCTTCCCTGTCC
>Ga0209671_1003914_pt1 | contig 14534 bp, 12 predicted proteins | sample WorMetHERISLAND2_2_FD_187401 | JGI IMG/M metagenome (GOLD analysis project Ga0209671, IMG submission 187401) | Marine gutless worms symbiont microbial communities from Max Planck institute for Marine Microbiology, Germany - Olavius geniculatus... | ecosystem: Host-associated > Annelida >... | reverse complement strand
ACCTACATGTATACCTAGTGAGAAAAAAATTTGGAAAATAAGTTTTAGATGTTTTTAGTTAAACGTATCATTGTAATAATGTGTGCCAAAAATTATAAAAGTAAATTTACATTTGTTAAAGTTATTCAAGAAAATGTATAGACTCCTTTTTTCCGGACACGGTGCATTACAGATGCAGTAAGGCACGATTAGAGTATCGAAGATATATCTCGTGTAGGCTTATACACTGGTAGTAGGCGAAATCGTGCGCAGGACGTCAGAAAGAAAAGTCACAACAGCTTGTAGTTGACGTGGGTCGGAAGCATCGATCTAGTACGATAGCTAAACAATAGCATCTAATGCACAGGCGCCGGCATCATAATGCATTCTGCACCGGTGCGCCAGCTACAGCATACTACTCAAGAGTGCTTGACCGCAGAAATCGACCGATTAAACAATCACACAGGCACACACACGCAGTTCGCGGAGTCGATTACCACGCTGTGTTCTACGACCGCGCTTCTACTGCCGATCTTTAGCACTATTATTATTATTATTATTATTATTATTATCATTATACTCGGTTTATAATGCACGCTAGGTCTTTCAGAACGTGAAGAATCTCAAGTGCAGATAAGGTCACATGTCAGTGGAGGAACGCACGACTGTATAGAGCAGTTTTAAGCCGAGATAAAACGCGGCAGCAGTATAAACAGTCGGGCCGTATATCTCCACATCACGTGACCCATCTATGTCGGCAGTGGTTGGTTGATAACTCCGACATCAGAGGAGGAACAGCAGCGACGAAAGTGGGTTATGCCCCCGTCTAATTCTGACGAGAACCCTACTCTTTGTACCTCTCTCTGACTTATGGGGGATGAGCATCATAAGCTTCCTTATCGGGGTCTAAGCATTTCAAATTCTTTTACTGCATTCTTGACCGTCAAAACGACCTTTTACGTCATAAGTGGGATAACTTTTAGTAATTATTATTGTAAGTCACCATTTTTTCACAAATCCCAAATCGCGTACATTAAAGTCAAATCGCAAAATTATGTAATCAATATACACGCACTAAAATCTGCGATGACTCGAATAAAATCGCGATTTGATTTTGCCCAGCTCCACTGGTCGGCACTGTTCTATACGCGTCGGCTCAGTCTCAGAGTCCCAGATCTAGCTGTGCCTGTGTGAGTCTGAACAACGACGTTTGCATTGTCCACGTATAGCACGACAACATATGACAACGATGATGATAGTGATGACGATGCATTATTTAACGTTACAGTACTTTGAGCACTGCGGCATCTTTGGTAGCGTCCGCACTGCCATGAATTAGCGTCATCTTTGGATACTACAACTGCCTACTAAGTCTACTACTACTACTACTACTACTACTACTACCACTAGGGACTGTGTGTGTTCGATACTACAAGTGGATGTCGAGTGTTCACGTGGCTCTGAACTCACTGCAGCCGTATCCGTTAGCAACCGATGTAATCAAATACAAACATTTAAATGTCAATAATTTCGACACGGCGGTCTGTTCTGCGTGTGCTCCTAACTCGTAAGATAAAAAAACTCAGAAAACAGAATTTGTGTGAACGTTTCTTAAGACATGAGAAAACGGTTGCCAATTTCTAACTCATAAAGTCAAAAGTCAAGACTGCCGCACAATGCATGTATGTCTGCACTGGGCCGACGGAGTTTTCTCATCATCTTAGCTTCGCCCTCGGCAGATGCAGCAGCTGTTGCTAGGAGTATTGTTTACGTTGTCAAGTGACGTCACTCGCACTGCTCTCTGCTCCTCGGACGTCGTCTGCTGTCAGTTTGTCACAATAATTCGTCCGTCCGTTTGACCATCGCATTCTCACACTCGCTAACGATAATTTCAACTGTCATCAGCAACAGTGCGGGAGATCATAAATCACCGAGATATGGCAGTAACGTTGACCGCACTCGTGTGCATGGCGGCGGTTGCTTTGCCCTCAGGTGAGAGTTATTCTGTAATTTTTATCTGTTCCATTGCTATAGCATAGCATGGGACAGATTATATTAAAATCACTTGCGTCTGTCTGTCATTCTGTCAGTCTGTTTGTAAACACTCCTACGGTCGCAATTTTGATTCGATTTTGATGAAATTTTTGCGCAGTGATTCGGAGCCCGAAATGTAAAATCGAGTTTGTTTGGGATAAAAATCTGATATTTCCTTCTTCTATTTTACCCCAATTTTTAAAAAATTGCATTACGGTCTATGGGGAATTCAAAGCGGTATAACTCGGTCCCCGCAAAAGATAGTTGCGCGCTGTGTTTATCTACCCCCTATTTTCGGGCCCGAGCTATCCGACGGTGTCATTTAATTTTTTTTCTCTGTTGACCCTCTTGCCATGGCAACGAATTTTGGGACAAAAATTGACTACAACTCGGCCCCCGTGAAACATAATTGCTTCCTGTTTGCACCTACCCCCTATTTTCGGCCTCGCGCTATCCGGTGGTGTCATTTAAATTTCTCCCCTGCCGACCCCCGTTGCCATGGCAACGAATTTTTGGACAAAATCGACTATAACTCGGCTCCCGCAAAAATGATAATGCACGCTGTTTTCACCTACCCATTATTTTCGGGGCCGAGCTATGCAATGGTGTCATGTAAATTTCTCCTTCTGAAGACTTTTGTTATCATGGCAACCAACCGTTTTTATTCAAAGACAAAAATTGCTGCAGGCTCACAAAAGCGTCAAACGCTGAAACGCAGCTGCCAGGCTATATAGCGTGGCAATGGGACAGATACCTTGTTCTATAGAAGGTAGGCCTATTTCTAGTTTGGCTTAAATTCAAAAATTTTTTGTTGTTGTTTCATTCGCTATTGTCGAGTGTGAGAATACGAGTAGACTACGCAGTAATTCTTATTCGTCTACTGGAGCGTACATGTATATACTATGTAGACTGTGCAGTGTGTGTTAAACAAAAAATGATTGTGTCCAATGTAGTCTTTCATTCTTACCCTTTCAGTTTTGTTTTGGAATAAATTCTTTTACTTCATTAAGACCTGCATGCTGGAATAAACTGCATGCAGCTTTTTGCTAGTTTCCATACTAATCACTAAAACTGGTAGCCTAATGATTAACAATGTTTGATAGTTGGTTTTCAAAAATTTATCACTGGTATAGGGTCTAAGCGTTTGTTTTATCCAATCACATTCTCCGTAGAAAAAACGATTGTTGTTTATATTACAAAAAAGTTGAGCTAATGCTCAAGAGGCGCGCGAAAGTCTATGGCAGTTCCGGTTCAGTAGTTTAGCTGAAAATTGGGGTGTTCACGCTAGGTTAATATACAAATACCAAATTCTCTATCTGGAACGCATAACGGTAGTTCCGTGGCGCCGCCTTGTGAATGATACAGACTTGTGTCGCAGCCTAAAATCGCCAAAAAATTTCATAATACGCCTTATTTTGGCGTTCAAAGTCATCCAAGGTCATTGAATTCGGCGCCAATCAAGAGCCAGTGTACAACTTTTTATTAGTGATTTATAGTAACCTAGGCCCTATCTCGCATCGTTACTAAAATACAGCGATTATTGGCCAAAAATCGCAAATTTTCCCCTCCCCTCTCATTTAGCGCCCTCGTTCGGAATGACCCCTTCGAATTTATGGAAAAGCTTTACGGTTCCTAAAACTAGAGTCTTCCAGGCAGCCGACGGTAAGGATCTGGTGATCCTATCTTTCACCGTTTCTGACTGATACACCCGTGTGACGTACGGACAGACGGACAGACAGACAGAATTGCGATAGCTAAGACGCGCTGAAAGCAGTAGCTGCTTTCGCGCGTAAGAATGCTTCGTTTCGTCTGCTCTATAATGCTTTTTTTAATCGAGAACTTAGCGATTACAATGTTATTGGTGGTTTAAAATAGTTAACGATTAATTTCCGCAGCTCTACAAATCACATGTCGTATCGTTGCCGTGCGTTGTGTGTTTTGTCGTGACTGAAGCTGTAGGCCAGCTGTCGATTGACACGTACGCCGGTGAGCCGTCCAACTCGTCGGCCTGTATCCACATCACCATGCCTGACGTCATCGGCACCGAGGAAGAATTCTCAGTGCGTGGATCAGTGTCTAAAGGCACAGTCAACGCGCTAAGCTTCGACGTTGACGGGATCGGGATATTCAGCCTGACTCAGTGCGACCTTCGCTGGATCAACGAAAGCTACGACCTCGGACTGTCGCATGGAACGTATGCAGTGACGCTCGTCGACTGGACAGATGATCCGAGCTGCAGTCTTCTTGTAGAACACACCTTGGTCGTCGCAGACCCGATCACTGAACTTAACGTCTCAACACTCCCGGATGTCGCAGTCAGCAATGAAACAGAGATTGAGCTGACCGCTTGGGTGGTCGACGGAACCGGCGTTCTAGTGTCTGCTGACTACTATTGTACTACCATCACTACAGTTAGAGGCGGGGCGGTATTCTGGTGTCAGCTGACTGGGGTGACTGCTGTGTGGCGCTAGCGTCGTGCTGCGCTGACGCTGATTTCACTGTCGTCACATTCAGTTACGTCTACGAGACACTCGGAACATTCACAGTCGACGTGATGACCAGCAACTTGATCAGCAGCATAGCTGTGCTCAACCAGACCATCTCCGTCTACCAGCGCATTCATGATTTGGTTATATATGGCAACAGTTCCGTGCTGGCACCGCCGGGAACTGGAGTCTGGGTCATAGCGGCAGGACCCTCTCAACTTCCGCTAGAAAACATCGTCTGCGTCTGGAGCATGGGATCACACTACGCCGACGTAACCAGCCACGCCGCAGTGCTTAACTCATCAGTGTCGCACGAGATAAGCTTCGGCTTCGCACAGCAGGCGGATGTCGGCACACAAGCTATTCACGTCAACTGTTCCAACCCCGTCTCCAGTCAGAATATGACGACAGATGTCTCCGTCATTTGGGACAACGTCACTCTGGGTGAACTCACTTGCAACAGCTCGACTCTGTGGAATCATTCAATATCTTGTCAGCTGACCATCGTTCGCTTCGGCACTGGAGCGTGCTTCGAATGGGACATGGGCGATGGAGAGCCAGTTTTCTATTACCAGGACGCATACTGCGCTGTCTACGTTCCCGCAGCTGCTTCGGCAAACTACGTCCAGGTATTTTTCGGCGAGTGGCTTTCGTTGCAACAAAATCTACGTCTGTTTTCATGCCAGTATACTATTGACACTATACATTGCATCCAAATTAGAATAGCTCACTTTGTTTTCGTTTATAATAGGCCTAATATTACATTAACATGCAATATGCAGCACACGTTTTAGCTACCTAATGAATCTTAAATTATAAATGATTTTTCAAAGACAGTGCCAAATGTGAAAATTTGGCCGCCATTTTGTTTCAGCAAATCAAAGGGTCAAAATTCAGTCGTGCTAAAATCCAGTTTTTAGTTTTTAGCTCATAACAAAGTGCCATTAAAATCTTATGGAAAGTTTTTTTTTCTGAGAAATAGTCTTAATTTCAGAATGGCTGAAACGATCAAGAGTAAAAGCAACTGGCAGTTTTACTTTTAGTATACTAAAATTAGATTAATCGCACATAAAACCTTCAGTGATCGTCCTGCGGTTGACAGTGATCGTCGTTTTGATGTTTGTTACTTGCTGAGAGCAGATATCGTCGTTGGACAATGTCATCAGTCGTCAATACGCATACCACGGCAACTACGGACTTCACGCCGTGACCGTTCGCGGCTTTAACCTAGCAAACAACCACACTGTCGATCTTTATACTTACCTCGCAGGAAAGGACAGAAAGCTGAATTGATTTAGGTAGTTGTTATTCTCCAGCAAACAACGACACTGCATCAGCTAAAGTCGATGTGATTGAATGGCCGACACAACAACAACAACAACAACAAATACTACTACTACTACTACTGCTGCTGTTACTACTACTACCGCCGCCGCCACCACCACCATCACTATTACTACAGCTGACATCGATGTGGTTGAGTGGCCGTGTGAGCCACCCAATGTCACTATCGGCGCTGGTTTCATCGATCCAAGCTGTCCTTTCACGGTCGAGGGTAAGGACGGTTTCATGGTAAACGCCAGCTTCTCTGTGGACTGCATGAAGAGCGAAGCGTTCATTGCACACTGGGAACTGCGCGCATCCAACCAGGCACTTCTGAAAACACTGACGAATGCTACTCGGTTAGTCAGTGAACCATACGCTCTACCAGCGGGACTCTACCAGGTGATCGTTACGACATCAGACCAGCAGCAGCAGTAGTAGTAGTAGTGTCGGCATGTGATCGTTACAGCGTCGCTGTGGAGCAGTTACTTCGATCTGTCCGACATGACGGTGGTTGTTACTTACTTCGTCAACGTCACACTGAGCGAGTTGGTGGCGGGAATTGAAGGCAACATCAGCTTCATCAGCGCCGCTTTCAACGAAACTGTCCATCTGTCTGCCTACAACTTGACCTATGACCCCAGTGTCCCTTCCACCAGCGACAAGTCCGGTATGGTTCTAGCCTGGCGCTGCAAGCGATCCAGTGAAGCGTGGCCGGCACTGCTGGTGACTCAGTCTTACGTGCCTTACAACGGAACGCACGGCGCCGGTTGTTTCGGCGACGTCGGTCCCGGTCTGCTGGATTTTGCCGGCGGACACTGGGACCTCGTCACTGAAACCAGCTATTTGGAACCTCTGGTCAGCTATGACTTCCAGTTTCTGGTGACCAAAGACGTCCGATCAGCGACGGCAGACGTCACTGTCTTTGTGGAACAGCCTCTCGCTCCAGTCATGGGATTTAGGTCTGCTAGTTTTACATCGTCGCACAGTTTATAGATTAAATTATTACGGCAGAAAAACAGTTTGGAATTTTTTTGTAACTAACTTTGTTCTCTGCCCTCTGCACTGTAGCGAAATTCTACGATAACATTTCTAGACGTTGTTTTGTGCAAAAGTTATTTTGTTCAAGTTCACGTTTAATCCAAAATGTATTTTAGCACTCCAGGGGATTTAGTCTAAGTCAGGGCAGGGCCTCGTATCAGTTTTTTCTAGCTGTTTCCAAACGCGTTTTTGTTTTCTAAACTCTGAACTAAATTTAGGGATAAATCCCGGAAAACGGAAAATTGGGAGCGGAAAGAGAAAAGGAATAGAGAGGCGAAATAAATAAGAAAAAAGGAAAATGGGGCTGGGAAACTTGCTTTAAAGTCTTAGTAAAGTAAGTAATACTAAGTATGTAAGTAAAACGTAAATTTATTTAGCGCATATTGTTAAATTAACCTCTAATGCGCTTGCCACACTAGTACTGACTGCACAGAATTGTTTAGAAGAACTGTTTGAAACTGTAAATGTAAAAAAGAATTGGACGATGACCATGATCTGACGTCGTTGACGTTTGCAGGTGCGAAGAGAATTGCAACACTCACGTCAGAGTCGAGAACAACTTGACACTGCACGCCGTCTGTAGTAACTATTGCTGGTCACACGTTGGACCGACGCTGTCGTACGAGTGGAAGCTGTTCGAAGGCGGAACATCTTTGGATAACGCGTTTAGTGAAGTCACAAACTTTGACAACTTTTCTACAGGCATGATAGGAACATTACTTAGCTTACTGTTCGTGCTTCGCCCGTGTTCACCGAGATTGATACACTTCTGCACTACGTACAACGCGCTCGTGAGAGTGCAAAATATAGCCACCAACTAATTTTTTTACCAAATGATAATTTAATGTTGTCTGCCAAATTGAAAGTTAGTAACTTTAGCCGTTTTGGTGCTGTTGGCATTTAGCGTGAAAAAAATTACTTTAGGGGTCACTTGACCCTGGCCATTTGTTCGAAACATTTTAAAAAGGTTATATCAGGACTGTCTCTGGAGACATGTACTTATACGTCAAATTTGAAGTTTCATACAGCTGTAAGTTTTCTGAGCATATTAGAATTTAACGCCCGCTGCTCTGCGCACGCAGTACACAGACAGACAAATCCAATGAAAAGATTATCTCCGTTATTCACCCCGTTTACTTGGTGGAGATAATAAACAGACATGCAAGGTTGGGAAAGAAACTGTCTGAGACCGATCCGTTCTACTATTTTTCCTTCTAATTTTGCACCCATTATTTTCTCCCATACCGTGCCGCTCTCTTTTCCTGCTTCAAAATTCTGCTGAGGAGTCTGGGAGGGTTGTAAGCTACATCAGCACCGTCAGCGGGTCGGGACGCGGAAAATCGCATTTTAAGTGCTAAGTAGTTCGTTTGCAGCTGATTGTTTTATTATATCAGAACGTGTTGTGCGATGTTGGCGCATGCATTGTTAGGTGCATCGTGTCAAGACAACTGGCATTACTACAGAGGCAGCTGCTTCTACGCGTCGGAGACGAAACTTGACCAGTCGTCAGCTCGCAGCGCGTGTCAGGCCGGTAACTCCGGATCGGATAGAAGGCTGAGTTGGCGTGGGCTGGCAGCGCGTGTCAGTCGTACGGGGCAGAGCTGGCCAGTGTTGGCGATGAGCGGGAAATGCAGTTCGTAGAAAGCATTTCGTGAGTCGCCGTCACTCGCTGGCACTCAGCGGGTGCTTGCATGTGTGATAAAACCTCGCGTGTCAGAGAACAAAGCGGGGCGATGTACAGTGCAGCGGTCAATAAACTCGGGTTTGGCAGCGCCAACGCACGAGTTGATTCACAGCTGCACATTTTTTGTCGCATGCGAGCTTTGTCGCACATGTACTGGCACCCCTTTAGCTGTATATTTTAAGCAATGTAAAAGTTGACTTTCGAAAGTTGACTTTCGAAAGTTGACGTTTCAAATAATTGCTTAATGGACAGCAATAATAGTTTTTAATCTGCAACAGAAATTGTACGAAATTATGTATGAGAGAATTGAAGGTTGGCTTGGTGGCGTAACGGAACGATAGTGCGTCGGACGTACAATCAACAGGTTGTGGGTTCGACTCGCGGCCGAATCGCTGTCAAGTGGTTACTACTTGGATGGGTGACTGTCTGTGGACAAGTAAACCAATAACCGTAACAGTATACAACCAACCTACCAGATCAACTCAGTCTTCCATCCCTCCGGGATAGGTAAATCGAATACCGGCCTGTCTGGCTGTGGTAAAGGCGAAGCCGTTTATCTGCTTTGGGTGGCAAGTAACACTGTGTGATCCCGCATGGAAGGTGACGTTTCTAGGTTCCCATAAAGAGCGCATAAACACCTTTGACGTTTTCTGACTGACGACTGTGACTGGACTGCGACAGTTCTGTGATCTGAGCGCAGAAAATCGCTGAACACGCACGCTTACTGGTTCGGCTTATACAAGCTGACGGCGACGCGTGACGGTGCAACTGCTTGGTACGACGGGAATCCATCAACTTATAGAAACTGGGCTACGCTGGAGCCAAGTCAGGCAACTACGTGTGTTCGCTATACGAAGAACGGGTTTGTGGATTGGACGTGCAGCGAAAAATTCTACTACATTTGCAAGAAACCCGTCGGTAGCGAATGTTACTTTTGCTCATTATTCGGTTTGTTGGTTTTTCCATTTTTACGCGCGACAGGTTGCATATGTATATTCTATAACGCGTGAAATTAACCATCGCAATTCTGTCTGTCTGTCCATCTGTCTGTCCGTCCGTCACATGGGTGGATCGGTCAAAATGGTGCAAGCGAGAATCATCAAATCTTTACTCTCGGCTTCCAGGAAAATCCGTTAAGCTTTTCCATAAATTCGAAAGGGGTCACTCCGAGCGAGGCCACTACATGAAAAGGAGGTTAAAAATTGAGATTTTTACCCAATAAGTCACCGTATCTCAGAAACGGTGCGAGATAGGGCCTAGGTTACTATCACTATTAGGATACACACACGTTCGACTGACTCCAAAAGCAATGACCTCGGATGAGCTTGAACACAAAAAAATAAAGGTTTTATTGTTTTTGGCGATTTCGGGCTGCAAAACACATGTCAAGAACGAATTGCGCCGAAATCACTCGAGATAGATCAAGACAAACAGCACATGTAATTTTCAGCATTAAACGTAGACTTCAACAGTCCTTTCGATCCTTTTGGTTTAAGGTCTTTAGTGCACGCGGGCATCAAAAGAAGGCGTTAAAAAGTGGTAATTTTACTGCTGTTGCATACTTGCAGGGCCTTATTTAAGGAGAGGGTTAACGCGTTTAAACCCCTCCCGAAATGGCGGGTTAGAAGTTAACGTGACAACAGAGAAAGAAAAAAAAGAAAGAAGGGAAAAAGATGGAAAAGTAAGAAAAGAAGAAAAATGCCAACTCCTCTTCCCCGAGCAAAAATTCTGGCTACGGCCTTGAGCTGTTGACTCGTCTAGCGTGAAAACGGTTGCAGGTAGACAGACTTGCTGCTTAGCGTAACAAGAACTGCTGACGGGCTTTCAAGGGGGTATTAACACTGATGACCTTGAACGACCTTTAACCCCGAAAATAAAAATTTTTAGTGATTTTTGCGATTATCGGCTGCGGCACAAACTTCAAGAATGAATTGCGACGAAATGGCTGGAGATAGACCAAGACAACCTGCGAACAGTAACTGCTATAGGCTGTCGAGCGTCTCCGCATTAGCTCAAATTACTTGCAATTACCTGCCCCACACGAACTATGTAATGCATGGGACACCCATGGTCTTTTATTGTAATTGTGGCATTATAACCTGTAGATAATATGATGATAATATACGGGTATATAATGTGCAAAATCGTTGCCATTTGTCAACTATTTTCAAACAAATATGTATATATAGGCCCTATATTTGGAAAAAGAGTTGAAGAAAAGATTAAAGATTGGAGTAAGAATTGACAATGTCGATGGGAGATATTACTTAGTAAAATTTAATAGAAAGGGGTAAAAATTAGTTTAAAAATAGTAGGAAAAGAATTTAGTTTAAACCTAGATAAAACCTAGAAAATTTAAATAATAAAATAACTACCAAAATTAAACCTGCCATTTTTCAGTAGTTTATTTTGCATTCCGCTACTGTTTCCATTTTATCTATGTCGAATATTTGTCCGTTGCAGTTAGTCGGTTAATGCACTAGATACTGGTGGAGTGGCTAAGCGAGTACGCGTTACCAGCCTGCACACTGTCGTTTGCTTTATGACGCACGACCGCGCCGAAAGTTGTGAAAACTGTCGACTTACCAGCGCAGCTGAGCTTGATTTATAGGGTGTTTACACGATCCAACAAACGTCCAGCAAATTTCCAGCAAACGTCCAGCATTACGGTTGCTGGAAGTTTGCTGGACGTTTGCTGGATCGTGTAAACACCCCCATTAGTGTTAGAGATAACTTTTCGACTGAATGATTGGTTGATCGACTGTGTTTGCAATGCACTGAACAGCAGGTACAAACAGCTCGGCAATAACAGTGATTGGCTCCTCGCTGTCCAACGCTCGCTACTACAAGCTTGTCACGTCACGGTACAACAACAACAACAACAACAACAACAACTACTACTACTACTACAAGCTGGTCGTCTATGCTAACACGTTCAAGTCTGCCATTGGCTCGGCCGAGTATGTCTTCATAGCTTCGTGTGCTCCGTCAGGGGGCACGTGCTTCGTCACACCCACGGCCGGTACGAATTAAGTCTAGTTTCCATCGAACACAACGCACGCAGCGTACGTAACGCATACGGTTACGCTATAGGGCGTATTTAAGCCCCGGTCACACCAAGTGCACGCATACAGGACGCCCGAGAGGAACAATATTAGTTGTGCGTCGTTGTGCGCCAAACTTTTGTCCATATTTTGGAGAAGCTACAGCCACTAGTTCGCAACGAATGTACATCGATACTGCTAGTGCACTGGGCGTATACAGGGCGCATACTCAGCGTGTGCATTGCGTAGGGCTACATGCTAAAAATACAAAGAATTCGGGCACATCCCAGGTGGTTGTCTTTGGGAAGTTTGCAAAGAGAATCAGCATCGGGGAAGCCTAGATAGTAGGCACTGTAGAAGCACTGTAGATCTGAGCGTTTCATGCTGACCCCATATACCACCGATGTCTGCTCAGATAAACTTGCAGTCAGCATCTACGAGTGCCATAAAAACAACGGAGTAGAACCCTTTGTAGTTGTGATTGTTGTAGTGCCTAGTATATGGAAACGTTGTTTGAAGGACACTTGAAGTTGACGTGCTTGTCATCAATTTCACCACAAGTATGGGGGAAGTTCAGCGTCTCCATGGGTTTTCGCCACATCTCAGCCGACGAACACACAACGAATACCGAGCGAGTGCTCCGCGTGTATCGCGTGTATTTATTAACGAAACTAAGAAAACTGGGCCAAAGTTTTTTAAGAAACGTGACGCAATTTTTGCCCTTTGATTATGCTGGGCGCATTTTGCACGCGTTTGGCGCCAATTTTCGACATACCCGAAGTGGGATTAGAGTCCGTTTTCAATGCGGTCGGGCGTGTCGTGTCTGCAGATGCACACTTAAGGTGTGCCGTTTTAGTACGAACTTCTACTTTCTGGTGTGTGCAATTTTTGCGAATGTTGAATGTCGAATGTGGGACCTAACTAATTGACGGACGTTACATTTTCATGAATTTCACTGGGCGATTCTGTGCGGATGGCAGGATTTGCTCTAATGGAAGTGTTCAACGTGCGATGCACGGGCTGGATCAATTGTCTCGGAGTTGACAACCACCTACTTACCTACAATCACTACGTGTCGTACATGAACGTGGGATCAAACTTGCTGTTCTACTCGGGTCTCAACTCGAGCGTCAGTCTTTTGTTTCCAGCCGGAGACGAAAACGACGATTTTAGGACTCGCATGACGGTTGTCGTCAGAGACCATTCCCTGTATCTGTAATAGTAGTAGTAGTAGTAATTGTTGTTGTTGTTGTTGTTGTTATATGGTGGTAATGGTGGTGGTGATGGTGGTGGCAGTAGTAGCAGTAGTAGTAGTTGAAGAAAATGATGGTTGTCGTCCGCAACGCCCCTAGTTACGGGTCCACGTTCGTCGTCTACCCCATCACCGTATGTTAATAGGCTCCTGATATGCTATACTCGGCCTACTTCACAGTCTACTAACAGAATAAATTTATGTCTATCATGGGGGGGCGGCGTAAAGAGGGCGGAACGTAGGTAACGTTTGGAGAGAACTCTTGCCCATTTCTAGCCAACTACTGTATCTTGGGCATGCAGCGGCCAGCTTCGTAAGCTTTTCTTGCGAGGTCTAGTAGGGGTGCGAAGAATGCGTCCTACTACTACTGCTACTGCTACTAATCAGATCAGTTGGACTGGGCGTCGCCACAAACCACAATCACGGCCACTCCAAAGATTGCAAAGCGCTATTGGTTACGAGTCTGACTCACATAGGGCTTATAACCTATTGCGCTGTATCAAATACCGGACCGGTCAGGACCTCTTCGCTTGTACGTTTACCTTCACGTTAAACTTCATTTAATTGTAAAGAATGTTTGCTCGTCTTTCTCAGGTGAAGCTGCCGTTTGGACTCGAATACAAAGTCTACGACAAGATCCTACCGTATCTGGCTACGCTGGAAAACCCGCTGGATATTTGCGCTATTGTCACTGCATTCTTTGAGACTCTTAACAGCATAACGACCATTAGCAGTAGTAGAAGCCTGGTAGTTGTAGTGGTAACAAAGTGTAGTAGTAAACTGTCAACAGCATAACGATGCACCGATCGACTGCTGCTCGCTTCCAACACCCTCGAGCCAATCCGTACGACAGGCCCCGGCTCAGTGTGAGTACTATATACCGCACTGCTAGAGTGGTTAAGCGAGTACGCAGTACCAACTTATACCACTCCACACAGTGCGGTGTCGTACTTAAACCAGGCTCAGGTCGCATAGAGCGTCGTTTTTATGACGAAAGACTGCAGCAGAAACTTGTAGAAACAATCCCAGTGCAAGCTGAATGTGATTTCAATAGGCCTATATCTACTGTTGTATTTTAATGATAACAGTAATAATAATAATATTAACTAACAAGAAATATTATTATATTGTGACCAATCTAATGTACTTCTCGCACGCATTATTTTTCTTTTGTATTCTTCTAAGAGCTTTTTGTTCTTTTCGGCTTGTACTAGAAACCCGGCGTATAATTGAGATCCATTTAATATTATACTCATAGCAACTGGCGTCGAGGTCGTTAATGGAAATTGTCTCCCCGAAGTTTATAAAATATTGCCCAATTTTTACGCGCGAAAGCAGCTACTGCTTTCAGCGCGTCTTAGCCATCGCAATTCTATCTGTCTGTCCGTCTGTCCGTCACACGGGTAGATCAGTCAAAAACGGTGCAAGATAGGATCAATAAATTTTCACCGTCGGCTGCCTAGAAGACTCTAGTTTCAGGAACCGTAAAGCTTTTTCATAAATTCGAAAAGAGCCACCCCGAACGAAAGCGCTAAATGAGAGGGGGTGGACAAAATTTGCGATTTTTGGCCAATAAGTCGCTGTATCTCAATAACGGTGCGAGATAAGGCCTAAGTTACTATTAATCACTAATAGGAAGTCATACAGTGGCTCTCGATTGGCGCCGAATTCAATGACCTTGAATGACCTTG
>Ga0209671_1003911_pt1 | contig 14538 bp, 9 predicted proteins | sample WorMetHERISLAND2_2_FD_187401 | JGI IMG/M metagenome (GOLD analysis project Ga0209671, IMG submission 187401) | Marine gutless worms symbiont microbial communities from Max Planck institute for Marine Microbiology, Germany - Olavius geniculatus... | ecosystem: Host-associated > Annelida >... | reverse complement strand
GGGGGAGGAGATATTGGGGGTCAAAATTTGAACTATGGTCCACTTTTCCCCGAAACTGGTGGACTTTGGCCCACTTTTTTCGGCATCTTTGGAAAGCCCTTGGGCAGGGCTACAAGCCTGCCAAATTTCGTGGGCCTAAGTTCAAAAACAAAAATTTTGCTCTGAATTAACATGGGACCCCCCTCTGCCCATACCAGGAGAAATGAGCGGGTCCGAAAAGACTATATCGGAATCGAGCGATATCGGTTAAACATTCCTCCACAGCATAACTTTCTGATATAATTGTAATATCGCCGACCAGCATTATGTCAACACAAAAAAACTTACATTAGAAATTGATGATCTAAAAAAAGTCCGTAGAAAAACGAATCGCGATGTTTACAGGCTGATGACGTCACTGGTTAAACACGTCGTCAATGTAAAATATGCATAAAAACGTAAGAATTATAAAATTATATTTTCTACCTATGTACTGCTACAGTTGTCATGCAACACAGTTTTTTTTGCAATTAAAAATATTAAAATTAATTAGTAAACACTGACTGTGTTCAACTGCTGACGTCATTTCCGGCCACGTGCCAAGATCACATTTTTCAGCAAAATGTCTAACGTAACGCAATTTTTCGTTATACTCAGACATTAATTTCATACATTTATAAAGCATAAATCAATATATTATATATGCCAGGTGAAATGTCTAATTGAGGTCTACATAAATTTCACAAGCAAGTTTGACCGTGGCCATGGACCTTTAAAGGCGCTGGCTGTTAACAGAGCTGGCCAGCCGACTGACTTGAGTTCTAATTGAGTTTACTGGGTTTAGTGAGTGAGTAGGGTTTAACGTCCTGCCCAACAGAGTATAGGTCATTTCGGGGTTTAAGCTTAGGGAACAAAACGCCCCACAAAAAAATAAACATAAATTGGATCTCAATCCACATTCTTCCTTATGCTAGAACGTATCAGAATGAATTCCCACAAAAATCAAGACTGGCAGCATCACCACTTACGTCTCTGATCATGAGATGCATGATTGTTTTGGGCACAAGATCTCGTGTCATCTTGCTAATGATCGCTAGGTAAGAAGCAACCAGCGAGCGAATGATTTCCACTTGACGTTCCAGCGCGGGGTCAGATTTACCAACATCCTCCTTTGACTGTCACACATTAACCAGCATCACACAATAGTGTTTGCAACCTTGGGATACCGAATCCTGGGATCTCGGCCATTTTCACCAATCTCGATTCCCATGATTGGTGGCGTCCCAATCCCAGAATTTCGAGATTACAAAAAATTGTTAAAACAGTAGTACTGTTTTGAGGCTAAATGATACAAATAACAATTCTAGCCATCTAATGAATAAAATACTTCACATGCACTAGATTTTAACACTCAGTCACTCCCTGCAGTTTGGATATACTTTGTCTAAGGGCCTACTACATCATATGCATATAATAGGTCTATAAAAAATACTTAATAATGACTAATCTGTACACCTAATCCCGAAAATGAGATCCCAGGATTACAAATTTCTCAATCCTGAATCGCAAGATTAAAAATTCAATCCTAGGACTGCAATTACTATCACACATTCACTAACTGGAGAATCACAAAACTCTGCCGAGAATAGTTCTACCACCTGGCAAACACAATATACACTGTTTGCATATGATCTGGATCTGGAGCCAGAAACTGTGGATCCGAATCCTAAACTAAATCACCACCAAAATATGCTGAGTGTTTCTCTCTCCACCCCTAAATGATAAGTGATTTCAAAACTAGCATCTAACCGATGTCGATATAAAAATTTTATTTAGCACATTTGTTTGTCGTCAAGTAGTGGCAAATGTTCTAGCTAGACTAGCGCAGTCACCAGAATGCCAGTGGCGTAAATCCAATACACTGCCAAATGTGTCGTGCATATGCTAATTGAAACTAAGTCCCTATCCACATTCCAACAATAAATGTGAGCATATCAGTACTGAAGTGTCACTGCAGCATGTTCACCCTGACCATGTGACAAACAGCTGGACTGAAAGACAGATGGCAGTACTTAATAATAATTCGGACATGTATTCTATTGAACGGAAGAAAAGATACGATCAAAAACTGATTAATCAATACCTGTTCTTCGGATGTTTCTTGAGCCTTCTCTGGATAGACTCCAGCACGGAGGAAAGATGCTTTCCAGCTGTCAACTTCTTCCTGATTGTCTCCCGACAGCTCCAAATGTTTCTGATCCTTATACACGTTTCTGCCAACAACATCAGTAGCTCAGTAGTTCAGTAGTCTGCATAACCCGCAACCCAGCTATCTATCAACCTCGAGTCAGCCGGTCATTGAGAACCCGACCATCATTACCTACGCATCATTTACCCGTGAGTGGTAGTGTTACTATTCATCAAGTTACAGACAACCACTCCGATCCTCACAGCTTTGCCATCGCAGAACCATTTACATGAAACTTGCTGCCGGCACCGCTAACCAGCTGCCACCAAATCAAATCAAATAAAAGTATATTTGTAAAGCGCAACTACAAGTGTCTCTAATGCACATCTTCCATCATAAATCCACTGTAAACTGATAACAGTGCTGTTCAATACAGCATACCGCTTGCAAGCTCATCACTGTGCTCAGCTGTTAGAACACTAACAACAATGGCTTACCAGTGTCAGGCTATTTGAAATGCAAGCAGTTGCACATGTGCTGACTGATCTAACCACAGAGCCATGAGTTATATGACTGGCTGCGACTGTTTCTAACACAAGGCCAAGATCAATTGGGAAGTTGACTTTCGTAACGGGGATGAGGTCCTGCCAACCCAGCAGATATTGGTTACAAGTACACCACAGATCACAACACTGCAACAACGCAAATGAAACTAGATGGCACTCCTGCTAAACTGTTGAACGTGAGAGAAGTGAACAATTACCTGGACTCAGTGTTGAACAGTACAAAGTGTATACTGCGAGACATGAATCCGGACTCAACGTCACGCAGCTTCAGATTGTCAAGTGGAAGTCGATACTTCATCTCTGACTCCTGTCACAAACAACAATAATAATTAGGGCCCACAGTTTTCTGTGGAAAATTTTGCCAAATTCCGCAGGCCAGTTCGCAAAATTCCGCAGCTCGCAATGGCTAAATCATCCAAATTCCGCAGTTTACCGCGGCCTTATGTTTGTGAGGAACTGAGCTCTGTCCTGTCAAAAAACTTCAGTTATTGAAGGCTAGCATTGTGCTCATTTATGCTGGGCTGCGGGTCAAAGAATACTATCAATCTTTTTTCTTTTTAAAAGTGCAGTATGTCAAGTTGCATTGTGTTTATTTACAACTGTGCCGTATTGCAATGTAGGGCTCACAGACTTAGGCAGTTCAGTTCGATTCTTCCATGGTATATTTAGTCTATTTAATTACGTTATCAAGTTGACAATCATACTAATCTCAACTTGTGGCAAAATTCTGCAAAATTTCGCGGAAATATCAAAATTCCGCTGAAAAGAACAAATTCTGCAGCTTGACTGGAAATTCTGCAGCACGCGCAAAACTGTCTGACCTTATAATAATAAATTTGTAAAGCCCCATTAAGTCATAACTTCCGAGGTACTAAGAACACCCAAAGAAACCACCCACATGCTACACGCCACAGCTCCACCCCATCACGCTCACATAAAGCTAATCACATCGGATAAACAGAACATTAAACGGAACATATCATCGGTCTTGTACTCAATCCTATGTCAATGCACTCTGATCCTGGATTGGCAAGTCTAATCAACATGCTGACAACAAGCTTCAACGAAGTCAGGTGGATTAACTACTGCTCAAATTTTCTGCAAACAAAATTTACACTTATACTCGTGACAATATACACAGATTACACAGATATGAATTGAATCGATGACTAATGCTTGTTCGGTGTTCTTCCACGAGTCCTAATAAACTGCAATAAATTTATTATACATTATGCATAAAACAACATTATACACTCTGGTTACAGTAACTCGCTCCTTCAGTGTGCAACAGAAATAAACTACAGAATACACAGATCAGCTGACAACAGTCATCTTTAAAACTAACATACAGCAGCAAGTGATTGCCAGTCAACACACTCACCGAATCATCTTTGAACCAGATCAGATTCTCAGCAGTCAGCACAAACCAACATTCCCTGGAGCCTCCTCGCAGCAGACCAATGTTCCGTATTGACAACCAGCCTTTGCGAATCACCTTGCACAAAGACACACACAGCAGATGATTAAAATACCTATCAATCAGCTGTATCCCAGTTTCTGACAGCCTCAGTGGCTGACTGCAACTATTTGTAAATATGCAGAATGGCAACAATGAATAGACAATTCAAAATCATTTGCTAAGCACTGCTAAAAAAACCTGGAAGACATTAGGGCAATATGTAACTTGTGAAATATAAAACAGTTGGTCAGGCCAAAGATCTTGGCATATAGCCAAGCACAAAGACAAACTCGATTTTTCATCTCTGTGCTGCTATGTAAATCAAGTACCAGCTGTCTGGCTGGGGTTAAGCTGAATTGGGAGGGGGGGGGCGTTCACCAGTGGTGGGCAGTAGATAACAGTGTTTGATCCCATATGACAGATTAAATCTGTAGCTGTAAACTCATATCAAGAGCTATAGATACTTTTTACCTTTTTAAAATTTAAGAAGCATTTCTGGTTACTAACTGGTCAATTATGTTAGTCACTAAATGACAGATTTAACCATTGGTTGAAATGGCCATTGGCCACCAACTTTAGCGGGCAACCTCATCCAGTTAGCTAACCATCGACTGACTAACTGCTTGCAAAAGGCACAATAAAAGTTGCATTATATAAATTATTATGAAGTATGTGATACTATACACCGACTTAATGGCACAGCAATGCATTCAAAACATTCACAGAGATCTTTGCTACTACAGGTCCTTATTACAAAATCCATTCATGAAAATGACAAAAAGGTGTTGCTGCAATTGCCATGCTGGCCGACATGTGCTTGCAATCATTAATATTCATGACTGCACTAGCTTAGTGTATTCAGTGCCATGGGCTCACTGCCGAGCAACAATAGTTTACCAAACAGTTAGCAAACGGAAAGTATGTTGTTCAGAAATGCGTCCAAAGCAAATCACCAAGTTAATGTAAACCGATAGTTAGGTAACTAACTACTTAACTAAAAATACACAAACACGCTGCGAGAAACAAACCGCCAACCGCACGTAAGTCAACATCAGCTTGTTAGTTACAGCTGTATCAACAAAAAGACAGGTCTCAAGATAATAGCAGAATGCTTCTTTGTGAGAAATATTATGAATGAAGCCATACTGCATGCCTGACATCCGTTACACTGCAAATCATACAACAAATAACTAGATGAACGATTACATGTAACATTATGGTACATTAGGACATGTACCTGGTTCCCCATTTTTCTTTTAACGGTAGCTTCCGACTTCTGTTCAGCACTGACAAACGACAATTATATACAGTGACGGAATTACATATTATTCTCAGTGACAATATTAGCATATAAAAATCAATATTATATACTGCTTAGAATAGTGTTTAATTTCAAATTTTAATTCTGTTGGACAACAGAATGCAATCTTATACAGTGTAAGCCACAAAACACCAATACATTTAACTTTAGCGCATGTGCAAATAAATTTATAACACTTACCGAGATAAAACAATATCGTACTATTTTTCTTACGTACTATCATACAGGAATATTAGTTAGCAAAAATATTTTTTTAAATCACAAACTTTTACAAAAAGCCCAGCTGTCACTAGAGTAGGCCAACTATACTGCTTACATCCAAAGACCAGGTCTGACTTCTGGTCGCAGAAAGTGGACTATGAGGGTTACATTTTCACCGCTGACAGTATGGGTCTATTGTCTTTCAAATTTTGTGGCGAGCTCCAAGACACATGATTGGGATAGCAGAGTGTGTAATAACCTTTCAAAATTGTCCAAGGTCAATGATTTTCACATCACCTGAAAGGGCTTTATGTGAATTCCTATTAGTCATCAATAGCAACCTTGGCCTTATATCTCACCGTTTCTGAGATATGATGACTTATTGGTTAAAAAACACACATTATCTTAGCCCACCTTTGTTCAACCCCAAATTTGAAGATGTTCCCTTTGCACTAGATTGCTGAGATTTTGCAGGTAAAAAGCCATTACACCAAACTAATTCATCCTGTAACAAGTTTTCCAGTAAACCTACCATTTTATAGCCAAAATACACGGGTTACAGATGACAGATGAGTGACAGACAGACGACATGTCGTACCCAACGTCATCCTGAAAGACAGCCAATAAAGCGATTAATTTTGTGTCAAAAATGGTAAAAATTCGGTACATGATATAAATGCTGTTTAACAAGAATTTCAGCAGCAAAAAACGAGCAACAACAACATGCAAAACACATACTCTGCAAAGCCGATGAAATCTTCGTGGTTTGTGTTCATGTATGCCAGCTGAATATCAATCATCAGCAGCAGCTGTTCCTTCGTTTTCTGCTCGTCCTCTCGTACTCTGGTGTTTACAATTCTCTCAGTCTCGTCTCGCAGGTGTGGAAACCTTGACATCTGTGTCACAAATTGCAGCAAAGTACTAGATATAACACGATGGAAATCCACTGAGAAATAGTGGAAATAACCACATATCACTCATCTAAGCCATTCAGACAGCCAATAATTCAGTGGTGTGGCGATGTAGTGTAGTGGTTAACAGACTGGTCTCAAACAGCAATGGAGACATGTACAGGGTGGGCGATAAAAAACGTGCCACTTTACTTTTGTCCATATCTTCGCCGATTATTGACCAATTTTCAAAATTCTTCCACTGGCACACTCTGCAGACAATTTGCGATAATGTGATTATTACAGATCCCATCACACCATAAATTCATCTCTACACTATCTTGTAAAATATCAATGAAATATACATATATAAAGATAATAACAAAAAAACATTTTGGCAAAAATTGAAAAAAAGCACTCCAGACTAACATTGCAGTGAATGGAGGTATGACACTAGACTGTGTGGGTCTAACACAGTCTAGTGTCATACAAATCATTCATCGCAATGTTGGTCTGAAACGTTTTTTTCATTTACTTAATTTTTTGTTATTATCGTTAGTTTTTGCTTACATTTATATTTCACAAGATAGTGTAGAAATGCATTTACCATGTGGTGGGATATATACTAACCGCATTATTGCAAATTGTCTGCAGAGTGTGCCAGTGAAAGAATTTTGAAAACTGGTCAATAATTGGCGAAGATAAAGACAATTTAAGTAAAGTGCCACATTTTTTATGGCCCACGGTGTATAATACCAGCCTGTCGAGTGATGTTCATGTATGGCAGCTGTGAGATGGGTTTCCACAACAGCTATACACAATCAAATTTAACCTGTTCACCAAATCCGTAAAACTGAGATGTAATGCTCCAACCAGAATGAGGTCGGACGAATATGTTACCTTTCCAGTGCATTTGTGGACAACTTTGGAGAGTTCGTCAACAACCATGTCAACACACTTCACTGATGGTGTCTTGAACTGTTCTATCTGGCGCTTAACAATTGTCTCGAATGCCATGTCTGGCGTAAACAGACCAGTTCTGTGACAGCACAAACAAACTGCTCAGCTTTCTCACGGGTTTTGCGGCTTGAAGGTCTAATAGTGATGACACACTGACCAGTTTCAGGCGCCTGTTTCTGGTACCAGTCAATGGTCAGTGTGTCATCAACTTAACACAGTCAGAACGTTAGACTTGAGATCAAGAGATTAGATTGTGGGTTCAACTCATTGCTATCAAATGTCAAATGTAAATTTATATAGCGCATTAAAGTCAAAACCTCTAATGCGCTGAACACACTAGCACTTTGAAAACAAAAACGTCTTTAGCGACTGTCTGTAAATGTCTGCAGAATATTCCGGATCACGTAGGTCATCAGGCAGTGAGTTCCAGAGAGTTGGTCCGGCAACAGAAAACGCCCGACGGCCATAAGTGCTGAGCTGATGACGTGGCATGGAAAGTTGGTGACAGCTGGCCGAACGCAGATGCTGTCGGAAAACGTCAGAGACTGGCGAGCAGTGGTCCATCAGGTACTGAGGTGCTTGGTTGTACTGGCATCGGTACATCAGCATACCCAGCTTGTACTTCACTCAATCTGGAACGTCAAGCCAATGAAGCTCATTGTGCATGAGATCCGTCAGACCGTGATCATATTTCCGTGTGCCACTGACAATGTGTGCGGCCGCATTCAGCACTTGTTGTAGCTTGTCTGTTACATTCTTCGGCGCCCCAACAAAGATTACATTGCAGTAATCCACGCGGGATGACATGAAGGCATGGACGAGTGTCGCAGACGAGTCAGAATCAAGTGACCTTCGAATACGACGGAGTTGCTATCAAGTGGTTACCACTTGGATAACCAACCACAAAGGTCAACTCAGCCTTTATAGGTAAACTGAGTACCAGCTGCCTTGCCTGAGGTTAAGGTGTGGCACATTCACCTGTGTTGGGCAGCAGGTAACACAGTGTGATCCCATATGGCAGGTGATGCTACACAGCTCTGATGGCCTTAATTTTATTCTGAATACTCTGAAAAATCTGATCAACTCGCAATACAAGCACATAAACACTTTATACTGAAAATCTTTTTCAACTATTTATATACATCAGCCGGAAACTAGAAATTTCGGGTAGAGTCCAATGTTAGACCACCCAGCCCGTAAGTCAAGCTAACATGTGCGAGAAATCAAGTTCGCCAGCTAATTCGGCTCAACTGGAAACAACAGTGCCGTATGTCCATTAGCAAACTAGCTGGTACATCATGGTTTTTATACCTGATGCCGTGAATATTTTTGATAGCATAAGTTATCTCACGTCTCAGCTGCTTTTCATCGAATTCAATCTGGCAACAAAATACACATTATGAAAATAATATCTTATGTCAATGACAGCATAAAACATGATGCTAAAAAAAACTAAACTTGAGTGAGTAAGAAAATTTGACATCCCTCATGATACTCAGTAGGTCATTTCGTGCATGAGTCTTTCCAAGCAGTCCAAAGCCAGGCAACAGAAATACCAACAAGCTGTATACATTCATCAAAATACAATCTTTATTTACTAATTAGTAAATATTTGTAAATATAAACAAATAAATTAATGAATAAAAATCACAGTTTAAAGAATTTAATTTGTAAAATACAGTTATCGATTTATCCAAAAATAGGAACACTTGTATTATAACTGTTACCCACACGAACTAGTTCAAACGGAAAGCGTTCGTGGAAAATGCGATTGATTCTGGCTCCACCAGACAGCTCGCGAGTGTCAATCTCCGAGCCAGCACCTTCAATACTCTTCTCCAACTCCTGACTAAATGTTGTCACCATCCTACATCATCATCATCATACAGATGGGTTGTATTATTACAGCCAGGCCCATCGAGAGCCACAGCGGGGCCCGGGGAAACATTCTTGCAGGGCCCCTCTGAAAAGAATTTTTTTTTTGAATTTTTCTTTTTAAAATGGTGCATTTTAGTGTACTTTATATTATTGAGTGATAACAAGGCCCCCAAATGTTGCGGGGCCCAGAGTAACTTACTCCCATCCTCCATTCTCAATGAGCCTGATTACAGTTATGATTATTACAGAAATACCACACAGCTTGCGAGCATAAATCTCTGAGCCAGCACCTTCAATACTCTACCCTAACTAAACAAATAATAATTTAAATAAATTAATTAATTACATTAATTAAATAAATGAAAAATTAAATAATGTTACCATCCTGCAGCTGCCAATTCACCAGTTAGGCCCAGTCTCAAAAACAGTGGCATCATGGCACAGGAGTAGAGGGAGAGGGCAAATCTTTGGCTGTTAGAAAACAGACAGAAAATCTTCTTCCTATTCGAAAATTTTCATCCAAAAATTCAAACTTTGGGGTAAAAAACAAGCTGAAGGAAATTTGAAGGCAAAATTGAAATACTGATCACCCATAATCTCCTCTGTTGGAAATCTGCAACTGTCTGCCCAACCTACTGCTTTAACACACGATTCTACTGCTCAAAAAAGTACAACTTTTACAATAAAGTAAGTGAGAAAGTAAATGAATATAATGCACAATGTGGTCTGCCAAAACAGAAACACAAGGGCAGGCACTAAGATAGCCTAAAAGCTACATTATAGAAAAAAGTTTCAAGCTTGTGACAAAAACAGCAAATGGGAGCACACTTGAGAACAAGAAGAAAAGGTATTTCAAATGGTGGAAGTGGCCATGTAGCAGCACTGAAGAACCACAAGCACTGAAACATGAAAAACACTAATCACTATGGGTTTGACAACACTGTCAAAATGCCGGTGTAAAATCTACCTACTAACAGTGACACTAACAAATGAGTATTTATAAAGCATTTATCATAAACAAAACAGCAAAAACACATCACAGAATCAACAAAACAAAAAAAACACAAAACATACAGCTAAGTGGCAACAGATTTGCAGATTCAATCAATCTAAAAAGCATTTACAGAGACTCATATCCTATCCAGACTTTTCCATTTTATTATTCATATCCAGATCAACTTATCTGACACTTTACTTTTATTTGGGCCATCTCAAACCCATCAATGATAATGACGATGATGACTGTCATTAAAAATTGGTGTAAATAGTGGCAACAAGAAAGTTTAGCTAATGCTCATAATATTCGCAAAAGCCTATAGCAGTTCCTGTTCGCAAACTGTCAGTCTATCTAAAGACATTTTGTTGCAATTCATTTTTGTAGTGTGCGCTGCAGCTGAAGATTGCAAAAATTAACAAAACCCCTTATTTTAGAAGTTTAGGGTCTTTCAAAGCCATAAATGTTTATACGACTAAAAAGCTCATCACTAGTGCACGTTGTGATAGGCAGCATGCCGATGGTGACCTGCAACCGTTTTCACGAAAGACTGGTCAACAACGGTAAAATAACCACTTTTACGGGGGTACCGCTCTTTGATGCCATTGTGCGCAGGTTTGCTTGAACCTAGAAAATCGAGACTTAGACCATCAAAATCTGCGTTCAATGCTAAAAATTTCATATGCAGCTTGTCTTTGTCTATCTCAACTGATTTCAGCACAATTTGCTCTTGAAACGTGTCTCGCAGCCCAAAATCACCAAAAAAATCCACAATAACCCCTATTTTAACGTTCAAGGTCATCCAAGGTCATTGGTTTTGGTGCCAATCGAAAGCCAGTGTACGACATCTTATTAGTGATTAATAATAACCTATGCCCTATCTTGCAGCATTTCTGAGATACAGCGACTTATTGGCTGAAAATCACAAACTTTTCCCACCTCCCTCTCATTTAGCGCCCTCGCTTGGGGTGACCCTTTTCGACTTTCTAAAAAAGCTTTACAGTTCTTGAAACTAAAGTCTTCCAGGCAGCCGATGGTAAAGATTTGGCAACCCTAGCTTGCACCATTTTTGACTGGTCCACTCATGTGACAGACAGATGGACAGAGAAAATTGCCAGGGCTAAGATGCGCTAAAGCAGTAGCTGCTTTCATGCGTAAAAACCATGTCAGCTGTTTGCTTTCACTGTTGGTAAAAAGCTCAGTCTTCAAAATAAAGTGCATTAACGCTCAGCCACAGCTGGCAAACATAATGACCAAAAATTCACAATTCTGCAAGTGTAATTCAGCAGCAATGACAGAGGAGGTATCATTTGAAGTTAGTGGCATGTGAAAATAAAATGTCAGCAAGTGAGTGAGTGAGTAGGGTTTAACAACCCACCTGTGATTTCGGGGATGGCTTTTCCAGGCAACGCACAAACACATAATAATGAAACAGAAAGTTTAACCTTTACAGAAAAACGTGATATTGAACACAAAACACAGAATAGGTACTCACTGCATCATCGCCTTAGTTTTCCTTGTTGGATCGTCAGGCCGGAAATTCTTGTACTCTTCGACTTCCTTCTCCATAGCAAGCAGCTGGGACTGGAGCTTGTTGCGTAGGCTTGGCAGAGTCATGCGGATGTGGTTGGTCAGCTGCTGGTTCAATGTACGCTGCAGATACGGCGTTCCCATCCTGTCAGCCATGTGTCTGCTCAACACAAGCACCGAGTCAACGGGACTAAGTAGCTGCATCTTCCCGATACACGATGCCTGCAGGATGGCTCTCACCTGCATTTCCTTAGCTCTCAGCCAAACACCAGCTTACACTGCAAGACGACAGTGCACTGCATGTGCCTGCTAAGTTAATAAGACACACAGCCAATGTGATTCAAGTGTGTGAGTGAGCGAGCAAGGTTTAACATCCTGCTTGACACGATATGCCGTAAAACTATGAACTGAAGGTGTATCATAAATAAATGCCAAATCCAGAATACACTTTTATTTGAAGTTTTATGGTTGGTCATTTTGGAGATGGTCACCCAGGCAATTTCTTGCACTGCTACAGTGCATGCATAGTGCATACCCATATTCCTTCTAGAGCCACAAGATCCAATCCTATAAGACAGCACTGATCTCCGTTTCCTTAGCTGTCAGCAAAACACCAGCTTACACTGCAAGACCACAGAGCCTAGTGCCTGTTTATCCCCCAGCTTTCATTGGCACTCACTGCACAAATACACCATCCAGACTATATGCAATAAGACTGCAACAATAAAAGATTATGGACACAAAAGATTATGGAAGCAAAAAGAACCCATTCTACCTATGTAGTATGTACCTGTAAGAAACGTGAGAAAGAAAAAACTTTCGCTCTGAAGCCATTGCAGCTCGAATATCCTTTCGGCCTTCGATATCCTTCTGGCTTCTATTTACTACCCCGATGTACCCTATTAAACAAAACACCACACCACACTTATCAGTTCTGAGAACCATGAAACTGTAAGTGAACACACATACCACACCATCTGTACTTTAACACAGACAGTAATACACATCAATAGCAACAAGATGCCAATGTGAAAAAAACAATGCAGCCAGTAAACGGCTTTAGAAATAAGGAACCATGAACTTGCTATATGATGACGATGATGGCAAATTGATGAGGTTAATGTTTGCCCACTCAGATTCAGTATCCATCGTATCAATCGAATACAGACTACACAATGAATGTTGTAACTGCCATCATTAACTAACACTGTAAGCATCAGATCCATGTAACATCATTTCAAATTCTTAATAACAAGCACAATAATCCTGGATTTACCTCTCCTGAGAGGCAGCAAGCGGTTTTCTAAAATATCCTTTGCATCGGTTCCTTCGTCCATTAGGTCGAGTTTAGTTATAACACCAATTGTGCGCAAGCCTGGATGTCAATACATTACATTGCAGATAGAGTAAACTACAGCAAATGGCAGTCATATGTGCCATTACAGCACACTGATTGGCATATGACACAATAATAGCAACATTTCTATGGAGAGGCAAACAGACACACATCTATTTCACACTGCTTTCATGCAGGCAAGGTTTGTTTATCAATGAGATCTGAAAGCAAAACATTAGCCATCAACCACCACCATGTTTTCACCCCCCACCTTAAAACTAAGACAATAACGATGAATAAATTATTGCAATAATCTGACACCACAGAGCCCAAACTATACTGAGGGATGTCTATATCACTGTTTTTGGCTTTTGTTCAGCTGACCAGTGGTCCAGTTACTAAGTGAATTCAAGTTATGTAGCTCTCCAAAATCAAATTTCTGTTGATGAAAGACTTTTAAAAAGTCAAATGCTCTTCCTACCTCCCAACCAAATGCATCAAAGCACTCAGTGATTCAATTATTCATACTCTGCAGCAAACCTACTGCTCGAACCATCAAACACCCAACTTCGGTATAATTCAGAAACATTATTTTTAGTGAATACTAAAATCACACTCGCAAAGTACAGAAAAAAAACAAAAATGAGAAAATAATAATAACAAAAATTAAATAAATAAAATTTAAATTAAAGAGAATAAAAAATATACACCTTGTGGGTCAACTTCTTTGGCAATCTTCAGAGCATCTGAGTTGGCCAGGTCAGAGTTAGCCGGAGTGATGGCAAGAATCAAACAACTCTCGGGAGTGATGAACTCGAGCAGCATGTTCCTGATCTGAATCTCAATGTCTGGAGGCTGATCACCGACTGGAACTTTGGTCATTCCCGGCAGGTCTATCAGTGTCAGGTTCAGCACTAAACAGTGAACACACGTGACAAATGCATTTCAATAGCATCCAGTGGGTTCAGACACCCAGGCAGATAATCAAATTTGGGTAAACCTACGTAAAAACATGCTAAAAAAACCCACCTAAACTAGAAATTTGGGGCAAAGCCCAACGTGAGTCCACCCGGCGCCCTAAGCCCGATTGGGGGAAATTTAGAGGGGTGAAATTCCCCCGGTAGCAAAGTCACATGGAATGCACACAAATGCATTAGCATACGCACAACGCGCACTATTGACTTAGGGTAGGTAAACATTAGCCGCGTAATCTCTGGTGTTAGTGGACCAAAGTTC
>Ga0209671_1003908_pt1 | contig 14543 bp, 9 predicted proteins | sample WorMetHERISLAND2_2_FD_187401 | JGI IMG/M metagenome (GOLD analysis project Ga0209671, IMG submission 187401) | Marine gutless worms symbiont microbial communities from Max Planck institute for Marine Microbiology, Germany - Olavius geniculatus... | ecosystem: Host-associated > Annelida >... | reverse complement strand
ACTGTGCAGGGGGCGGCATTTGGAGGGGCGAAAATTCGGAAATTCGGTCGCTTCTGGCAAATTAGCGTTTCGTTTGCACTGCAGAACGGCCGGTTTGGATACTCGGTTTCAACAGCTCGAATATCTGCACAAAACTTTTGGCTTCCTGCTGGACACTGAAACGCTCATGTCTGCTGACGCTATTGACCTTGATGACTTGCAAAGAAAATGTATAGATTTTGCGACATCATTTCCAGACGACGTCGACGGTGGTCGTCTTGTGGACGAAATACAAGACTGTCGAATTTTTGTCAGCAGACGTGTAGGGGTTGACGTAACTCCTGTTGGTATCCTCATGTTCATTTGTCATTTGGTGGAAATGACATATTTCCCAACTTGAAAGTGGGACTGCAGATTCTGTTGACAGTGTCTATTGCTGTTGCTGGCTGTGAACGTTCGTTCTCCAAGATGAAACTCATTATGACATATCTCAGGTCAACAATGACGGAAATGCAGCGCGAGGTAGTTTTTCTGGTCAGATCGGACTACAGTTGGAGCGTTTTATGCTAATTGTTAAGTTTACAAAGTTTTATTTAGTTAGCTCGGTCAGATCAGGATTTCTATCCATGCATTCCGCTAAGAAATTGTTACAAAGACAAATGATCAATTAATTACGATAAAACCTTATGCAGTATTCATCAAACAAGCGGTTATGTTACAATGACAACGAGCTGTTAAGTACAATCGCAAAGTGACAGTTGTCAATAAGTACTGTCTGGGGCGAATAGCGAGTACACAGTACGAGCTTATATCACTTCAGACAGTGCGTTATCGCATTTAAACCACGCTCAGATCTTATAAACTAAACTGTCGTTTGGTTCATGACGCACGACTGTGGCCAAAAATTGTAAAAGCAGTAGCGGTTTGAGCTAAGTGTGGTTTAAATGAATGGAAAGCAAACTACGAGAATAATGACTGCAATGACGATTGACGCCGTGTAAACATTGTTCGTCGTGTATGGAGCAATGCTGGTTTTATTCTTTTTGTCTACAGCATCCAAGTGCCAAGCTAGAGACTGCGGGAAGTCGGTGAAAATGCCGTCCACTTGCTGGCGGAGGTAGAAGTCGAACGCGTTGTGCACATCTTGCGCGAAGTCCCACGCCAGATAGCGGTCTTCATTGCGCAGAGTATACACGTGCACCTGCAATACCATACCAACGACGATTGGTATCCGGCCGGTGACCCATGATAGGATCGCCCCCTAGAAAAGTCTCCCCCGGCCAACAATTTACCGGCAAAAATCCGCCCGCCCGGGCAGCCGCCGGGCGGGGAATTTTTTGGGAGTGGGATGAGAAAAGGCCGAAAAGCGTGGCGATGGAGTGAGAGTAGGATCGTTCTTTGTGTAAATGGTGTGAAAACACTAAAAATTGGACTGAGAATGATGGTCATATGTACGAGTATAAGATGGGACAGTTGATCTAACTTTGGTAACTAAATTAAAGGACTAGAACTGTTTAAAGTTGCAGATGACTCACAGTGACCTTCAACAGTGTGATTGGACTGAACGCGTAATCAAAACGGGACTAGAACCTTGAGACCGTGGCCATGCGCTTGACGCACGAAGTCCGTAGTGTTGTTTCCGATGTAGTTTTTGTAGCCGTTGGTCAAAGAAAAGTGAGGAGCCACGACGTTGATCCAAACACCGACCCCGTAGAATGAGTGTGACCAGTCGTTCAAACGCTCGTCCGACACTGGATTATCAGAAAGCATGACAAGCTTCAGTTGAGTTCGATTCTTGAGATAGAGCAGCGAGCGTTCGTCGTAACATTGGACGTAGCAAGGGTCGTCGGCAGTTCGGTAGCCGTTTCTACACAGATATGCAGTAATGATGCAAAATGTTTTGATTTACACGTAACAGCGACCTAACGTAATTGCTGTACTCGAGAAGTCACGAAATTTGTAGTCCTATCAGATTACACACAACGAAACCAGTGTTTGAATTGCAGGAAGGGGTTGGGGGTTGAACCCCCAACTGTTTTCTCAACCCCCTAACACACTGTCAAATTATGTTTTAGGGGGTCAGCTATATACTATATAAATGTACAAAACATCAGTTTATACACTTGTTAACGGCGTGAGTGACAGCAAAAATCAGAAAAAGGTGATATCACTTACCATCACGACCTTGAACCTCTAAAAGTGGGGTTTTTGGCGAATTTTTCGCAATTTTTGGTTGCAGCGCACATTTTAAGACTAAATTGAGATGAAATGGCTGGAGATAGACCAAGACAACCTGCATCCGAAATTTGTAACATCAAACGTAGATTTTAACAGACTAAATCTCGATTCCCTAAGTTCAAGGAAGCCTGCGCACGCGATCGTCGAAAAGGGGTACCCCTCTAAAAATAGTTATTATACCGATATTGGCCCGTCTAGCGTGAAAACAGTTGCACATATGCATTGATGATTTTGAATGACTTTTAACCCCCACAATAGAGTGTTTTCGTGTTTTTTGCGATTTTCGGTTGCGGTGCACACTTTAAGGGTAAATTGCGACGAAATGGCTGGAAATAGATTAAGACACTGTGCGAAAAAAAACTGCTAAAGCTGTCGCGCGTCTTATGAGCTTTGCTCAAATTACTTGTCGAGTATGTCGAGCACGATGTCTTCGAAGCGCTGCGACGACTAGCGCAGACTAGGGAGTGTGTTAATGATGGCGGGGTTTTTGAGCTCAGGATAAATGCCTACACGACGCGGAGCTGCCTTCGCCACACCGATGTATTCTTCCAGTGTTGGAATTGTATACTTTCCGTCAAACTTGTGGTCGCGGAATTCCAGTGGCTGGCGCTTGCGAAGAGTCTTCAGTTCCGACAGCTTGAAGTCGAACGCGAACCAACCCGTCAGAGTAATCTGTCACCAAACGCACAACGAGTTTATAGCACGTTGTTGCGAAGCAAAGATATAATACACATCCCGAATAAACGCATTTATCAAAAAAGTATCAGAAACGCACATTTCTAGATTCACAGCAAATTATGACTGTTGCTGACCAATGACCAAGCAATGAAGAGTTGGCTGAAATGTCCGTTCCATGAGTGCAGAGGACTGGTCGTACCTGCTGGTTGGCGACGGGAACGGTGATGGAACGATTGCGGCCGACGAACTCTGGTCTGTCTGCGACGTCAGTCGTTTTCTGTAGCAGTTCCTCATGCAGACAGACGGGCACCAGGTCCTGAGACAGCGTGACGTCACACTCAATGACGTCAGCACCGTCAGCTACAGCACGCTGGTAAGCGGCTACAGTGTGTTCCGGCAGGACACCGCTTGAGCCACGATGTGCGATCACCAGCGGACGCTTGGACGATCCAACTGCGAATACGACTGCAGACACTAGCAACAGTGCAACGACGCACAACAACTTGTTGCTCAGCGCCATCGTCAACCGTCCCCGATAGGCCGTATGATCTGTATTGTGTCGGGCCGAACGTTAAACCATACTCGTTCACCAAAATACCTTGCTCGCTCACTTACAGCATCGTCTAGGCCTACTGTCGGTGAGTTGTTTAGCCGCCAGCAAGCCTTTTTCACAGCATCGTTCCGCATCGTTGCTGGCTGAATAATAAATCAAGTCAGGGTTGGCCAGTCAGTCAGTCGTTTTACGCGCGAAAGCTACAGGCCTGCTGCATCGAATGGTCAGGCTAAAATTGAGTGCACTAACAGCGAATGTAGGGTCAAGACTACAGCCGGATCATTCATACATGCAGTTAGGGCCTATAAATGGCAAGCACACAGATAAGTTCACGTTCTTGTTAGACGTCAACAATGTCCAATCACTTTATTATCCGGCCATCCATCTGTGCATTCTGCACGCGCTTATAACTCAAGCAATAAGGCATAAAAAACTGCACAGCACAACCCTAATTCTGACATTGGACACTTTAAAGCTGAAAGATGCTGTAGACTGGTGTAAATGTTTTCCATGGCACAGTAAAGGTCCGAATATAGCTCTTAATGAGCGAACCCATCTCAGAGCTACGGAGCGTCACTTGTCATATGGGATCACACAGTGTTACCTGCCACCCGACAGAGGTGAACGCGCCCCGCTTTAACCCCAGCCAGATAGGCCTGTACTCGATTTACCTAACCCAGAGGGATGGAAGGCTGAGTTGACCTAGGCGGCTGGTTACATACCGAGAGGGTTTACCTGCCCGCAGGCAGTCACCCATCGCCCTATTAACCGAGCCCGGCGTACAGTTACTTTGCTGATCGGATCAGGCGCGTTACCACTACACCAAGCCACCAACCTACAAGCTACAGCATCTTTCAGCTTTAAAGTGTCCAATGTCAGAATTAGGGTTGTGCTGTGCAGTTGGACAGTTTGTATGCATAGGCCTACGAGTGCGCGGTTAGCTGAATATCGTGTCGGCACATGGTCATATTTTCGCTTTCTTGTTAGGCTTACCATTAGCTAAGTCATAGGCTAACAAAAACATTTTCGGCTGCTACGCTAATCAGTAAACGTTGGGCAAGTGAGCCTAATACGACAAATAACATCAAATGAAGAACGCTTTAGAATATGTTAGTGATTACCAATTAAAGTCAGCTTGCAAGGACGCCATATGCAAAGCCCCATCTAAGGTTACCGAAATGATTTTTGCTGTTTTAGAGGACTGATATCATCGCATCGTTTTTACACACAGTTGTAAACTGGTAAGTTTTTTACATATATATTATGAAATTCAGACGCCGCCTGAAAACCTTTGCAAGCAAGACTTTCACATGATGATTGTATACCGTTATATACGCTCTCTGGCCATCTGCCAAAACGGCGCTGGTCAGATGATGTGAAGGACAGGATTGGTTTATTGATTCCAGAGTGCATCACGATGGCTAGAAACCGAACAACATGGAGATTCTTCACGTCGTCATCACTGGTCTTCAATCTTCAGAAATGAGGAAGAACCAACGCCAACAACAATGCGCTTTCACAAAATAATAGTTTAAAATGATTTTCGCACTAACTGTCAGTTTTGTTCAAATAAACTGTCGTTATAGTTTGACTGCTAGTCACGTCGTTGCCACGCATCTATAGTTTCTATACCGGGTGGCGCATAAAAAAGCAAAACGTACATGCTCTAGGCCCTACATTACATAAATGACGTAATCGGCCAGTTTCGAAAATTAAGTCTCAATCATTGCAGTGTGTTTGGGTGTTCAACATGACAGCCCTTCACCGCAATGATCAAGTTGTTTTCGAAACTTTCCGATTGTTGATGGACGCAAAGCACGCGAGTTCCACTTTTCATGCGTCACCCTGTTTTATAGCCTGTAAGCTAATTATTTCCTCGGTGTATTCTGTTTCGTAGGTCATATACGCCGTGAAAATGATCGCTGATTTGAACAACACGCTTACTCTGCGATTACTGCTTTCCATGCATAGTCACGTGTAGTTTCTATGGACTCTATCAGTAAGCTTATTGCGTTGAATTATGATCAGATCGAGTTAAATGTGGCTTAATAAGGTTCGCTCTCACACTTAAATTACAAAGAGATTCCGATGCGTCCTGTTGCCGCACGTTCCTAAAAAGAACCCACGTCCCTAGTTTTTTGTTGAACCCTCAAAAATATTTGTGCAGCTTTGTTTGTCTTTTTAAAATTTTTACTGAAACAAAACGGTCTGCGTTTATAGTCTGCTATGATGTAATGCGCGTTTTAATTAGTTCTCATGAGTACAGTGCGTGACTTTATTTTGTGAGCTGTTGTGTAAAATAACGTAAAATGTTACGAAATAATAGAATTTTAAAAAAACATGGTAAGTTATTTTCCCGTCCTCACTTTTTCGCTAGAATGCAACCGAAGGCACGGGATTTCTTTTCGGCCGAACGTATCAGAGGAGAGCGTGAAATAAACAAGCGAGTGGCAAAAAACACGCAGGCTCAGGTCGTTTAAGGTGTGTCGTTTGAAAATGTCACATAGATGCCTTGCTGACTTAGGCACAAAAAATTATGTTGTAAATTCTGCTTACCATACATGTATGTCGCTGGTCTATCTACATGTAGGCCCTCCTTTAATTATGCAGTGGCGTCATGCGTTCAAATGTTGGGGTGGAAAGTTGCAATTTTTCGACAGACCGCTGCAAATTTTTGACACAATAGATGAACGCTTAAAAGTTTAATATAACCCATAAATTTCCCAACATGGAAAATTTATAAATTTAAACTTTGTATTTTTGGACGCAGATGTTCTTGCAAAAACCGAAAAAAAAATCCGACAGGATAAAATTTAATACGAATGTCTCACCTCCACCCTGCCACAACACTACTGTACTACATTGTGTCTTAGGAAATGTCCCGCTTGTCTATATCTTTGCAAAATTTTTTTTACTGACACACTGTCTGGACTGGCAATAAAATGATTATTGAATACCTTTCCAATACACATTGGAAGCTACAGCTAGCATGTAGATGCGGTTTGAGCTGTTGTTTATGTGCTTTAACAAAAGAACTCAAAATGTCGACGCGATAGTTTTTACAACATGATTATTAACACATCAACTTCTTACTCGTCCCGTCAAAGAGAAAATTATTTGCACAAGATACAAGAAAGTGGCCATTGGAAGCACTAAACAGCACTTGTTCTATATCTGTCAGGCCAAATTCTATTGCTTCGACATGTCGTGGACTTGTGTTCATTAGCCTAAGTTACGCGACTTTGTTGTATATGACTCGCTGTTTGCTGCCTTGCGTCTGCTATAAGCGACCCCGATTGTCAGACTCAGACACCGTGTCTGTATCCGGCTCGGCCTGCGTTCGACGTTGTTTGTCTGTCCGTCCGCAGCTCGGCCAAAGAGTTACGTCGCCTACCAGTTTGTTAACTTATACAATTTGCAATAGATTTTTGCTGTATGGCCTAGGCAAAAATACTGTACCTATATGAATTTCTTGTGCAAGTTGCGTACAAAATGTACAATTTATAACAAATCTGCAACAAGTCGAAGTAAGTGGATCTTGGGCCTTACAGCAACATATTATTCTGCAGTCGACGCAGCTCTTGCTCGTTTGCTCCTCTCCGCTTTCTGGATTTCTCCTCTGCAGACGAACGTTTTCCGATTCTTACAAAGTGCAGTTTCCTGGATCTCCGTTCTATGCCATCTTCAGCTGGTAATTCGACACCTTCAGACGCTCGTGCACTAGTTCTTTTGTTTGTGGCAGGATACGGCTTGCTGTGGCCATGCTGTTTGCCAATGCGAACAAAATGAACCTTTCTGCTGACTCTTGGAGCTAAACCGTCTTCCTGTTGAGCGGCAGTTTCACTTTCAGTAGTCGCCTGAGATTTCCCTATACGCACGAAGTGGTGTCTGCGGCCGATTCGCACGAATTTCGCTCGCCGTTTCTGGCCGTAAAGTGCGCCCGGAGGGATTCTTTTTTCCAGCCCGCCGTCGTTGTATTCGTCCGCCGTTTCGTCGTCGTCGGACTTCTTCCCAATGCGCACGAATCGGTGCTTCCGACTGCTTCGTTCGAACGAAGCGGTCGGCGCTTTTTTCTCTGCCGTGACGTCATCGTAGTTGTATTCTTTCGCCGACTTCGACCGCATGACGTCATTTCCGCTTTTGTGCACGTCATTTTCGCCGACGTACTTCCGGTTGACGTCGTAATCGTCTAAACATAATCGACATCTATACAATAAATATTGGACAATCAACCAGAAACCTTTAGATACCGTGGATACCGACCTCGATCAATCAACATTTATTACGTTTAAAGGCAGCAGATATAAATGACAATAAAACAATTCATGACACGGTAAAAACTCGAATAACGTGGTACTATAAAACGAATAAACGACTTAATAGGCTAGCCGAGACCTCGCGAATGATTAGAAGAAAGATGATATAACAATGCAGGAAAACTGTGTTTAAAAAAGGTGAACGAAAATGTTAGATCTATTAGCAAATGACCACAAATTACAGCGCGGACGCACGCGAATAGTAATAATTGGGACAAACATCTTTTTCTTCCTCATTTATCTTTTTCTGACGGTTTTATTTAATTTGTCGTTTTTTCAACTGAACACGGCACGGCAGCGTAAAATGCATTTTTGGTTCTGGTGCATTTGTTGCCGTTTCCACCAAGTGTCAATTTAGATTTTTCGTTTTTGTTTGTTTCTGTGACTTTTCTGTACATTATTTGAGTTTAGTCGCCGCTACCAGTGCTAGTGAATTAGCTGGAAGGATTTGTCTTTAAATTGACCTATAACGTGTAGGTGGGAGTCGTTACTCACTTATACCACGTTTGCACGATGAAGCAAACATGAAGCAAACTTAGAGCACACGTCGTGCACGTGTATATTGAATGTGTTTGCTTCATGTTTGCTTCATCGTGTAAACGGGGTGTTAGTCAGTCTATTAGCCCATGGGGCGCTCATTAGGCTACAGCGTAGATTCTAATTCTCGTTTGACATTGTTATATACCTATGGCATCGCTGCACTTAGCAGCTGCTTAATAATTGATCATCGATAGCTTTTGTTCCCATAACCGTTTGTTTTGCGTTCTGTCGCTGCCTTGCGTACATTACAACGGCATAGGCAACATAATTAACATTTGATAAAGTGACACTTAAACTTTCATAACCAACGGTAGCCAGTATACGAGTAGACCCGAGTAGCCCAGTGGCGTCATGGCAGAGGACAGGAGGGAAAATTGCCCCACCCCTTCCATAAATTTTAGGTTGTCAGATTTTTTGGTCCGAACGTTTCTTTTAAATATACAAAAATTGGACTTGAAATACCAATTTTAAAGTAAATTAAGGACAAAATTAAAATTTTGACACCCATGTAGCCGCTCTGTCTTAAATGTACAGCTGTCTATCGGGACATTCCGACTTCCTGCTTTTCACTTTTTTATCCACTACGCCGTGTACTCATGTAATCTCCATAATAACCGTTACCCGTGCTAGTTAGGTCTAAGCATACGCACAGTCGTGAATGATAGATCGCACAGGTGTCTGCGAGAAAGCCACGGCGTTATATAGCGTGGCGCAATCCGTATCTTTTTTGCGATATGTTTTCCTATTTTTTTGTATACTACAAAAATAACTAACTATCGAAATAATCAGTATAACGATAACAAGATATGATGGCATTAATCAAATGTCACAATTGGTTTGTTTTGTTCTGGCAGCAAATGTAGAAAGTGACGCATAAAAAGCAAAACACACATGTTTCGTGTAGATCAACGAAAACGACGTCCGTCCCTAAAAACCTTGCGTCGTTAAAATTTTCATTGAATCCTACACTTATTTTTTGCAGTTTTTTGGTTTGCTTTCAAAGTTTTACTAAAAATTATTTTTGAACAAAGGCGTCAAAGAAAAGTACTCCCTGCAAAAGTGGTTATATTACCTCTGTTAATTCGTCTAGCGTGAAAACGGTTGCATAATGCTGTTTATCATAGCAAGCACTTATGACGCGCTCTCCTGGGGTATTAAGATCGATGACCTTGAACGACCTTAAATTCCCAAAATAAAGGTTTTCAATATTTTTGCAATTTTAGGCTTCGGTGCACATTTTACGACTGAATTGCGCTGAAATGACTGAATACAGACCAAGACAATGTGCGGATTAAATTCTCAGCATTAAACACAGATTTTACGTTGTAGTAGTGTAAGTTTTGACCCTCTATAGATTCCCACAAATGCCTCAAATTTAGCCACCTTTCTAAAATGTTCACTTTTCGATACTATTACTAATTTAGCGTAAAAACGGCCGCAGATAGACATAGACTTGCTGCTTATCATAACAGGCACTATTGACGAGCTTTCTGGGGATACCTACATTGATGAACTTAAACGACCTTCAAATCCAAAAAAACGGTTTTAGTCACTTTTTCGCGATTTTAAACTACAACACATATTATAACACTAGATTGCGCCGAAATTACTAGAGACAGACCAGAACAGCCTGCATATGAAATTTGCAGCATAAAACTTAGTTTTAAGCATCCTACGGAGGCGTCAAAATTTAAGTACCGTTTCAAAACATATTGTTATTTTATTGCAAGTTGTACACTCATTCCGCAGGTAATAGCATCGACGCTGGGACGCATCACCTGAGCTTTGTTCAGATTACCTGTTTTTTTGTCATCTAGCAAAGTTAAACGTTCACAACCAGGGCCAAACTCACTCAGAATATAGGGTCCTGCTTTGTTGTTTGCTACAGGCCCTGCGCTTAAATAAGCTTAATTAATTAGACTTTTACATGTGTCCGTCGTATTTTACAATAAAATATTAAAATGTTGTTGAAATGTTGACCTTCTTTGGTTGTTTTATCGCTGTTCTCCGTCGGAGCCTTGGCGTTCACTCGCGGTCGGTACATCGACAATTCAATGTAGTTCCGACATCCAAGCATACATCCCTGTACGCAAACAGAATAATATTAGCTGCCCTTAAACGTCGCCTTTTTGCACATTTCTCTGCTTCTGAGACATGCACACAAACCCCTTTTTACGAAATATAATTCTATATTGATCTATCACCTCCGCCTATGAAAAGGGTTACGTTTTCGGGTGTCTGTTCGTCAGCTGAATTATCAAAAAATATGAACAGGCATCTTTCGTTCTATAAAAAAGTTGGGCGTGGTTCATAAAACCGTTAGATTTTGGTGGCGATTTGGATGATTTTGCAGATTTTTGGTTAGCATTTATGATTCTTTGCCGTCCACTTCGAAATCCTGATCCACAGTACCTAGATGCTAAAATATTTTTTACGAATGTTATAGTAAAAATTTCTGGAACTGTGGACGAATCTCAACATGCTGTGTGACTGTCCGCTTAGTTACAAAACCGCCCGAAACACGCGATCTGGCCGGCCACCGGTCGTAAGGAAACATACGCGTTACTTGATCTTTTTAGCGTTTAAACCGGCAATTGTCACAGCAGTTACCCTGCTCGAGGAAACATTTTACACAAATTTTGACGACTTGTTGTTTTCGTTTAAAAACTCGTAGGCCTATACGAGACAGACGGACAGATAGAGAGACGAACGGGCATGACCTGTAATGCGACGTGTTAGGACGGCCGCATAATACGTATAAATGTAAGACGCTTTGTTTTGCTGTAGAAAGACCAAAACCCGGAATCAACTGCTGGCAGACAGGAATGTACGGCGCACAGGCGGTGGAGTCGTCATTGTCAGCTCATCTAGGGCCTACAAGTGCTCTGATGACGTTTCTGCTTCGCCGACTACTTGCATAGACCAGACACGTTGTACCCGCGTAATGATTTCGCCACGTTAGACAATATTGTCCGTGCTGTTACTATTAAACAGCATGTACTATACAAGCCTGGTATCGGTCAGTAGCGACGAAGGCAGCGCAGTACGACTTGCAGACATGATGTGTGCCGCCGTACTTGAGAGATCGCACGTCGGCAGCCCGGGCGCCGGCGCCAGAGACCCTCTGTGGTGGAGGCGTCAGCAGCAGGATCAGACAGACCAACGATGTCTTCCGGTGTACGACAGAAGAGAGGCAACCCAACATTGCTGATGATGCTCCCTCTCTCTGTCTCGGACTGACTGAAATGCCACGCACACATCATCACATTATAATGCACAGCGGCGTCGGGAATTTAAAAAAAGTAACTCGAATGGGGCAGAAAGATGCACATTTCAGCTGCACATTTCTGACGAAGGAAATTATAGATACTCAAAATTTAATGTTTTTTCTATATTTCCCCAAAATGGAATTTTTAAGCCCTATAACTTGTTTGTTAAAAATTATCAGAAAAGAAAAAAATTTCAGACAGTATAATTTAGGAAGAGGGTCAACACCAATTACTTTCCGCTGCCAAACATCGATCACTGAATGCGCACGTGTACTAAACGCACTGCACCGCAGCTTGCTCGAACACTCGACACAAAGCGATTCAAGATCGTACATTTTGCGTTTCAGTTTCGAGGAGGGTCTTGCAATTTCGTTATAACGCAACGCAGTGCAGTAACAAACTCGCACAGCGAATTATTATGCATTCCACGTCGGGGTTCATTAGACTAGCCATTGAACTAAACACTGCGATATAGGCTTACCGGTATCACACCGGCGTCGGCTGCTTGCGGACGGCTGCTCAGTTGCTCTGGGAGAATTTTCGTCCCAAAACGCTCTAACAGAACAGAAGTTATGACATCTTTGACAAACAGCGATGATTTTTTTCCACATCGCTGTTTTATTACAATGTCGTGTCGTAATCTACTGACATTGTAATGGTGAGTGAGATAATTTTTCGTTGTGACCAATATAATTTTCATCGTCTCAAATTCGTTTAAAACGGCAGATTTTTTATCATAAATATTTGCCTTTTTGCTGCTTTATTAACGCAGCGTATGCAAATTATCTATTTTGTGCACCTAGATAACAGTACAGCAGTTTTTTTACCGAAGTAGTTTGATTTTGAGTCACTTATATTGTTTATTTTAATTGAGTGAACGTATAATTGAGTTATCACTCAAAAACGTAAATAAGCCTAAAATCTGGTCGGTCGCTAGCCATCGATACTCCCTACAAATGGCCAAAATTTGGTGCACGTAGCATCGAAAGTTTTTTTAGAGCAAAAATGTACAAAAACACGAAATTTTGTCACGATAAACTAGAGTCCTTGGGGGCAGCAATAGTGAAGATTTCGTGATCCTAGCTTGCACCGTTTTGATACAATACAGCACTGTGACGGACAGACGGACGGACACCTCGATAATGGCTAAGACGCGCGAATCATTACATGCTGTCGCGCGTAAAAACTGGCAGCGTAATCAACGAAGCCAGTGTTTGAATTGTGAAAAATTAGCTGGGGTTGAACTTTTCGACTGTCGGAGCCCGACCAAAATTATGATGTGAATCCTATGTATATATTATATAGCTGACCCCCCAAAACATAATTTGACAGTGTGTTAGAGGGGTTGAGAAAACAGTTGGGGGGTTCAATCCCCCAACCCAATTCAAACACTGAACAAAACAGTATCATCACTTACCCGCAGACTGTATCCTATAAGTTTTAGGCCTACACACGCTATCTCACTTCTTGCTTGATCTCGGCTTTTCCGAAACCTGACCTTCGGTCCTTCTAGTCCTTCTACTTCTGCTGATGTCAACTGAATGTTTGGCAGGAATCGTGGTCTTTTTTAGAACAGGCGGCGTGAATCGACATTGAAAATCAGCTCCGTGTTAATAGAAATAAGCCTACGCACTCACCTGCGACGGTTTATCGACCAGCTGTAATCTCAGGCATGTGCTTTGTATGCTCGCTAGCCTGTCAATCAGTCAATTGTCTACACACTGGTACCAGCACGCTGTTCGTTCATTGCTCAGTCTATACTCTGTGGCACCTGCTACTCGCACAGTTGTCATGCAGACTTTGACGCGTGCTTCTAGCAGACGTGGCAGAGAGTTAATTGCCGCGTTCGGTCAGCAGTGTCGTGTGCGGCAGTAACGTTACCCGCGTGACTCGCTTCGCCAGACCTCGGGCCAGCAGCGACGCCGCAACAACATTCAAACTGGGATTTGCTACCCCATCACCCGGCGGAGTATAAAAATCTCAACAGTTTTTGGAGTAGGCCTATGGGGCCAGGCCTACATGTACGCACGCCTTCTACTTAACCACAAATTGGCCGTGTGTTATTATCGTATAGATAGGCCAGACTTATAGCAAGCACATTCCGCCTTAGCGTCAAAAATTGGATTTTTAAATGAAAAATCATACAAAATTGCTATGCATTTTCTTTCGTTATCACTGTAAGCCTAGTGGTGTCACGGTAGGCCTACAAGATAGCCAGCCTAATTATAATACGTTGTGTGATGAACATCGGCTTATTCTACCGACATCGGATAATCGTAAAATTAAATTAATTAGCTATTTTCTTAGTAGCTTGATGACGTATTACGGTTAAAACGTTAGACTTGCGATTACGAGGTCGTGGGTTCGACTCGCGGTTGGGTCAGCTGGCAAGTAAACCATATAGGTAGTGTAACCGAACATCAAGGCCAACTCAGTCTTCCATCCGTCCTGAGTAGGTAAATCGAGTAAGCCTACCGACGTGTCTGGCTGGGGTTAAGGCGGAGCGCGTTTACCTGTCGGGTGGCGAGTAACACGTGATTCGATATGACAGGTGATGCTTCGTAGCTCTGAGATGGGTTTTTCGATTCCACCCCTTTTTTGCTTACTAATAGCTATGAGACAGTAAAGGGGCCGACGTTGACCCCAGTGTAGTAAGCTTATTAATATGGCAAACGTATCATAAACATAATCACAAGCTGGGCCCACCTTATAAATCTGTAAATGTTTCGTATGCATCCGTGAAAACATCACGAAATTAGACTTCATGGCGTGATAATGGATCCAGCGAGTATTTCGCCCACTTATCAGATTTAATAATATATTTTCTACGTGACACGTTGATGTCATCATCATCATCATCGACAACCGTGGGCTCAATGCCCGTTGGTGTCTGACGCCATTCTTACTATCGCTGCCCACCGCTGCCTATCTAGGGCAGCGTGGCTTAACTCCTGCAGGGTTGTCCCACAC
>Ga0209671_1003907_pt1 | contig 14543 bp, 9 predicted proteins | sample WorMetHERISLAND2_2_FD_187401 | JGI IMG/M metagenome (GOLD analysis project Ga0209671, IMG submission 187401) | Marine gutless worms symbiont microbial communities from Max Planck institute for Marine Microbiology, Germany - Olavius geniculatus... | ecosystem: Host-associated > Annelida >... | reverse complement strand
CCACGGAACTATCGTTATGCGATCCAGGTAGAGAATTTGGTATTTGTATATTAACTTAGCGTGAACACCCCAATTTTCAGCTAAACTACTGAACCAGAACTGCTAGAGGCTTTCGCGCGTCTCGTGAGCATTAGCTCAAATTTCTTGTCTAAAGTGTTTTTGATTTGCGTAGGCCTATGTTCAGGGGGGCACCTGTCAGTGTTTTTGTTAAGAGCGGGGTTTTATATGTTTGCAACTGTTTACCTGCGGAGCAAATAAACAATTTGATTTGATATGATTTGCAGGTGCCGGACGCGTGCTGCCAGGGCTCTAAGGTCAACGGAGGACGTGGATCGTCTTGTCCCCCCAGCCCGGGCCAGTGCGACGACGACGACGATGAGAACACTGGACATTGCCGGGGCGGGGAGGAGGCTGAGTGGCAGGGTAACGGGAGCTGCGACGGCGCCAACGACGAGCTGAGGGCTCAGCCTGTGGACTGTAGTGTCAACAGTTGTCATACAGCAGCGGCTGTTGCTTCCCTGGACCACTGCTACCTTACTGCAACCTCTTATCCACCGTCGGCTGTTGATCAATTGCCGTCACCCACGCCTGATGTACCGGTACCGACTGGTCTGGAAGACACCGACGACGTTGCTTCGGTAGACGATACTGCTGCGGGCGAGTCTATGTCTGCTGCCGGCACGGCGGGTCGTAGTAGTCAGTCTAGAAACATCTCAATCTTCGTGGTTCCACAGCCGATGCCGTCGTGCGGTCTGCGCTGGCGGGCGCGCATCATCCGTGCTGACGCTACGAGCACTCCGGACGAGTTGAGCTGTGCAGCCGGGGGTGAGCCTGCTACCGCTAGTGAGTCCTTGAGTTCTGGCGCTCAGGGTTCCAGCTCCCAGGCCGCTGCTGCATCGTGGGTGCCGCTGAGCGCTGATGCCGGCAGGGTGACCAAGTCCACCACGGTAAATGATTTTCAGTTGAACAAAGAATGACCAAATACAACCAGATACGTAAATTTTCGTTTACTGAAAGTATAGTGGATTTGTGGTGGAATTGTTTGCCAGTTTGTATCAATCTATAGTTCTTCTGTTGATAGTTTTACGAAGAATTTCCGTTCGACGACTTTCGGTACAACAGTGATTTAATATGATACCGTAGATTACTACGTGTGTTATATTAGAAGGTCATGATGTGTATTTGAAGAGGCAGTACCCTGTATCCACTGTCCAGAGGCCAAAATTTTGGCATCGGACTCGGTCTCAGCGTTCAAATCATGATCTCAGTCTTGGCCTTGATAAAACCTTTACGGTAGCTTACGATGTCATTGTCACTTTAATATTTCTATACCGTTGACTTTGGTCTTGTCCCTGATCTTGAACAGTTGACTTCGTGGTTCTGGCCTTGGTCTCCTTCTCGGCTTTGTGAGTTTGGCATTGTTTAATATCACTGCGACTATCTCGATGATATGCTATGCCATATTACCGTGGGATACGATGCAGGTGGCAAGGGGTAGTCCGGCCGTGGCGGCTGGTCGCCGGTCGGTGGCGGGGTACAGACAGCGTCTGACGGCGTTGACTGCGACCGCTGACAGTCTATCACGGGAGATCGCCCGGGTCGCGTCGACCTCAGCACGGACTGTCGCCGGCGGAGGTAGTCGTGGACACCGGGAGACATCAGGTAGACGAGCTGCTGCCGTGGCAGAACGTCGTCATCAACTACGTGGAGACCTGGCCGTCTTACCCCGTCTACATCCACTCGTCGACCACGACTACGGCGCATTCGCCACCTTCAACGCTGAGGTACGCTACTGTAAACACTATCTGTTCTCTTCCTGAGTGTTTCGGGCTTTACTGATCGCTGATCACCGATTCTCTTTTTCTTTAATGTAGTAGTGCTTCATTTGGTGCGTAGCAACTAGCAAGCAATCTCTACTAGCAAGCAAGCGTAGACTAACTTTTTCAAACAATTCTTTTACAGTTACTTATATTGTGGCGGTTTGGCTTAGTTGGTAACATCGTTAATGACATTCAACACCCAGCCCGGTTAGTACTTGGATGGGCAATCATCGGCAGGCAGGTAAGCCATCTCGGTATGTAACCAGCCACCCAAGTCAACTCAGCCTGGCCAACCCTCCGTGGGTAAGCCCAGTGTGTACCAGTGAAACGTAAACGGCCACACCGTGCGATGCACTAGCCCCGTATCCGTGGTCTGGCAGTGTAAACTGTTGTCTGGCTGAGGACTAACGTAACGGAGATCAGCGGTATCCTATGTCTCTTATGGCTCAGAAATGACTGTTTAAACTTTAATTTGCATTATTTCTACTAGCAAAGTTTCGCCATATTTGTGGGTCCACTCCCTTACCGCTAAACTCAACCCCTTTCAAACTGCCCGCGTGGGATGTCGGGGCTCACGTACCTAAGGCCCAAGGAATCAATCGTCGCGGACCCCAAAACGCCGTGGTTGGGGTCTGCGACCTTGCAACACAGAAGGCGCCATAGGGGTATGGCAGACAGCCAGACAAACAGACAAGCATGTTATAGTAAGATTAAGCCAGCCGTTTAATACGCCTATGTGGTAGAGTACTGGTGTTGAGTGATGGTAAATGATAATATTCAAGTAGTGATGGTGGATCATTATGACAGGTGCAGAGCAGCATCATATCGACGACGACTGACGGCGTATCACAGCTGGACTGGCGCAGCATCAGACGTCATCGTACCACCCCTTCCACCAGTCATTTACTCGCTGCCCCACGTGGTGCTAGGCACCTGGTGGATACCTCGAGGCCCACGTCACCCTCGACGCTTGCGACCTCCGCCGCTGACGTACAGCGACCCAAACGTAAGTACTGCCGCCGTGCCACGACAACGCAGGATCTAGTTTACGGGCTGGGTGCGTCCTACGTGGGAGGTAGCCGTTTAGCTGTAACTAAGCCGTCACATCAGCGAGTCGCCGCCGGCCGCAAGGGTCGCCCGCCGTCCTTGGATAGCCGTGGGCGACAGGCGGCCACCAACGCCCGCAAACGGCCAGCACCCTCTCAGCACACTGAATACCCGTGCGATGGGAAGAACTACGTCAAGATCCCCGGCCATTACCAGGACGACTTCGTCTACTACGCGACGAAACGCGCCCGAGGACGTCCACGCAAGGACAGTACAGCGACGGCGCTGCCACAGACGTCGAGCACCCCGGGCCACACACGATCCACCGGCACCGTGGGTGGCATCAACGTGTTCGACTGGTACCGCGAGATGGCGCAGACCGACAAGGTTAGATCATATTGTTGACTCAACAATCATCATTTTTCAGTAATATTGTTATTGCTGCTTTGATGACCTATTTCACGATATGAAGAATCTAACCACTCTCCATGAACTGCAACTGACCTCCTGGTTCAGCGTTGTGAGAGTCTACGTGCACGTCGACATGATTTTTTCTTACCTGTGTGTGACACTATTTCCATAAAGAATCTTTTTTATTTAGATGTTTTTTTTTGATTTTGTATAGTTAGCCCAAAAGTTATTGTTTTTTTTTTAAATTCTTTTTTTCTTGGTCATTTGCTGTAGTGCGGTCTGCCACTGCTGATGTGTGTCTGGCACGTTTATTAATAAATACTGCACACGGGTTACTGTGTAAAGAGCACTCGGTTCGGTGTGCCGACCACGACTGCAATGACTGACGAGGTACCACCCAGGCCAGTGGAGTCGACGGCAGGGTGGGCTGATACGACCCCGGTGGATGAGTCAGCGGTGGCGGACCTTGTGATGGACATGTTACCGTCCAGCTCTGCATCATCAGCCAGCGTGACCACCGACTACAGCTGTGAGTTGAGAGAGATGTTTGTCTGTTTTATTGCATGAGGCAGATGCACGTGGTTCGTAAAATGATCAGCAATAAGGAGCATGCGTTCACCAGTTATTTTACTACCCTCAAGGATTCTCCACATGAAACTCCATGACGCTGGAATGATGTATTTTTGTCTTGCCACACTGTGCCATTTTAACCTGTACAAGCATTCGGTTACAGTGTACCGCGAAGTTTGTTCGATGATGCTTATTAGTTGACTTGATGCAGATATGCTGTACAAATACAAATAGTAAAAAGAACATTAGTAACGTAACTTTTGTTAGGCTGCCCAGAACGGTAGTTCTCGGAAGGCCTTGTGTTTAGTGCTGTTTCTTTTTTTCTTTTTTTTCAATGCAAGATCTCCGAGGTCCGTTGGCTGATCTCCGCGAAATTTTGCCGCAAAACGTGTTCAATTTGTAAATGCTGGTCCAAAAGTTTGGGGGTCTGCTCCTCAAAAAATTGGGGCCAAAAACATGCTAAATTTGGCGCGATTTCGGACACCTTCCCACTTTAAGCGCAAATATCTCTGAAACGGATGGAGGTATCCAAAATCTGAAAAATGGTGCACTGCAGCGTTCCTTCCCGCGTTCAACGAGTAAAGGTCGGTGAACTTCGGTCCACTAACCACGTAGATTTAGAAATGCAATTGTGCCCCGAAAATCAAATTTTTCGGAATACCGTATTTCAGCCCCTAGGGGGTTCTGCGAGCCGAAATTTTTACACGCGCTATAGAATGTTCAAGTCTTGCTAGCTCACACCCCACTGGCGATGGGGGCTCCCCCAACAATTTTTTTCAAAGGGGGTCAAAAATTGGCTTATAATTCAGCATATGAGCCACTAGAACTTTGGCGTTAAGGGGATTAACCCAATGAAACTTTACCGTGTGATGTGGTGCTGGATGGGGGTGTTAACCCGTCTACAAAATTTGGGGGCACTGCCCCCTTAAGATTTGGGAAGGCAATAAACGTTCTAACTTTGGAGCGACTTAGAACAACTTTTGAGTTTGACCGCAAATATCTCTGGAACTGATTAAGATATCGACAAGCGGTCAACGGTGTTACAAACTACTGTCCCTTCTGCGTTGAATAAAAGAAATTTGATGAACTTTGGTCCACTAACCACGAAGTTGTGTTTGCTTATTTCGACCTACTCATAATCGACAGTGCATGCGTTTTCTGACAACTTTCGACTTTGACTGCAGATATCTCTGGAACGAATAAAGATATCGACAGTCGGTTAATGGCGTTTTCAATCGCTATCGATTCCACGTTAAAAGCTGTAAAATTGGTGGCCTTGGGTTCACTAACCACAAAGTTGTGTTTGCTCATTTCGACCTACTCAACATTGACAGTGCGCACTTTTTTGGACAACTTTGGACTTTGACTGCGAATATCTCGAGTAGGGATAATGATATCGATAAACGGAAGAAAAGCATTTACAACTACAATCGATTCCACATCGAACGCAGAAATATTGGTGAAATTCGGTTCACAAACAACAAAGTTCTGTTGTCTCATTTTGAACCATACAAGTTTAACATTGCACTTGCTACACTTGTAAATGATAATGCAGTTGTGTTCTGGCCACATGACTTCGCTGCGAACGAAATTTCAACCCCTTAACTATCTTGCAATTGGACTTACAGCGCCGGGCGGCCTCACGTTGGGCTCTGCCCCATATTTGTAGTTTTCATTTAGTTTTTTTTCATTGTGCTTTGTTGTATTTTCTGTTATTGTCAATGGGTTTGATCACTGAGAAATAAAGTACTACTTACTTACATGCTTATTTACTGCACGGTAACAGCGGGGACGTTCACAAGACCAGAGCTGACCGTAACCGAGGAGGACGTCTGTGCCATGCTGCGATCACTCAACGAGGCAGATCTCAAGATGCTGGAGTCACATCTGGACAGTGCCACGGCGGCAGTAGACCATGATGATGACAGCATCAAGAATGGCTCCTTCGACGCCGCAACCACCGACAAAGTAGATTCCGAGACTGGTGTGTGAATAACTGAACATATTACATAACTTTCGGGCTTTCCTATTTTCGTTGTCGTCACCGTCTTCATTTTCCATTTGTCTGATAAGTAGCAATAAATGAGTTACAGATGATTTTCACAGTTTTACCATTAATGGGTTGACTTTATGTGCTGTTATTGCTGCCAGTGTCATAGTTCTGTGTCAAGATTTAACGTTTTTCATCGATGGAATTAATACCTAATATATCCTGGACGTTCTATGAAAATTTTTGCATAAATCGAAACATTTGCCAGGGAGATGTAGAAGAAAACGTGAGTGTTTTTTAACACAGTGCAAAGCTTTAACGAATGGCTTACAGTGGTGCATATGGTGATAATGATTAGCCAATTGTCGTGTACATTAACAGACATACCATTGAAAGCATGGAAGATAAAATTACAAGCCAATAGGCTTAGGAATGTGGCTGTCGACTAGGACCTTGGAAATAAATAAATACTGGTAACTTATCGCTCTCTATCTAGTCAATCCCAACCCGGAGGCTGTGCTTTAGTGCAGAAAATAGACCTGCATTGAATAGGTGTTGATTGTTCAGTGTCATTATTATGGTATATGATCAGCCGGCACTGCAGCAGAGCTCCTGCAGATACTATAGGGCGGGCTGGGGAGGACGACACTCGATGACATCGTCGATAGGCCTAGTTGGCAGTCAAGCAAGGTCAGAAGGTATAAAGTTTGTGTGGATAGACACCGACTGACCGACGTTGGAAAAACTGGCAGTGTGACTGCAGCAGCAACCTTCCAACCGTTCTCGGCCACGGCCAGAGCCACACACAGACAGACATACACTTTCAGAATCTCTGCAAGCAATTGGGCTAAGCTGTTAGTGGACAAAAGTTCACCGATTTTTTTGCCCAACGCGGGATTAGTCGTAGGTAATAATGCCGTTTTTCGCATGTTTATATCTCAATCCGTTCCGGAGATATTTGCGAATAAAGTCTGCATCTGAGCAACAATAAGGGGGCTGTATAGCTCAGTCGCCAGCGACAAAAATTACACTGGACAATTTTTCTAACAGCCAAAGTTTGTGTTAAATGTGTATTGTGTATGGTGCATGGTTGTGGTCTTAGGTGGAGATGGCAATCTGTCACAGTATCTCAACGACGACTGTGCTGATCGTGACACTCTGCTGCCAGTGCTGTCGCAGGCGTCGACATCCAGCGGAGGACTGCTAGACGTCGATGAGATCAGTGACGGTGACCTGCTCTCTGCTGATATTGGCAACATGCATCACATCCTCAGTGACCTCCGAACTCCGACCCGCGATCTTCGCACCGTGGTGACCCATCTTCCGGTCACCTCCAGGTCTAACCTGTCAGCACTGTTTGAGTCTGCTGACTACACCATCTCTGACCCCAGTGCGGACTTTTCTGTCCATCCTGCCCCCAGTGTTCATTCTTCCCCCCGTGTCGACCACCACCAGTCCATGGTGGTGGACGTTCATTCACCACAGACGTCGACGCCGGATGCCTCGACGGTTGCCCCGCCGGAGTTGTGCGTGGTGAACATGTTCTGGAACGATCTGCCAGGTCTGATGATGGAAGGTCGCGAGTACGTCCGTTTGGTGGACATACATCGTCAGGTGCTTCCAGCCAAGGACACCGGGATACTAAAGAAGCGCTGCTACATGCTAGGTCTGGACGTGCGTCAGTGTAGCGAGCTGCAGCGTGACTTCCTCATTCGTTACATGAACGCCGCCAAGTCCAAGAGCACGGTGGTCGTATCACGGCCCGATGCTATCCTTCTCATCAGCTTCTACGTGACTCCCAAGTCAAAGACTCGGGGAGTTGCCGACACTGACGATGTTGTGCTAGACAGCTGTGCCGTGTCATCTGCCGCAGGTCAGTGCTCAGTGCTCACGGTCATGTTCGATTTATCCAGAATGAAGCAGTACAATGAATGACATTTTCTAACTTTTTTTCGGACTTTTATGCAGAAGTGTTAATTATTAGTGCAATCTGTCTGTGAGCGTTTTTGTATGAATGCCGCAAGTCATCACTCATCAGTGATGATTCAGTCATTCAACAAAGGCTCTGTCATTCTGTTTCATGGAAGCTAATTGTCGTACTAATATCAGGGTTGATGCGATTTAAATCAACTGGCACATGGATTACTTCTGCCAGGGCTGCCGAACGTTTGAGTCTGTGGTACAGACAGATGGGAAGGCAACTCAACCCGTATTGCGGCGTATTAGAACGACCGCGCAAAACACGTGTTCATAGTCAATGTACACGGCATGCACGTGAAGTCAAACGGTTAAAAATGTTAAAGGTCGTATATAGCTTTTAATGGTAACCAGTGGCAGAGCCTCTCCCGAGCGTCACCTGCCGTATGGGATCACCTGGCACTCAACGCAAGTGAACGCGCCCCGCCTTATCCCCAGCCTGAGATTTACATACCGAGACCGAGATGGTTTAGCTGTCCGCAGACAGTCACCCGTCCCAGTAGTAAACACTTGACCGCTCACAACCTTTTTATCTTTAGATGTTCAACGTCCTAGCCGTTCCGCCATCGAGTCACAAGTATATAATGAATGATGATGATGCGGTGATATATAGGTGAGATTCAGCAGCAAACAGCAGCGGTCGTCATTGGCTCTGCAGCCTCCATACAGTCACAGCCCACAGTACCCTTGTCGACGTCGTCGGTGACTCAACATGAGCGTCTGTCGTCGTTACGTCTACCGCAGCCAACCGCCGCCGCCGCCCCGTGAGCTTCTATTTACATCTTCCCTACTCACCCAGTTCTCCATTTCTCTTCCCCTCTCCCGCGACTGCACTGCCCCCGCTTGCCCGCCTGGCTCTCTCCCTTCCTGCTTCCTTGTCTACACGCCTAGCCGGTCGGGTCGTCGTTCTCCATATATGTTAATTACTATAAGGAAGCCAGCCGCTTTCTACTGCCTAATTTGTCACCATTTGACTCCCATCAGCCAAAAAACAGATAAATTGCAACGCTGCACATAGTGCCTATCCCGGGTTAAGGCTAGTGCGGTTGTGATGTATGGTGAACGTGTTGTGGTAACCTTGTAGTTGTGGAACAGCTTCAGCTGAATGGAATCCCTGTTGAACTTAGGCCTACTTAGTAAGGCAGTTATGGGACGTTTTATTAGTCCACCAGTACGTAGTAGTAGTAACGGGAGATCTTAGGTTTTTACGCACGAAAGCAGCTATGCTTTCAGCGCGTCTTAGCCATCGCAATTCTGTCTGTCCGTCTGTCTGTCACACGGGTGGATCAGGCAAAAACGGTGCGAGGTAGGATCACCAAATTTTCACCATCGGCTGCCTGGAAGACTCTAGTTTCAGGAACCGTAAAGGTTTTTCGTAAACTCGAAGGGGGTCATCCCGAACGAGGTCGCTAAATGAGAGCGGGGTGGTCAAAATTTGCGATTTTTGGCCTATAACTCGCTGTATCTCAGTAACGGTGTGAGATAGGGCCTAGGTTACTATTAATCACTAATAGGAAGTCGTACACTGGCTCTCGATTGGCGCCCAATTCAATGGCCTTGAATGACCTTGAACGCCAAAATAGGGGGTTTTACGGATTTTTTTCGCGATATGAGGCTGCGCAAGTCTATATCATTCACAAGGAGGCGCCACCGTCGCCAACGCCACACGCCTATGGCCGATGTGTATTATGGTCCCGATGGGCCGAGTCCAAGTGATAATGCGATTATCGAAACTATAACTACTGAACTGGAAATGCTATAGGCTTTCGCGTGTCTCGTGAGCTTTGCTCAAATTTCTTGTTACTTAGTTTTTTTCACCTTTCTTTGTCTAGCAGTGCACATGCAATAACCTGGAATCAATGAAAATCCCACTACTCATCAAATTGGGCCTTTTTAAAAACCCCTGGATTTAACCCCAACCGAGTAAACCCCTGGGGTTGGGCCTGTTTAAAATGGGTTTTTAAACCTTGATACGTTATGTATAGTTAACTGAAAGTTCTTGTGGTGTGTGCCTGTGACAGTGGGCAGTCTGACAGCAGACGTCAGTCATCAGCTGAGAAGACATCCCCGCCAGCAGAAGGTTTGAAGCGCTCGGAGAGACTGCGTGACCGGCGTGTCCACTACGCCGACATGCTGCAAGGAGTCCTTCACCCACGCTCTGACCCTGACACTGTGGAGCCTGCTAGGACTGGCCAGCAGAGCAACCGTCGGCCGACGTTCACCGTTGCTGACACACGTCTAGATTCATCGACGACGATGCTCGGTGGCCGGACGTCAGGCACGCAGAGACGAGTAAGGTCCTCCGATGCTGTGCTACTGCCGGTTGAACCACCAGCGACAACGAATAATCGGAGGAGATCCATGGAACTGCGCTCGACTTCCGATAAGCTGACTAACAGTGACGCTGTACCAGTTCATGTTTCAGTGACGAGTTCGCCAGTGTCCCCATCTGCTGGCAGACGTCGCGTGTCGGAAATTCCACCACGCACTACCACCATTACAAGTGCAGCAGGGGTGGTGGAATGCAGTACGAAGCAGACGGCACTGAAGCCAAACCCCCGACGACATCCACCATCTAATGTCAGACATCGGCGACGCATGGCCGGCAGACGACGCCCCAGACATTTTCCACTGTCAGTCACACAGCTGGCAAACACTTCACCACCAGATACTTCACAGCAGCCAGACAGCTGCAGTGAGGTTGCTTTGAGCGAGTGCAGCGGTCAGCTTAATGTAGAGGCAACTGTCGATTCTCATCTGGTCGATGGACTAAAAGTCCAAAGCTCCGCGGATACAAGAGTGTCAAAGGTGGTGGACGATTCTTGCTGTAGATTGTCGGCAACGATCGATAGCAGCGATGCAATGCAGAACAGCATGGAGTCCTGCAGTTCCGAGGCTGGAACTACGAGATCATCGACACGAAAGACGTCTTCTTTTCCAATCTCCACGGCTGCTGACATATCAGCTCTGTGCACTGGTGGAGTTCAGAGTCTTCGGGTGGGGAAGCCGGTAGCAAACTTGGTTCCCGTGATGCACGTGGGCATGTCCGGTGGTCGTTTCGGTCGTCGTCATCGCTGTCAGGGTGGTGTGGTGGTACTCGATCGCTACATCTCGGCCGATGCTGCCTGTGTCATGTGCTGCAGTTGTTCGCAGCTCTTCTCTGTTGCCGACTTCCTTCGTCACACTCACCACTACGTGCGAGGGTCTGCTGATGTGCTGGGCTCAGCCAAACGTCTTGGTCCACTTGGAGTTGCTGGTCCGGGCTGGCGTGAGTTCCAGCATCGACAAGTTCTGTTTGCTCTGGACAGCGCCTGTGCCGTGAACCTGCCAGCCGACGACCAAACCATCGCCGGTTGTCTGTTGACTGAAGCTTCACCATCAGGACCAGCTGATACCGAGGACACTAATGATGGCATCGTGGCTGCAGTTTCAGCCATGGATGTAGTTGGAAAAACTGATGAGAGCGTGGGGAATCTACCACCTTCGCCGGTTTCACCAGATTTTACGAACCAAGACACGTCAAGCAGTGACAAGGTTGAGAGCATGCCGCTCATGCCAGTTGTCGGACATGATATGAAGGACGCTTGTACCGAGAGATGTCCAGCGCCGATGCCGAGTGCTGAAGTCATTGCTGACACCTCACCCGGTGCGTCGTCGGAGAACGTTGCCGGCATCATTGCAGCGAGATGTCCTCCGACGGCAGTCGATGTTGCAGAACCACGTCTCACCCGCAGTCGATGCACCAGTGCCACCATTGGTGTCATCCGTGCCCAGCCCTCGCCTAGCTTACCATCACTTCGAAGTCAGTCAGGCACGGTAGACAGTTCTGCGACCGCCGCCCCACAACACAGTGAACGCAACTCCAAGCAGCGTCTTCACATTGACTCTGCGTCAACCCGTCACACACGCAGCAGCAGTAGTGGCAGTGTGGACAGTTCAAGTTCTCGCGTGGAACTGAGACCTCGTCCGCCGCCACGCGCCACTGCGCCCAAGTAGAACTGTCCCCCACGTCTACACAGGCCCGTAGTCAGTTGAACCCTCTCTCCCACTCTGTCAGCTGAAACCAAGAAGCATTGCAATGCATAGAAAGAAATACGAGGGTCGTTCGATAAATAAGTTTACAAAATGGTGCCATTTCACTAATTCTTAAAGTAGAAAAAATTAAAATATATGTTTTCTAGGGAATTCAATTCTAAGTACGAGTTGTGAATTTTTTTATGAAAATGACGTCACTGTGGCGTCATTTATAAACATTAAATTCTGCGGCATTCGCACTGAAATTGTCCCGTAATGAACAGCAGCGGTAGTTGTTTTTTGTGAGCAAAAAGACTTAATGCAAATCAGATTCACGCTGAAAGTTTGGTGTAAGAAAATGCTAGGTGGGTAGAATTTTGTATCAGATACCGAGGTGCAATCAGTCATTCCTCAGTGGTTCGGACAGCAACTAGCATTGTCTTTTGCATCAGGCATTCAAAGACTTGTTGACAGATAAAACAAATTTTTGAATAAACTTAGACGATATGTTGGAAAAATGAAACAATAATGTTTAACGTTTAAAGAGGTGACATTAACTTATAAACTTCACTCATTTTTTGCTTTTTTGCTGGTTGTCGCTTGTGAGTTATGCTAGATTACTGGTGTAGAAAATAATACACAAATAGACTGTGTTCTATTAACAGATGACGTCACAATAATGATGTCAGCATTAAAAAAAATTTTCACGTATGTTCAGAATTAAATTCCCAACAAAACGTATATTTCGGTTTTTTCTTGTTTTAAAAATTAATGGAAAGACGCCATTTTGTAAGCTTATTTATTGAACGACCCTCGTAACCAAAAACGCCACCAGATGAGCGATTTCCAAGCTCAAAATGCATAAAGTTGCATTTGCAGCCGAGGCTTTGCCCCCATCCCAGAAGCTTAGTCCTCCCCACATCCTATAACTGAATTAACGGAGATCACTTAATGGTGGCTGAAGTCAAAACCCCTTCTGAAAAAGTCTGGCTATGGGCCTGTCATATACATCATAATGTATGATATGGGCTTCACCGTCGTCGGTTGTCCGTTGAACTGTTGTGCTGTAACAGTGTGGTCAATGCGTGCATGCTGGAACTGGTGTTAGCGTTGGTTTCTTACTATCAGTTATTTACGATGCAGCTTTTCTGTTCATTCAGACAAGTGTATGTTGCATGTTGCAGTCGGTGAGAAAATGGCAAAAGCAGAAAAAATCGTTACAGTAGATAGTAATTGTGCTAGGATTTGCTCGTAATTACACAGGTATATATCTACAAACACTGCATCTTGGCGAAAAAAACGTTGTTTCATCTTCAGTGATAACATACCGTTACCAGTAAACCCCAAATTTTTCGATTACGACATTTTTGTCACACTGACACTGTCATCAAAATCTGATTTTATTTTCATTTTTCAAACAATGGTTAGAACTGCTTTTACATAAATTGTGCTTATTTGTTGAATGGTAGGAGTGTAATAATTAGGCAAACTGTTTTGCTTTACTGTCCTAGTGTTGTCAGCACTTAATCCTGATGTAAGACAGTTTCACTAAATAGGAGATGTGGGAAAATGACTGGTACACCAGTTAGTACTGAGTGTGCTGAAAATGTCAAGTTTTAGGGTAAGTTATCATTGAACATGAAGCAGCATGTTTTTTTTGCTGGGAGACGGTGTAGTTTAGGATGTAAGGAATGTTGTTGCCATTTATTACCACTTACATATAGCAGCCAACAGCGCAGTTTTTCCATTGTTTAAACTTTTCAGCTTCAAGGCATTTTGGGTTGGAATGAAACTGTTTATTCTGTATTTAGTATTTAAATGTTTCTTGTTACATTGTACAGTTTTAAAATTTTTGATTGATCAACATAAATTGTACCAGTCATTTTCTTAATGTATAACCATGTTTGACAAGAACAGACTTGTTTTGTCTACAGAAATAAAGAACAACAACAGTTTTTTTAGCAAAACAGTTTCATTAGTTTCATTCAAGTTAAGCATCTTGCTCACGTTGACAAATTCGTCCTGTGCTCAGTTGTCTTCAGTAGTTAGGCAGTTATTCTCTGTAATTGTAGATAGCTTTTTGTTCAGCTGTCAGCATTTGCAGTTATTGCATCATTTTGAATTGCTTCGTAACATCACAGACTGATGAGCACTTTTATTTCAGTGTTAATAATTAGATGTTTTTGAGCAGTTCTGTTTGTTACAAGCATTAATTGCACGTTGCTGCTGCTTTTGTTAGTTAGCATAGAGAAAACAGGAAATTTGAGCTAATGCTCACGAGACGCGTGAAAGCCTATAGCAGTTCCGATTCAGTAGTTTAGCTCAAAATTGGGGTGTTCACGCTAAGTTAGTATACAAATACCAAATTCTCCATCTGGATCGCATAGGTCTAACAACAGTAACGTGGTGCCACCTTGTGAATGATATAGATTTGTGTCGCAGCCCGAAATCTCCAAAAAAATCCACAAATCCCCCTATTTTGGCGTTCAGTGTCATTCAAGGTCATTGAATTCAGCGCCAATCGAGAGCCAGTGTGCGACTTCCTATTAGTGATTAATAGTAACCTAGGCCCTATCTCGCACTGTTACTGAGATACAGCGACTTATTGGCCAAAAATCGCAAATTTTGCCCACCCCCTCTCATTTAGCGCCCTCGTTCGGGGTGACCCCCTTCGAATTTATGGAAAAGCTTTACAGTTCCTGAAACTAGAGTCT
>Ga0209671_1003906_pt1 | contig 14544 bp, 4 predicted proteins | sample WorMetHERISLAND2_2_FD_187401 | JGI IMG/M metagenome (GOLD analysis project Ga0209671, IMG submission 187401) | Marine gutless worms symbiont microbial communities from Max Planck institute for Marine Microbiology, Germany - Olavius geniculatus... | ecosystem: Host-associated > Annelida >... | reverse complement strand
GTAAGTGTATAGATATATATATATATATATATATATATATATTGAGCATTTAAATGGGGCTGATTTGCAGAACAGTCATTATGAAGCTTTTGCAGTATAGCGGTTAAGAGGCTGGAACTGCTTCTTGTAGGTTTGTAGGCTGTGGGTTTGATTTCTAGTTCCACTGATACCTTTTAAAATTCTTTCTCTTAATTCTTGCCATGAACTTCACTGTTTCATAAGCCGAGTTGACCAGGTTTTTACAATTTTGCCACTTATTTGACGAAAACTGATTTTATTGACCTTTAAAATGTAGTTTCCATTGTGCGTATAGGCATAGAATATTTAGTTTTCTTTTCTGATTGTCAGGCGCCTGTGATAGAAGAGATGCGTGAAGACAGCCAGGAAATGAAACAGACTGCAGAGGAAGGCGGGGCCAAGGAGGCTGTGACACAGCCAGAGATTATTGAGGATGAGGTGGTGACACAGACAACGGAGTCAGCTGACAGTATGCAGACAGTCACACAATCTGTAGAGTGCAGCGAGCAAAAAGTATCGCAGTACAACGAGGAAACGTTGCAAATAGTCGAAGGTTAGTGATTTGAGAGTATTAACATAGCAAGGACTGCATCGAAAATGAGGTCGTATTTGGCAAAATAGTATTAAATGAAAAATTTTGCAGTATAACAAGGTAACTTTTGAAATAATTTAACGTCGGTGATTTGAGAGCAATAATATAGCAACGACTGGCACTGGATAGACGTTGAAAATGACGTCATATTTTGAAAAAAATATTGGTATATTAAATAGAAAATATTGCTACACAGCCAGAAAATTTTGCAACCAGTTGAAAGAAGGTAGCAACTTAAACGCAACTGTTGAAAATACTGCACTGAGCCAAAAAAAGTCAGCCATTGTTTCTCGTCATTGGGGATGAAATTATTGAAATATTGACCAGGATTTTGTAATTCTCTACTGGCAATAACTTGTTCGTCATTACACTCCATAGCTTATGAAATATTGGTGTTATAGAACTAGCTAAAGAATTTAATTAGTGCACTTTATCACACTGGGCATAAACATTTGCAATGAACATTATTAACAGTCTCCTGTCCTGTCATAGGTTTCATGCAGTAAGTAACACTCTGCACCAATTTGTCACATAAATGACATGTGTAACAGTCTGGCAGTTAGTTAGGCACCAGGAGAAGCATCTGGCCTGTAAACCTTCTTTAAAATTTCTTGGTTAGACTGAAAATCCAGAAGAAGATTTATTCATTATTTGCATGGGGTCTCATCTTCTTTGGCCTTTGTCGTGCTTTGAACTGGCAAAGGCCAAAGAAGATGAGACCCCATGCAAATAATGCGTAAATCTTCTTCTGGATTTTCAGTCTAACCAAGAAATTTTAGAGAAGGTTTACAGGCCAGATGCTTTCGTGGGGCCAAATTTTCAAAACTTCTTAGGAAGATCTTTGGAAGACTTCTTTTCCAAAGAAAGTATGCGGATTTTCGAAACTTCTTTGGAAATTTCTTAGGAAGAATTTAGGCAAATATATAGGAAAGCAATAACCTTGTCCTACACGGAGAAAGCTGTGTAATAAAACGAAATTTGCAAAAAAGTACACAATGTTGACACTTAGCTTAGACGTCATATGTGACATCATAGGTTATTTGCGTAACGCTGCAGTAAAATCAACAATGAGTAAGTAAAGGAAATTGATGTTTAGTCAACTTAAAACACAAAGCGGTGTGTAAAATGCGTTTCCCATGGACGTGTTAAGATAAGAAGTTTTCCTAAGAAGTTTTGATTATGTCACATGGTCGGTATAAGCGCATCTGATTGGTTGAACTAGTTTAGGAAGATAAGAAAAGAAGAAGTTCTTTGGAAACGCGAAGAAAGCCGTCGAAAATTTGGATAATAAAACTTCTGTGGAATTCCTAAATCATCTGACATAGGAAGATCTTTGGAAAATGTCTTAGGAAAGTGTTGAAAATTTTGCCCCTGGTGCCTAACTAACTGCTTTGAACTGGCAAGGTATTTAATCTAGTACAGCCTAAGTCATCTGGATTGCTGGCTGTGTTAACAGCCAAGAGTGCCTTGAACAAACTAGGTCAGTATGCCGGGGACGGGGGCATGGCCAGCTGTTAAGCAGAACTCGCCTTTGCTTCCCTATCGGTGGCCATGATCATCACAGTACTTGTTATGCCTCCCAACTGAGGGATGGCCAGGCTGAGTTGTGCCGGGTGGATTTGTTGAGTCCCAGGATGGTTTACCTATAAAAGGTCACCAATCACACTACAAACTTGGCTTAGTGTAAAGTAATGGAGAACTGCCAGCTAATGCAAGTTTAGCAGAGTTAAATAGCTGCTAAAAAGGAGTGTACCTGAGTGACTGTCGTGATGGATGTATTCATGTGTGTCTTCTGTGGGCTGAGCAAGTTGGTAACATACTGCATGCTTCAGTCAACTTAGCCTTCTACCTTTAGGGAGATGGGAAATCAGTAATAGCTTATAGGCTATGGGATGAAGGTCTAATGTGGCCCATTGGGACTGAATTGTGTCTGCTGGCTGCACTGCCAGTCCAGTTGTTCACTGATGCAGGCAGTATTATTATCTCATGCCAATCAGCCAACACTTTCGAGATTTTAAAGCGCTTCTGTCCACTTGTAAGGAAATACCATAGTATCACATTAACCTTTGTTATGTTGTTGATTGTGCTGTGTTTGCTGCAGCTGCAAAAAAGGTGCAAAAACAGCTCAACGACGTCTCACTGAAGCTGCTGAATGTCGTCAGTGAACTCCAGTCAGATTTATTTTGTTCCTTTTGGTGTTAGGACAGCTGCGCAATAACTGCACTGCACTGTGAAGCAGCTGTTGTATAAAGAAACACAGCTCATGCCATTTGATAGTTTGAATTTTTTAGTTGCCCAGTTTTTCTTCGGGTATTTTTGGTATATTTAATAGCCATGTTTCCAGTATTGCAAATTTACTACAGCATGTGACTGCGAGAGTGAAAGTTTTTTTCAAATCGGCAAACATTTGGGAAAGAGATGGAAGAAAGTTTCATGGCACGTTTTCTATGGGCCACGCTGTAGATACCGTGTGAAAGCAAACCGAATAGTGACTGATATTGTTGCTTGTGTTGCAGTCAGTGTCAGCGTTGGCTAGCAGTTGACTTTGGTCCGTCGAATTCGTTTGCATCAATCAACTCGCGATGTTATGAGTTCACGGACGGTGCTAATTACACCTACTCATTCTGTCCATTTGATCGAGTCACACAGCATAGTAAAGCCACTGGACTCTCTCTATTGCTTGGGTTAGCTATTTATTTGTTCCATCATAATTTCTTTCATCACAGTTTTCCTTTTGCTCGTTATCAGTGGTTCATGGTGACTGATTAATTCTTGACACCATCTTTGTCGTACTGCTAAGGCATAAAAGGCATACTGTATGATGCACTAGTCCCACATCCGTGGTTACGCAGACGGCTGAGGAAATGGAGATCAGTCCTGCCCTATGAGCTTAGTAACTTGAGAAGGATTGCTTTTTACACGCAACAGCAGGTACTGCTATAGCACGTCTCATGCATCGCAATTCTGTCTGTCCGTCCGTCCGTCCGCCCATCCATCCATTCGTCCCTCACACGGGTGGATCAGTCAAAAACGGTGCAAGCTAGGATCACCAAATTTGCAGACTCTAGTTTCTGGATCCGTGAAGCTTTTCCAAAAATTCCGCAGGGGTCACCCCAAGTGAGGGCGCTAAATGAGAGGGGGGTAGGGAAAATTTGCGATTTTTAGCCAATAAGTCACTTTATCTCAGGAATGGTGCGAGAGTTATGCCTGAGTTACTATTAATCACTAATAGGAAGTCGTACTCTGGCTTTCGATTAGCACCGAAAGCAATGACCTTGGATGACCTTGAACACTAAAATAGGGTTTTTATATAGACTTTTTAGTGATTTTGGGCTGCAACACACATTTTAACGGCAAATTGTGCTGAAATCACTAGAGATAGACCAGGACAGCCTGCATATGAAATTTTCAGCATCAAACGTAGATTTCAATGGTCCAAGTTTTGACTACCTAGGTTCAAAGAAGCCATTCGAACGGCAGTAGTCGGTCGAGACAGTGGCACCATCTGGCGTATGTGAATGCATCGTACCCATTGTCAGTTGCTGGGATCGGTGCGCTTAGATTTTGTTCGCAGTGAGCCTTCAAACATGCACTGCTGTTGCACGTTTCCCTTTGTGTTAGTTGGGCTTTCTTGTTATGTATAAGAAATGTACTTCATGCCATTTACCATACATTATTGTTCATCTTAGTTTCATGACCGATTGCTTCCTAGTTTTAATGTAATTATGACACTGTAGAGATGTATATAGGCCCAATGCTAACATTGTGCGGCTGTCCTCCTGATCTTGTAAGCTAAAAATTGAAGTACACCAGATACTCTTGGCCTGGGGAACGTTCACATGAATTTAGTTTTTTTCCTACGCATTTTCGTTTTTGAGTTAGCAGCCCATACGGGACAGATCCCATATTGCAGCCTATTAAGACGGCTGCATAATAACCGTGTTGTGAAATGCAAGGTAAAGTTGTTATCATCATTAACCATGGCATGTTGTATTTTGCAGGCAATGGGGACAATGGGGCACAACAGACGAACATAAATACCAAGTGATGCAATACGGTGATGGCGAGAGATGTCCAGATGGGCTTTCACGGTCAGCAAAGGTAATTTAATTCTAGTCTAGTGTTCTTCATGTCTAAGTTACATATTATTATAATTGTAACCTTCTTTCAGATTAGTCATGATTCGATATCGATATCGTATCGAAATTGAAAATATCACGATATCGATATTATTAAAATGATAAGTATGTAAATCTTACACAAGCACAAGAACAAGACGTGAACGTTCGGCAAGGCAGTTTGCTTTACATAGATACCAAAATGTGCCAGTAAACTTAAAAATTAACTATTGACTGTCGTAGGTGTCGTTGAATTACGACACTGTAGTTTGTTTGCTTCGGTTAGTTTGTCATTTTCTCCATTTATTCTAGTTATTTTGGCAGTGGAGTAATAAAAATATATACTTCTGACGTAAAATATCGCGATATATTGAAAATTTGATATTTTCCCGACGATACAATACGATACAATATATCGATATCAAAAATGATATGTCGATATTTTTGATATATCGAATCATCACTACTTCAGATACCCAGTGCCTGTGGTCTTTTTTGACATACTGCTTTTGACAATGACAAGGTTCACGTTCATAAGGCACAGGCAGCCAGTCAACATTAAACAGGTTAAATATTTTGTACACAATTACATCACACCGGTACAGTGGATTTCCATTCTAGTCATATACATGAACTCTTGCTATACAGTAACTGCTGCGTAACTAGTCCACTACTATCCAAGGTCATTCTGAGTCTATCTAGACATGATTACTGTTTCAGAGCTATAGAGCATCACCTGCCATATGGGATCACTGGATCAGTGTTACCTGCCGGCCGACACAGGTGAACATGTCGTTAACATGTTAGTTTGTCATGTTAGACTGACTGGTGCATCCCAACCAGGCAGGCTGGCAAACGGTAAAAACGGCAACGGTAAAACTGGCAACAGAAAACAACGACAATTCAAGCTGAACTGACCTCAGTAGTTGATTATAATATCAAAGTTAACTTTTTTTGCAGTCATCCTTCCAAGTAGTATCTACTTGTTAGCAACGTGGCCGGGAGTCATACTTCTTGATGTAAGTCACACTACCAACTGACCTAATTGTGTTCAGTGTGTTATTAACTACATTGTAGTTTATTATGTCTGCCTACATGTAGGTGGATATTGAGTGTGGTATGACGGACGCTCTGACTGGAATCACTGAGTCAACAGGGTGTTATCATCAACTGACATTCACCAGTCCAGCAGCTTGCCGTCAGCCGCCCGTTGCACCTACAGCTGACCCCGTCTATGACGAATTGTAGCAAAGCACTGTGTCCAATATTAGACTGACTGTTGCATCATTAGCAGAATCAATGGCAAAACATCGCTGTCTACAATTGTATATAGCAGAATGTCTTTAATCACAAACTACAGAGTTCTTCACAGTACTCCTTCAATACTTATTTCGTAACAGAATGAGATACAGCAAGCATATAAGTTTGTCATTTATTAATAAATTAATTAATTAATTAATAAAGTCTGAAAAAATTCATCACATAGAAATTGGTTTTCAATTTTCTTCAAATATCATTGATAACAGATAGGATGCTTTGCCATTCTACTCTCGTAATGTTAATTAATTAATGTTAATTATTGTTAATTAATCAATTAAAGGTGACTTTCTGATATGTCTGCATTGAAGTGTATGATGATTGCACAAAAATGGACATTTTTGAAAACCATATTTTGGAAATTTTGCTTTTTGGGGGTGCTGATAAGTGTTGGCAGTTCTGTATGCATGACTGTAATACTCGACTGTTGCATCGTTACACGTCAGCACTGCTCACAGTTGTAGTGTTCAGTTTCACAGTGCTGCATTTCATGTGCCAATTTTAGATATCCAAATATTAACTATTAATTGATGGACAAAAAATGTTCAGTTAATTTATTTCGATCGACTAAAATTGCTTCTACACTGTTAGTTTTGCAGTTTGCACTACGTTAGCCCGCATCGCATGACCAGACTCCTTCATGTAATCTGACTGCACATAAGTCACTGTGTCTCATTTTTTTTTTTACAAAATTCTGCTTTTTTTGCTATGACAACAGCTACCAGTAGTTGAATTCTGCAGTTTTTGTGGCCTTTCTGATCGACTACAAATTAATTGATTAAAGAAAGTCAATTTCCGGAGATTAATCCATTTTTAAAAACGTTTCATCAATACCTGCCCAGGCCATTTTGCAGCAAAACTACCAACAATGAGAAAATGTAATGTAATTCAGCTAAAAATCATCGTCTATATTATTAGACAAATGGAGCAGTAGACTAATAACAACATGTGCACAAATAAGAAAATCTCAATTAAATTATGTCAGTGCAGAATGCAGAAAAACAAACAGTATGCATTTTAGCATTTAATTTTAACTACTGAGAAAATTAAGAAGACTAGACATGTGTACAGGGCAAACATTCAATGCTTATAGCCAGCACTATATGAAATCAGTAGTAGTAATCTGCATGCAAATGAGTTTGGCAGTCATCTATGACGACATAGTATACTTTGATGACACAACAAATAGGTACGTGATATTTCACTTGACAGAATACATTACACAATGCATCAATTTAACAGTTACATGTAAATGCCTAACAGTTTAGCTCATAGAATGCATTCCTACTATCAAAATACATGTAAAAAGAATTCTTTAGATCGACTCACACAAGGGTCCATGAAACATAAGGCCACTAACAAAGTGTCTTGCAAACATACTGTGCAACCGATAGTATTAATCTGTGCTTTGCAAAAAAACAGCGCATACACGAGTAGTTTCTGAATGACACATCAGCATAAAATAGGCCATTCAGTGCAAAAAAATGGTCAAAAGCAGTTAAAGCATTTAAAAGCATTTAATGTATGCACTAAAACAGCATTGACAACTGGTCAGTTATTGGCGATCTGGAGAATGGAAAGTCAGCTGAATGATGGACAAGAAGACTAATGAGGAAATTTTACATACAGTGTTTCATAAAAAACAACCCCTTTTTCTTTCTTTCATAATTCACCCAAATGATGATCAATTTACATGAAATTTTTACCAGTTGTAGCTAAAGAAATACTAATAAAAGATATTTCAACAAAATATGGCAATTGATTAAGTATTCTTTGCTAGTCGTGACGTAATGATGACGTCATAATGTGTCATAAAGCTTGCTAGTGTCAACTGGTGGTATCAGTTGCTACCCTGCTTCGATGGTGAACTGATGAAAAATGTTCGTTGTGTCAGCACTAAGCAACATGGGGACATGAAATCAGGCATCTTGCGATCCAAAAACTCAACCTTCTCGCAAGTTTGGTGTGCTAGTGTACTGTCTTGCTCGAATATGTAAAAGTCTAACTATCCCCACAGACACGTAAATGCGATTGCTTTGCGCATTTTTTGTGGCTGCAACTGTAAAACTTCAAGAATTTGTCATCAGCGAGCCAGATTTTTCACCATCGGAACAGGGTAGCAACTGACAGCACCAGTTGAGACTTGCAAGCTTGTACCCATGACACATTATGACATCAGCGTTACGTCACGACTAGCAAAGAATATTTAATCAACTACCATATTTTGTTGAAATATTCTGAATTAGTATTTCTTCAGCTACAACTGGTAAAATTTCATGAAAATTGGTCATCATTTGAGTGATTTATCAAAGAAAGAAAAAGGGTTGTTTTTTTTATGAAACACCATGTATACTTAAAGAAGATAGGAAGATATATATTTGACACAATATGGAAATGCAATGGTAAAGGCATAGTGTAATGCTGCATGATATATTAGAGGTAAGGATATCGGTGAAAAAGACAAAGAGAAGGAAGACAGATACACGCAGCTGTAACATAGGTGCATAAATCGGCAAACATTAAGAGTGCTCAGTCTGTGGATCACTAAAAGCAGAAGCAAGTCACGACATTAATTTGATGGCTCAAACATTTAAACATTTACATAGAATATACCATCACTTGACTCAACAGCTGTATCAGAAACAGCTTCTAGTATAAAGAGAGCACAACAGTCAGCAAATTCAGCTGTTCTAAAAACATGACAGCAACCTGAACAAACGTGTAAACACAACAATAAAACTACTGACCATAAATCAGTGTCTGCCATTTTCACACTTTCATCAATAAACATCTTCAAGCAACATACTCGAACAACATATTGCATGATACAAGTCTACAATCAATTAATCAGAAATGTTAAAATTTTCTTTCTAATTTTCGAATGGCAATGTGGCCAAATCTTAAGAGCTCATCCTCAGAATACTAGTTGTTAGCCTCATTCTCGGCCTGACAGAAGTTTTCTCGTTCTCAGTCTCGTCCTCAAAAACATCCTGGCAATGGCCGCATTCTCACCATATTCTGGTCTCTTTAACATTCTCTTCTATCATCCTATGCATGTGGGAGGTCAACTTATCCTTAAAACACATTCGGCATCATCATAATATGCATAACACAAGTTAACTTAGTAACAGTTTACACTACCACACGTCATGCACAAAGCTGTGCCACGGCTGTGTTAAAATATTGTCATATTTCACAAATGCACATTGCTATCATGCTGCTGCTGTTAACTTAACTAAATAAACAGCTATTAACAACTTGTTGTAAATGAAGAAATGTACACCGTGGGTAAAAAAATGTCGCCACACCTTTGCCTATAACTTTACTATTGTTAAATATCCCACCAAACCTTACATGTGTAATTATGCTAACTACCGTGTTTGGTGTAGGCTCAACCTCGCAGAGATATGGCAAAAGTTTACTGGCATGGTTGTGTTTATCCCATATATTGGCCGACACCGCTAGTAAGGAAAGATCGGCACTGTGGCAATCCCAGAATGCCGGGTTGTTTCCGAGCCGCAGGCACTGTTGACGACGACGACAAATTCTGTTTCCCACAATTCGACGACTTCCCCTTAACGCTGCCTTGGTTGCCTTGCTGTTTCTTGTTCTTGTACCCAGTCTGAGATCCGGCAGCTTGGTTTCGCACTCCACGCTGCCAGCCTCGGTTTCCGCCGCGGTTCCTTGGATTTCTCGGCCTGCGTTTCCCCCTGGGCTTCTTTCTACCCTGCAATATCAATACACATTAGCTAAATTCATACTAACCATAGTGCACTGTGACAGTCTACCATAGTGGCAACATCGTGTGTCGCATCAACGGAGCTGCTCTATGCCGAGCTGGGTTAGCACTGAGATGGGTGACTGCTGATATATATAACATCTATTTGACCGAACTACCCACACCAATTCAGTCTTTGACCATCGCTCTGTTTGTAGGCATAATGAGTATTGGCAATGACTAAGGCCACCGCTAGGGAAGAAATAGCAAGTTCTGCATAAGCATGTTACTAAGATCACTGGCATAGTGGCCATCCAACCAACTTGGGTTGTATGCTAGCTTAATCGGGTTTAACACAGACTGGCTAAAAGCACTACAAAAGGGGGTGGCTCAGTATGCAAGAACACATAACAGCTTGAGTGATAAATCAACCCTATTATTATAATGAACTGTTGGTATTTACAAATTACCCCTCTACAATCCCACTGAGACTAAATATCAAATATATGGCCAAGCTTATTCCAATCAAAAATTTTTATATTCTAAGGGAAAAATATGCTATAACACTCTCGATCTTTCAGCATATAGCAGCTCCAAAACGTATCTCATGAGCTACTGACTACTAGAATTAGTTCACAGGGCTCGTTACTGTATTTGAGACATCCATACGAAAATGCATCAAAGGACTGGGAAATTGGGTTAAAATAGGCAAAGAGGTCGTCAGATTTTTACACCTTAACAAACTCGATCGTGGCAGATTGGAGACAACAGATGCAAGCAAACATTACAATGAGCAAGCGAATCTGACCACCAGCGATGCAAACAAGACTCTTCTCAAGGCCAAGATTTGATTTTATGGTCTATTAAGTGCCTCGAAGCCAAGACCTCCCTCACCGACAGACTATGACTCACGTTGGCAGACTTCTTGACACTGTTGCTGGAGCTCGGTTCGTGCACAAAGTATGGAGACTCATTGACGGAGGTGTTCATGAACATGTCCGCATCCGTATCATCGGAACCATTTGTCATCTCTTGCTGGTCAACGGCTACCACACACATGCAATCACACAACTTGTTATTAATGTTATCTCATTGTTAACAATTTATCATCGAGCCTTGCTCATGGCTAAGCACTACCCCAGTCACTTCCACAGGCAGTAATGAAGTGGCGCCATCTAGCGAATGACATTCCCTGAGTCCAGGCCAACTGGTTCATGCAGTATCATGCACAGAAACCCGTGTGACCATGACCTTTGACTATGACCTTGATGTTCAATAGCCTTCTAAAGGTTATCAAGGTACACGTTCATGCAAAAGCTAAGTGCAGCGGTTCATAAGTTACTTACTTAATCAACAGAGAAAACATTTAGTGACAAACCTGACAGCAATACAGCCATTGCTTCATCAGGGAGTAACAATATATACATTGTGTCCCAAAAAAAACATCCTCAACATTTTTGACTGTAACTTGAAAACCAACTATCAGATTTTGATAATTTTTGGTAAGAATATTCTTGACACAACTTGCCATCAAATGATTGTTCAGTTTCCCACCTCACCCAATGTATGCTTCTGCACTACCTTCGGAAAGCAGATCAAGTGAAATATGTATTAAAATAAACAGAAAACCTGAAAAAAACATCCCCAACATTATCGATCGTAACTTAAAGAAAGATCAGCAGATTTTAATACTTTTCGGCAGAAATATTTCTGACACAACTGGCTATTAAATAAGTGTTTTAGTTTCCACCTCACCCAACGTCTGCTTTTGCACTACCTGGGGAAAGCAGACCAAGCACAATACAGGTTAAAATGAATTGAAAAAACATCAATAAATTCCATCTATCCTAATTTGTGGGCCCCAACAGCTGGTCTATTACAAGGTTTGACTGTCATGCAGCAGTGTGTCATCCAGATAAAGTTTAGGAATCTTTCTGAAGTCAAGAAGTGACTGGTACAGCCTGCATTGGTCTGGAGCAGAACTTTATCGATACTGCTGTCAACGAATGGAGAAAGCATCTTCTTGCCTGCGTTCGCATAGTGGGCGAACACTTCAAGCAATTTTGCTGCAGGCAGTTGAAAAATGAACAACTGGATGAAATGTCAGCTCGAGTGTCAGAAATGTGAACGAAATGTGTTTTTACGTGTTATGTTAATTAAGCAATCATATCGCATGGGACAAAAAAGTGATATTTTACTGGTTGTGTTCTCCCCAGGTAGTGCAGAAACAAAGGTTGGGTGAGGTGGAAAACTGAACGGTCAATTGATGGCAAGTTGTGTCAGGAATATTCGTACCAAAAATTATCAAAATCTGGTAATTGGTTTTTAAGTTACGGTCAAAAATGTCGGGGATGTTTTTTTTGGGACACAGTGTATATTTAGCCTTTACTCATTGTTAAGTTATCACTTTAAGTAAGGCAAATCAGTAACTTATGAGCTATCCACGGACATTTAGTGCCATCAGATTACGTCTGGGAGTGGGTGGGTGATGGAACCATTAATATAACTTGAATGCAAATTTTTTGCACACTATATTGGGTCACTTTTTCTGTACAATGTTTACAGTACTCTGAGTACTATAAACGTACATATAAAAGAGCCATCCTCACAGGGTTAAAAAACTAGACCTGGGTTTTCCAGAAAAGGCCAATGAGCTTGATTTTGGGTGATGCCTGTTTTAAAAGGCCAACCTGATGGGTTTTCGAGTCTTTGAACCCTGCATTCTAAGCAGTGCAACAGAAGCTTGTTACCTGACAGTTGGCATGTGAACTTCACGGTAATCTCCAAGAACTCCGATCCATATCTCTCCGCCTTGACTGCAGCCACGCCCTCCACAGCCGACAGCTCGGACACCGTGAGAGGCAACCGAACAGCGATGCGCTGCAACGTTTCGCTGTTGAACACATGTGTGTAGTTTGGCTTGTTCTCTCTCTTGCCTGCGCAGATGTGACGGGAAAAATTTTAGAACCACAAAACATGATTTTATCGATAAAACAAACATATCTGCAAATGTTGAATAAGAAAACATGAAACTCAGTTCACTTGATACAGTGACTAAATCCACTGCTAAGTTATACAGTATTTTCATGTTCAATCAATTCTTCTCAGCATATATAAGTAAGACATTCTAAATACACAATCCACTATCAATTTATCAGTAGCCTTTGACTCCTGATAATCAACAGTTATTATAAAAAGAAAACATCAGAAAACAACAAATCACGAAAGCATTTTTTTACCAAAAAATATAATCAGTGTTTATCAACATTTATCACAACTATGGACCTCGCATAAATCAAATCTGCCACCAAATTACACACCCCCGGCTATAACAGCTGCTACCACCACTAACGTCTTTTTTATTTGTCGAAAGCACTGCATGCCTCAAGCATTAAGCAATCTCAAGATATTCTGCCACCGCACTGCCATGTGGAGACGGCATACCTAGACAAAGTCAGTAAGTAAACAATGTTAAGGATATGACAAATACTGAATCTGGGGCACAGGGAGAGGTTGCTATGGTGTGACACAGAAATAACATGTTTTAAACATTACCTGGAATTTACACAAGTTCCAAACATAAGCATGCTGGTTAAACAAAAAAACAAATATTTTTGTACATGGTGTTTCAGTAAAAAAGCAACCTTTTCTGCCTTTCATAAGTCAGTCAAATGACAGTAACTACACTGTGAACCATAAAAAAGTGGAACTGTTTTGTTTCTGTAATAACTTTGTCAAATATAAACGAAATTGGACAATATTTGGCATGTTTTTAGCCTAGACATTTATTGACATGGGTGCGTATTTATTTAGTTATTTACGAAATCATTGTGGCTGGGAACCAGCTTACTGTTGACTGGGTAGCAGACAACGCTTTGATTTTGTAAACATGCCAGTGCTTACTAAAGAAGATCGTATTTTGATCTCCGAACTTAACACGTTGAAGGGTTTTGGAGCCAAGAAGCTAATTAATGAGTTTCCGAGCAAGGGATGGAAAGTATCGACGGTGAGCAACTTCCTTGACAAGCTGAAAAAACAGGAACAATTGAACGGCGACCAGGAAGTGGACGACTGCGCACAGTCCGCACAGAGAACAACGTCAATGCTGTCGATGAATTGGTGTTCAGTCAGGAAGATGCGCCACAAACACACCACACTTCTCGTCAAATCAGTAGATCAACCGGTATCTCTCAAACCTCAGTGATGCGTATAATCCACAGCGATCTTCAACTGAAGTGTCTGAAAAAGCGTCGCGCGCAACAGCTCACTGCAGCTAATCGTCTGGCTCATTTGACTTGATCGAAACAGCTGTTACGAAATTTCTCATCGGCAGAAGTTGATTTTATTTTCTTCTCGGACGAAAAAGTGTTCAGCGTCGCGACTCCAGTTAACTTGCAAAATGACAGGGTATACACGCCAATCTCAGTCAAGAAGCGTGACATCGCAACCAAAAGACTGCTTCGAACACGCTCGACGTTCTTGAAATCCATTATGGTTTCAGTTGCAGTGTCGAAGCTCGGCTTCACTGACCTGATCTTTGTCGAGCCTGGTGTGAAGGTAAATGGCGCCTACTATCGTGACGTATTGCTACAGAAAGATATGTTACCAGCGATCCGCTCAATTGCAGGCGAAGTGTGTGTCTTCCAGCAGGACAGCGCGTTGGCACACCGAGCACAAGACACAGTGGCCCTGCTTGCACACGAGACGCCCAGGTTCATCGGTCCAGATCTGTGGCCTCCCAACAGCCCAGATCTGAACCCTGTCGATTATAAAATCTGGGG
>Ga0209671_1003903_pt1 | contig 14548 bp, 13 predicted proteins | sample WorMetHERISLAND2_2_FD_187401 | JGI IMG/M metagenome (GOLD analysis project Ga0209671, IMG submission 187401) | Marine gutless worms symbiont microbial communities from Max Planck institute for Marine Microbiology, Germany - Olavius geniculatus... | ecosystem: Host-associated > Annelida >... | reverse complement strand
CTATAGGCCTAGGTGCAAAAATCTGTTATGCAAGCCGAATTATAGCCAATTTTGTCCCAAATTTCGTTGCCATGGCAACGGGGGTCGGTCGGGGGAAAATGCAATTGGCAGCATTCGACGGCCCATCCCTGAAAACCCCCCTATAGGCGCAAAAATCATGCAAAAAATCTCCTACGCATGCCGAGTTATAGCCAATTTTGTCCAAAATTTCGTTGCCACGGCAACGGGGGTCGGTCAGGGGAAAAACGCAATTGGCAGCATTCGATGGCCCATCCCCGAAAACCCCCCTACAGGCGCAAAAATCTCGCAAAAAATCTCCTACGCATGCCAAGTTATAGCCAATTTTGTCCCAAATTTCGTTGCCATGGCAACGGGGGTCGGTCAGGGGAAAAACGCAATTGGCAGCATTCGATGGCCCATCCCCGAAAACCCCCCTATAGGTGCAAAAATCTCGCAAAAATCTCTTACGCAAGCCAAGTTATAGCCAATTTTGTCCCAAATTTCGTTGCCATGGCAACGGGGGTCAGTGGGGGAAAAACGCAATTGGCAGCATTCGATGGCCCATCGCTGAAAACCCCCTATAGGCGCAAAAATCTCCTACGCAACCCGAGTTATAGCCCATTTTGTCCTAAATTTTGTTGCCATGGCAACCAGGGAGGGTCCGGCGTAAAATTAAATGACACCGTTAGATTCGCCATCCCAGAAAACCATACCCCAGAACCAAAATTTACGACTCTATCTTATATACAGCCAAAGTTATGACCGTTTAATATCAATCCTTGTTCACCAAAGAATAGTTTGGTAACAACAGACAGAGACAGACAGACACAGAAACATACAAAATAAAGAATTGCTTAATTTTCCCCATAGGCGCCATTGTAATTTTTTCGATTTTTGCGAATAAATATGTTAAATATTAATTTCAAATTTTTTAACCCCCAAAAGGCACATCCTTGCGCGAGACCGCGTCGTTTGAGCCATCGCGCGCAAAAATCCGCCGAAGGGTCTGACCTGTAGGTGAGTTTCTGAAAAAAAGGTATATGGATATCTATAAAAATTTTTGCGTATATTTCACCCATTTGCCGGGAAGCCCCCATGGAGAGATTTCCATAAAATTTTGCATGACGGGTCCCCTCGCCGACGTAATCAACCGTGCCAAATTTTATCTTAATCGGGTCAGGGGTTTTGATTCTGTGGGGGGCGAATTTTTGGCTTTCCCATAAGAAAGAGAAGTCGCCGTTAACACAGGGCTTGAACTACCGTTCAGCCTGTGATAGTTGTAGCACTTATAGTCCAATTTCAATGCAATGCGCTGTTTTGACTGAATGTCATTCTTGCGTGAAATAATGTTTATGCTCCAACATTTTGCAGCAGGTGCCATTTCTCATTCTCCAAAATTTTCAGTGAAAATAATGTAAACAGCAATCTGTTGCTAAGTCAAAAGAAAACAGCATCAATCAGCAACAGTTTTGAACTGCTATGTCTCGGTTAACAGTTTGCTTCATTCAGTTCTTTAGCAGACATCTTAAGCCACTTCAGACAATGGTAACAAGAAACCCAGCTGTCGATAGGATAGCCGACCATACTGGTTGTCACTGACCTTCAAGGTCATCCAAGGTCGATGATTTTCAGCTCCCCTGAAAAGGCGAATGCGACGTCCTATTACTGACTAGTAGTAACCTAGACCCTATCTGGCACGGTTTTTGAAATATGGCCATTGGCCACTTATAGCTTGAAACATTCCATTGAAAATTGCAGCCAAACCGCTGCAGATGTAGACCTGGTTACTACTGACAGGGCCTTATCTGACAGTACCAGCGCCGACCCCCTACAACTTAACATTTGGCCACAATACCGCACAACTGGGATACCATAGTACATTATGACCCTTCAAGGTCATCCAAGGTCAATGATTTTGATGTAATTTGAAAGCCAGTATGTGACTTCCTACTAGCAATCAATAGCAACCTAGGCCCTATCTTGCACTGTTTAGCCACAATACATCCGTGACAGACAACTGACAGATGGACGGACAAACGGAAGACAACATGCCAATAGGTTGACCATTATTTAAATACAGTCAGCTAAAAATGATCCGCATCACACCAGCTTGTGCTAATTGGTGCACTGAATAATGAATGTGTTGTAGCTGGTTTAACTGGCTTAATACCAGCTTATCTACCATGATCACATTTTTCAGTTCGTGTGTGCACAGTTTGCTGTTGTTGTGCTTCAATTGGTGCAATCTTCGAACATATATGCTTCGCAAAGTAGTGTAGCGACCATGTTTTAGGTGTGGTAGGATTTCAATGATATTTTTGTCGCAAATTTTCCATAGTCCGCCAGTGAAAGAATTTAGTAAATTCATTGTAGCTGGTTTAACTTTCTTAGTACCAATGATCACAGTGGATTCTATGGTTGTCAGTTACAAAATTATCGATCGAGCTTGGTGCATCATTTTTTGGGACAAAGTGTAGATCTAGGGTACGTGATTTCTCCAATCTAGCTACAGAGTTGTGGCCAAATTTGGAGCAAAATGGTACACATATGTAATCAATAGTTTTCTACAACCAAGTCAAGAAAACACAATAAAGTCCTACATGTACAGTTACTTACACTAAGAAAAAACACAAGAGAATGCTATGTAGACATGCAGTGTCAGTGTGTCAGTTCAGAGCAGACCCAGGACTGATTACTAGTGCAACAAACCGTCAAAGTTCATACTCCAGAGTTCTGTTACCTTTCACTACAAATAGTCTGCATGCATCGTCTTGCCTGAAAAAAATTGAAATGCACAATTTTAGTTTTAGCTGCAACTGTTCCACATGTTGTTCAGAAATCTGTGAAATACGGCGGAAGAATTACGCCAGAGATACCTTAAATAGGGATATGCCAAAAATGGCAAAATGCCAAATTTGCTGTAGCTGAAGATGGAAGATGCCTTACGTATCCGTTACATGGTCACAGTAAATTCTGTGGTAGTCTGTGCATGTGACGACGTTTGACTTTGAAGTGTCTGGCCATGTGTTTGATAATGAATTCTTTCTGTTTGAAACATTTGTCACACATTTCACAGCGAAACAGTTTGACATCAGAGTGTACTGGCTGATGACGTTTTAGTTCACGTGGTGTACAAAAACACTTTGGACATTCACTGCAAATGTACGGCTTCACACCTTCATGACGAAGTAAATGTTCCTGAAGGTGACCTTTCTGGCCATATTTCTTCCCACAAATGTGACACGTGTAACCTTCATCGTGTGACTTCCGCAGATGTACATCAAGTTGTCTGCGACATGTAAAACATTCTGCACAGTGTTTACATGAAAATGGTTTTGCTTTTTTAGTAGTGTGAACATTATGAACATGACAGTTCAGCCTGCTTTTGTTTTTAAACAGCATCCCACAGTACTGACAACCATAAGGCATTTGGTTGTTGTGTACAGCACGTTTATGTTGCAGCAAATGGCCGGATTCGCCGAAGCTTTTGCCACACGTAAGGCATGTGTATGGTTTCTCTCCCGTGTGGACTCTCTTATGTCTGCGCAGACTTGATGGCCATCTAAACACCTTATGACACAGGTGACATGTGTTGTCACGTTCGGAACGTTCACCTACTGGTATCTCACAAGACTCATAGGCACCGTTGTCACACAAAGAACTCACGGACGGTACTGGTATCTCAACAGATTCACCGACAGTTTTGTCACACAGAGAACTCATGGATGGTTTGTCCTCCTCGTGGATTATCATATGACTGTACAGGTGAACAGGCCGAATAAATGTTTTGTCGCACAGCGAACATTTGTAGTTGTGTTCAGCATGTTTATCTATATGTTTCTTCAACTTATAGGATTCACTAAAAGTTCTGTCACACAGTAAACACTTGTGTGGTTTGTGTCCCATGTGGATTTTCGAATGTCTGGTTAGTGCCTCTGGCCATCTGAACACCTTGTCACACACATAACATCTGTTGAGTCCAGATGTTTTATGTATCTCACAGGATGGTTTATCTTCCTTGTGGACTAACATGTGTCTGTGTAGGAGAGCAGGCCAAACAAATGCTTTATCACAAAGTAAGCACTTATAGTCATGTCCAAGACGTCTGTGTCTTTGGAAAACAATGGGGTCGCTCAAATTTTTGTCACAGAGTAAACACTTGAACTCTTCCAAGTGAGCTCTTGAGTGATTCTTCAGATTCTGAGGCTGTCTAAATGTTTTCTCACACATATGACATTTGTACAATTTCTGTGTAGTACTGCGAATCCTGCTGTGCTCAGCGAGTTCATCTAAAGCTGCAGATCGTTCTATACGAACAAAACACTGAAATGCTTTCTCGCCAGTATGAACCTTTTCATGTTCAGTTAATGCAAGACTATTGCTAAAACACTTTCCACATTCACCGCACTTGTATTCACTGCTGTGAACTATCATATGTTCGTTCACCTCACACTCTGTAGTGAATACTTTTTCACACTGGGTGCATGGATACGACTTTTCTCCAAAGTGCAGTACCCGTTTGTGTTTATCCAAATACCACTTCATTGTAAATCGTTTGCTACAGACTGTGCATAAAAATGGTCTTGGCTTACCATCATGTGGTTGCCCAGTCTTATCGCTACTAACAGCTTTAATCTTCACCTCAAAAAGACCGTTACCTGTGAACAAAATTGACAGTGACCACTGCAACATAGCCATTGTGCAGCCTTACATACAGGTGGCCAGATGGTGCAACAGTTGGGTGTTCGACTTACAATCGAGAGGTCGTGGGTCAATTTCCGGTTGGTTTGCTATCAAGTGGTTACTACTTGGATCATTTTGAATGGACGAATGTATTCGGACAGGTAAACCATCTAGGCATATAACCAACTCACTCTTCAATTCCCCTGATGTAAGTAAATCGAGTACCGACCTGTCTAGCTGGAATTAAGGAAGGGTGCATTGCCCTGTGCTGGATGGCAGGTAACACTGTGTAATCCTATGTGGCTTTGTTATGTGTTTCTTATAAAAAGCTATATACAACCTTTAACCTTCAACAAACTGTGACAAAATTTAAAAAGATGTGTTCAACATGTGAGGCCTCCTGTGCCAACAATCAGCAAGAAATTTGAGCTAATGCTCACGAGACGCGCAAAAGCCTATAACAGTTCCTCTTCGCAAACTGTCAGTCTGTCTCCAGCCTTTTCGTCGTAGTTCATTCTTGAATTTTGTGCTGCAGCAGAAGATCGCAAAAAAATTAATAATAAACATCATGTCTGTACCTATTTGTGTTTGGTCAAAAATCAGACAGAGCATTGTTATGTTCTAAACACATACTGAAACAGTAGTTTAGAATGTTATTTATAACAGCATGGTAATGGTCCACCAAACATTTCTGCTAAATTTATCAAATTTTCCCTACATGCTGAAATGCCACACAATAAAAAACAAAGGCTCCAGTTATTCTGTGCCACTGTGCGATAACATCATGCAGATGCAGGAATTACACCTGTGGATATAATATTTACCGATCTGTTCTTGATCCACAGCTTTGTTGGGTTCATCCTTAACTGAGGGTTCAACATCATCCTGATGCACTAGGTCTGGCGGAATTTCCTGCGCCTGAGAGTGGCAGACTGCCTGAGTTTCCCATGCCCCAGTACGACAATCCACTTCAACCTGATCCAACCACTGTAGTGCCTGTTGGAATCGTGAAGGTGATAATAGCGCAAACGTGGATGCCACCTGATCAAGCTTGGACATTGCAGCCATGTACATCTGTAGCTGTGTGCTGCATGACTGTGTCAGTGTCACCGTATTGACTGTGCCAGCTGCACTCATTCCACTTACTTCTGGCTGAAGGTCTTTAAGATTCCAACTGCACACAACAACATGGAAAAATCTTTAATATGTACACTGATAACCTTTCACAATTCCAAGATGACTAAACCAATCAAAACAAATAAAGTATGTCTCAGATACCACCAATACAATGGGCGACTTCACTTTTTGACTTAGACTTTCGCTGAGCCTAAACTTCGGTCTAAGTACCTACTTAAGTCAAAAAGTGAAGTGATTTCGCTGAGACTTTCGCTGAGCCTAAAGTACCTACTTAGACCGAAGTTTGGACTCAGCGAAAAGTCTCAGCGATTCACTGAGTCCAAAAGTACCTACTTAGACCAAAGCCGAGCCGAACTAACCTGGCTAAAGTCGGTTCGATTTGCATGGAAGAGAGAGCATTAGCCCTTAGGGCTTAACTTTCGCTGAGTCTGAATCCACTTAAACTTTTGACTTTAGCTGCGCGAAAACATGGCAACCATTTACAGTCCTATGCGTACGCATAGTTTAGTAAATTAAAGCAGTCTGGTACCAAAAATAAACGCCTTAATAAATATGCAATGACGTCAGATGTTGTGTAATTAGGCCCTACGTTATTTGCGTGCGCGGCGCAATTAAATAAGCAAGTCCAAGCGTAAATGGTTGATTAATTTCCTGTTAGGTTTACGTGTTTTTCTGCCATTTTTAATCGTTTTGGTCTAAGTCAGTAGACTTAGACCAAAGTTTAGTTGAACTGTGGTCTAAGTACAGACTTTAGCGCTCAGCTTTAGCATTCGCTCAGCGAAAGTCTAAGTCGCCCAATGATTCACAACACTAATTGAATCTTAAAGTTGAACAATATTAATGTTGTTTTATCCACAGGGTATCTGGCTTTATCGCCCCTTTGCCATTTTGCTCCCTAGCTCTTTTGTCCCCTGGCTGATTCACCCACTGGACCTGGCTCGTTTGCCCTCGACCATGCATGTTGGACAACTCCCCCTTGTACATATGTTAAACTATGTAGTGCTGCTAAGGCGTTAAGATTTTAATGGCATGAACACATGTGTTACTTTTTTAACGCATGTGATAATGTGTTAATTAATGCATCATTATATTGCTGATATTCTAGTGGACTACATCAAGAGGGTGACTAAAATGATGACCTACGGACTCGCAGCTGTGTTGCTGGACGGTGACAGTAGTGATGGAATGGCAATAAAACAATTTTTAATCATTTGAATATCATTCAATCGTCACATAACCACAGATAAATGGAATGTTGAAAGTCCTGTTTCACAAAATTTGGTAAATTCTTTAATGTGTTAACATGTCAATTTAACACATTAATTCGACAGCTTCAGTTTCACGGCTGGTATGATCTGTTATCTAAACAACCCAATTAGTGTGCCAACTTCATGCATTAAAGTGCTAAAAATGAATTATGATTTTAAAAACTTAATGCAATTATTTTAAATATTAACACACATACGTACATTCTACAAAACAGTTCTGGACTATTATATAAATAACAATGACAGGAAGATTAAGTCAATAAATCAACTAAACAAATCACATGACACACGATCGTTTATTTTCAACATTGTGCAAACTGGTTCAACAGCGGACAATGGTAAAAGGCAGATGTGCATATCTGTGGATGTGCCAACGAGTAAAAGACTGATGTCAATGCAGAGGACTCGACGAGTACAGTTCACTGGTGAAATATGAATCAGTAATCAGTAATGTAGAAAAACTGATGCAGACACTAAAAGTCCCTCTATATCCGTATCATGATATAATAAATTATACCAATAATCTAATCATTTTTTTCAACATACTCCGATCTATCTCCGGTTCCGGCTAATTCAGCGGTCCAATCATACATAACTTCTTGTTGTGCCCAAAATCTATCAAGCTGCACCTTAAATAAATCAACAGACTGTACATCAACTACCCAATTAGGTAAGCTATTCCAGATATTCACAATACGTGCTGAGAAAAAAATGTTTTCTGAAATTGTGAATAAATGTTTGATTATATAATTTAAATTTGTTACCTCTTGTTACTGAAGTCTTACTGGTCTAAATAAGTGTATGTGTACCTGGACGGAAAATAGCCTCACATTTGTTTACTTTCCGTCCACCGCGGACGAAAAATAACATCGACAGTTAATAACGGAGCGAACGATTAAAAAACTCAACGGCTATGCTAAACTATGCTCCCGAGGCTCCCAAGGCGGGCGATGGTTACAAGCCATAAGTAAAAGTGCACTGAGCATCTGATATCTGAAGCACTAGCTGCCTAGACGACACAATCGGCACTTAGCAGCACCTTAATTACTCGATCTATAGTAACTGCTCAGTCATTACGTAACGCCGCCGCGCGGCCGTCGCCCGCCTCGGCGTATAACCATCGCCCGCCTCGGGAGCCTCGCCAGCATAGTTTAGCATGACCCAAACTCAACAACTTTCATGACTGGTAGTGTACGTGACAACTGTTATCCGCACATCTGTCTTTTACCCACACATCCGCACTTAAAATCCGCAAATTTTACCCGTTGCCACATCCTCACATCCGCTTATTACCCATAGCCTTCAACAGCAACGACAACACGCACGAACCTTTCATCATTTCTTTCAAGTCTATCATCCATGTCGACGTTGTCTTCAGCAAACAATACTAAACGTTAAGATTCTCATTAAACACAATCAACGCCGTGTAATCGCTGTCAGAAAATATTTACTGTCTTATACAACTAAATTCGATTCAAAGTTAAAATTAGTCAACAACAACCGGAACCATTATCGAAATTATTATGTAAAAGCCGACCTTTAGTGCAAATCAATAAAGAAGTAACGAGGGATGGGCTCGAGGCCAGCAATAGCATTTACAATTTTCAAGGCCAAGGCCAAAGCCAACGCCAGTAAAATTCAAAACCAAAAGGAAAGCCAAAACGAAAGACAATGGTTGTTGAAGCCAAGGTGAGTCAAGTCACCCTCCAGACCAAGGCCAGACCAGGAGCGCTTATCCAATATGACATAGGCCTGCCTAGATGAGCCCCCTTCAATGTCCACTGCAAGTTGCAACCTTTCCCACCTGCCTTTTCGACGTCGACTTGTACCCCTGTCATGTCAAACTAAGTCAAATGGTGCATTTTCTCCAATGACAGATAACAACATCCGTAGTTCCGTAGTTACGGTGCCTGTAGAAAATTTTCCTAGAATAGGTGAGCAAGGGTTACGAGAGGGGTATTTTCCTACCCATCGCATTGGGAATGGAGATGTGGAAAGGGTCGCAAACACCACATTTTTAGCCTCCTTTACAAAACTGCCTCCCCTGATCGAACTAGGTTGCCTCCTAGCCCTTAAGAATGTAACACGCTTTGAGTGCAGTTTTCAAAAAATTGACATATCAATGCACCTGTCATAGAGACCAAGGCCATATGGCCTAAATAAAGAAATAAAGTACCAATCACTGCTCATCAAAAGCCACCAATTTTCAATCCTCTATACGAACCACAAAAATTCGGAGACAAACAGTTTTGTTTTAGTGGATAAATCATACAAAATACCAAAAAACTCACTGCACACAGCACTATTTCCTTCCGACATTTTTGACTGTAACTTGAAAACCAATTACCAGATTTTGATAATTTTTTTGGGTACAAATAATCCGGACAAAACTTGACATGAAATGACCATTCAGTTTTCCACCTCACCCAACGTTTGTTTCTGCACTACCTGGGGAAAGCAAAACCAGCGAAATATCACTTTTTATCCAATGCAATACGATTGCTTAATTAGCATAAAGAGTAAAAACACATTTTGTTCACATTTCTGACACTATGGCTAACATTTCATTCAGTTGTCTATTTTTCAACTGCCGACAGTAAAATTGCTTAGTGTTGGCCCACTATGCAAACACAGGCAAGGAGACGCTTTCTCCATTCATTTACAGCAGTATCGATAATGTTCTACTCCAGACCAATCCAGGCTGTACAAGTCGCTTCTTGACTTCACAAACATTCCTAAACTTCATCTGATAAACACACTGCTGCAAGACAGTCAAACCTTGTAACAGACCTGCTGTTGTGGCCCACAAATTAGGATAGATGGAATTCATTGACGTTTTTTTTATTCCTTTCAACACATGGTCTGCTTTCCCAAGGTAGTGCAAAAGCAGGGGTTGGGTGAGGTGGAAACCAAAACTTATTTAATAGCCAGCTATGTCTGAAATATTTCTGCCAAATATTATTACAATCTGCTATCTTTATTCAAGGTACGGTCGATAATGTTGGGGATGTTTTTCAGGTTTTCTGTTTATTTTAACACATATTTCGCTTGATCTGCTTTCCCTAGGTAATGCAGAAGCATACATTAGGAGAGGTGGGAAAATGAACGGTCATTTGACGGCAAGTTGTGTCAGGAATATTTGTGCCAAAAATTTTGAGAAAACAACCCGCCTGCAAATCAAACACTGCCCCTTTGACAGGCCTGTGGACTAACTTTTCACATGCACTTCCGGTATCGCGATGCTCAAACCTGAGACGGTATCACCATTGTGGCTCCAATTTCAGGTATCGCACAACACCAGTGTGGACCGTGGAAGCAACTAACAGTAAAATGAACAAGCAGGGTTACTATTACTCAAGATCTTCAAAAGTTCAGAGCAGCATTTCTCACTTTCTGAGACAGTGCAATTATGAAGGCACGTTATAGTCAGCCCATCATTTGGTTTTGTCCAATAATGGTATAGGCACATAGCATATGCTTCTTATTTTTTATTTTCTTCGTAATAATCTGTTATTATTCATATCCTGTGCTGCCTTGCAGTAAAACGCAAATGAAGATTATTGATACAAAGACAGACAACAATGAGGAACACAGTCAGAATTAATGTAACATTATTAGTCAACAGTCAACACAACATGATAATTATATTTATCATCACTTACATAATGTACTATAAACACAATTGCTGACAAATACTTTGCCATCATAAAATACTCTATTCTCTCTGAACAATATATTAATATTTATCCAACACTGCTCACCAGTTTTCATGATGTTCTGTAAGTTTACAGACCGAGTGACAGACTAAAATAACACATAATCAGACAAGATTTGCAAATGATAACACATCTCCATTATTATATAACATTCTAGCTTAAACCACAGTAATAAATATGCCACACTCTTCCACAATAAACGAAACTAAATATATTTATATAAAAAAAATCCAGTGGCATACCAGTAAATACAAAATAGCCAAAAGTACACAATAATTAATTTTTAAAACTGACAATCAATATAATAAACATGTACTTACATTCTTTTGTGTGATTTTATATTGTGTTTACATGTTGGAGGGACTGTGCATGAAAACCCTAAAACCAAAAAAGGTTTGGAATGGAAAAAACGAAAATAATGCTGATTTACAATTATAATTAGAGACTTTATTAGAAAGTATTAAAAGAAAAGATACACAGATGAAATTCAACTTTTGCTTCTGTCATAACAAGTAACAGAGAAAAAATACAAAAACTAGAAAAATAACACAGTGCAGCTGTCCACCTAACTATACAATGCACTGTGCAACTCTAACACTAAAGCTGTACTGAACAGTAATTGTTACTATTCAATCAAATAAAAATAACTGATGACATTATTCGGCTGAATACGAACAGAATACAAATAGTTGACGTCAGTTCAAACACACTGTGCAACGCCCTGGTTTCATTGCAGTGTGCTGAAATATTTTTCAACTAGACATTTTGTAAGTTGTGTCCATGTTGAACGAATGCTACTAACAAAAATTACAAACATTAACAAAACACGACAATGATCGACAACAGACTATTGAGTGAGTGAGTAGGGTTTACAGTGAGCAAATGAAATAATTTAGGAAATGCTATAAAGCATCACATGTTGTGTAAATATTATGATAATAATAAGACACAACTATCTATAAAGCTAAATGCAGGTACAACTAGAGGTGATAGTGTAGTGCTCATTATTTGCATTCGGCCTGTTTTCAGCATTACTATTCAGCCGAATACAAATACACTATTCAGCCTACTTTTCGAACAGAATAGAATACAAATAGAACATTTGGTACAGCGTTACCTAACACTCACTTCTATCCTGGAAAACGTTAACACCAATAATTTGGTTTTTTACATATTCTTGGAGTTTAGGAGCTTACATGTAACAAGGAGACTGGCGAAACAGACACAGCATGTTAACAGGACAGCTGCAAAATATGCAATTGGTAATCTGCAAATCAAACAACTCAGAGCAAAAACAATCAATACGATGGCTCAACAAATATGAGAAATCTAGAGATATGACTCTTCACAGAAGGTATAAAATATGCGACTAAATGGTTCTGTGCAACGTGAAATACACCCAACATGGACAGTGACCACATAAAATAATAATAGGGACAAAATTCTGAGTTGCTCTGTAGAATATCTGGCTGAGTCAATAGATGGCTCTAATGGCAAATATACTGTGCCTAAAAATAAGTCACTCTCTGTATATTTGCCGATGATTTACACCATGGTTGCATGCATGACCAAACATAAAAATGCTGCAAAACATTTTATCGCATTTATCTCATACCAGTGGCCTATCTTCAAACATGCATGCAATATACAGAAATGCCTTGCAAACAAAGTTCAAACCAAATATAAACTAACTTTTCGTCTTGGTGTACACCAACTAGAACTTAGGGCCATCAACTGCAGCTGTAATTTCCCAAATCACTCCACTTACTCAGTACAAATGACATGAGGACCTTTTAGCAGTTAGATGGGTTCCAGCTTTGTAACATCAATAGCATCACCGCTGGTACTCCGCGACAAAGCCTCGGACATGACAAAATCGTTGGTCGCTAGCTGCTCATGTGTCACCGATGCGTTCGCAGCATTCGTGACAACATTCTGTCGTGACAGCAGGCTCTGCAGCACGTCCTCGGACGTGGTCTGGTCGTCGTACAGGTACGGCTTGGTGCGGACGAGTAGAAACTGTTCCCGAGGCATCAAGCGGATGCCGTTCACCAAAAGTTCCTTGCCGTGCCGCGTGCGAAGGTGACGTTTGTAGGTGTTCCGCGTCTTGAACCTCATCGGGCAGTCGTCACACGCATACGGTGTCTCCCCAGTGTGACGACGCAGGTGCTCCTGGGACAGAAAATAAATAAATTCACACATATGTAATATAATAATAATAATAACAATAAGAATAAGAATAACATGCCAACTCCCTTGTGTGGCAATTCAAGTGCTCCTGACAGAAAATATGTAAATTCACACACAGAGATTGAGTGAGTGTGGATTAAAGAATAAAGTAGAGTAAAGTGGGTTGTGCCCATCCAGATACGTGTGACTGCAGAGCGGCAAGACTAGGCATGGCCAGATCTGCAGCCAAGTCACAAACTAGCCTGTGGAAAGATCGCTCACTGAACTTACAGCAAAAAAGCAGGCTTATGCAAACAATGGTTTGGACCATGGCAATGTACGGGTGTGAATCCGGCACAATTGTACCAACAGACAGCAAAAGATTAAAAAAATTCGAGACGGACATGTATCAAAAGATGACGTGAATCAGCTGGACAGAGCACAGAACCAACAACTTAATACTGGAACAGTTGCAACCAACACATCACTTCCTGGCAGAGGTCAAAAGAAGGAAGTTAACTGCAATACTTTGGCCATGCAGTATGAGCGGACAATTTATGCACACATGTGCTGCATGGCACCATTGCCGGGAATAGACACTGAAGCAGACCTAGAATACTACTGGACAGATGATATCAAGCAGTGGACTGGTGCATCAGTGGCGAAGTGTGTTCAATGTGCAAGTGACCGAAACAGGTGGAGTGCCTTGGTGTCCATGTCGGTGACATCCGATTCTCAATCATGAGAAAAGACTAAGTCAAGGCCCCATCTGGAGCATAGGTCACGTGTTCATTTCCCAGCTACGGCCAATTGGCCATGATGCCGTAAGTACATGGCAAGTGGAACGTCAGACCCACGGTTACCTTTCCAACCACAAAACTTTACTGGCTGTTGGCTAGTATCTGCACATTATAAATTTCAATGCAGACACTAACAGAGGTTGACAACAGAAAAATGTCACAATACTGCAACACTACTGCTGGTATTACTAATATTACTACTACAACAACAACTACTACTACTATCTATTACCTACACCATTATCACTATTCATTAGAATCACAGATTGCTCACCAACGTTAAAATATTGCATTTAGAAAAGAAATCCATTAGTCTTATTATTTCTCTTTATCTTTCTACTAATGCCAACAAACTTTCACATTTTTGGCAGAAGCAGACTGCAGGAAACTTTCACCACATGGATATATAGTCAGCCTGCCTATCACGGTCGATGTAACCACATTACCTTGTAAAAACTTTGTCAGAAAGGTTATGGTAAGAATTAACATGCGACTGCTTATTTTACTGCTACCGCTATTCATCATCATCATCATCGACAACCGTGGGCTCAATGCTCGTTGGTGTCTGACGCCATTGTTACTATCGCTGCCCACTGCTGCCTATCTACGGCAGCGTGGCTTAACTCCTGCAGGGTTGCCCCACACCACTGCTCAATGTCATCGATGAGGCCATCCTCTTTTGTTTGAACCATCCATCATTCCGAACACCAGGGTCTTTATCTTTCTGCTGTCGTTCATTCTGCAGATATGCCCGAAGAGGCGCAACTTTCTCTGT
>Ga0209671_1003901_pt1 | contig 14549 bp, 5 predicted proteins | sample WorMetHERISLAND2_2_FD_187401 | JGI IMG/M metagenome (GOLD analysis project Ga0209671, IMG submission 187401) | Marine gutless worms symbiont microbial communities from Max Planck institute for Marine Microbiology, Germany - Olavius geniculatus... | ecosystem: Host-associated > Annelida >... | reverse complement strand
GCGCAACATCTGCTTCTACACTACCTGAGGAAAATTGGACATTTGTTTTTCAAGTTACAGTTGATAATGTCGAAAATGTTCTTGAGACACAGCATACATTGGTGGCTATTACTTTCGACGCTTATGACAACGAATGCCAATTATATCGCAAACTGCTGCGTAGGGCCTATTGCTAACGCCAACATATTTTCTTGTAGGCTGTTGTTAGTACACATGCTGTACTGCTTTTATGTCGACGTTTGTGGACTAGGTTTTGAAGTAAGTTTTAAAAACAGCAATAATGCTGCCTGTCTGTTTTGCCCACCTGCCACGTTTGTCATTACCCAGTACATTTGAGCTAAAGACTGATTGATCGAATGATTTGTCGCACCTTGACGTAGGGGTCGCTAGTGCCGCTACGGTCCATGGCGGGCAGATTTTCAGCCTCGTGTATCTCGACGATGAGAGACCGCTTCGTGAAGTCATAGCTCATGCTGAAATGAATCTTACCCAGCTCTGACGGCGACGCGTTGCTGACGTCATTAGCAGCATCCGCAGCAGCTCCCATCATCAGCTGCAGAGCCTAACGTAAACATAACGCAACGTAAACTGGTTTATCTCTGGCCATTTCGGCGCAATTTACTTTTGAAATGTGCGCCGCAACCGAAAATCGCGAAAAAAACCATTAAAACCCTTGTGACTCAACACCGACGGAAAAATCCTCCACATTCTATCGGGTAAAACGGCGTATTGAGTAGATCGAGCATCATTGCATTGATATTAAAGTGAAACGGAGAACAGGCTGACATGCGTTAAAGTGTTTTAAATAGAAAGTAGCACTGAATCAATAAATTATCTGGCATGTTTTATTATACAGCATACAGTGTAGTTGTATCAAACGTAAAAAGCTTTGAAGTGAGTTGTCGACGCTTTGCGTAAACTGTTTACACAATAGTCTATAATTGGTCGCAAAAACTTAACAAAGTGCTAATGGTTACACAAAGTCTTTAGACACTATTGTGTCTTTGCAATGCAAACGTAATAGGGTGTTTACACGACCCAGCAATTTTCCAGCAAACTTCCAGCAAACGTCCAGCATTAGCACGTGTATTTTGAATACATTTGCTGGAAGTTTGCTGGACATTTGCTGGATCGCGTAAACACCCCATAACACATTGATAACACGCAATTTTTGATATAGTTATGTCAGCAAAAAAAACTTTGAAAGAAGTATTCTGATTTGGTTAGACATTGTTTCGACTGTAGCAGTGTCGTCTGCTAAATATTCTCCTCAGCAAGTATTCGGTTCGATTAGCGCAATGTCATCCTTTACTGCGAAAGACACGCCGTCCAAATAACCACCCAAGGTGTTCGTCCCCCCAAATGACGTAATACCGCCCAAGATGTCACGCAATGCTAGCTGTAGATCTATGCGAAATATTCGTCTTACCAGCGTGGTAGTGGAGTCATCAGTGTTGGTACTAGACGATCCAGCACAAAAGGCACCCGAGTCAACGGTCTCTCGATCTGACGTTGTTCGCTCGATGCTCTTTGTAGTTGTCGTCGTTATGGACGCTCGCAGGAACTGATCTTCCGAACTCGTGTCGCCCGCACATCTTTGCTGCACAACAGCGAAATCTACATGCAACATATCGTTAAAAACCGTCAAAACGTCGTGATTTCCCTTACAGTCCGTTATTTTAAAAAAATTGTACCTTTCAGGCGCGTACAGAGCGACCTAACTGAATCGAACTGACACGGTTTATTGTTTGATGAACTAACAAATAATCAAACAAAGCGAGTTCGTTGGTCATTGGCTGACGCGCACGTAGGCCACCAACGCCGTTAGTGGGTGCCTAGTCTGACGCATTACTGCTTGCCCATTGGCCAGTCCGTCAAAACTAAACAGTGTCAGCTCATTTCAGTTTAGTTAAGTCGCTCCGTGCGCGCCTTTAGAGTTACGAATCGTGTTGGCAAAACCTTTCCGTTTTCTAGGAATAATTTACGCAGTGATTAGAATCGCTTACACCGATTTCGGGTTTTTTTCGTTTTTTTCTCGTACGGACGGAGGGACAAAGGAGAAAGCCGCACAATGGTATAATAGCATTATAATCTCACCTGTCGTGAAACGAGCCATCTGCAGCAGCACAGGTAGCACTCGTGTGACGTCACATCGTCGTTGACGTCATCCAATACGTCATACTGTGACCGATCCATTACACAGTAGCGCTATATAGCAACGGCTACCTGCAGCACAGCGTTAAAACGCGTACACAGCGACGTGAATGAATGAAGTGGTACGGTTTTACTTCTTGACGAACTGAACAATGGGCAAGCATAGTGAACCCATTGGTCATTGTTTGACGCGTACGTGCGCGTAGTCAAGTAGGCCACCGACGCCGTTGGTCAGTCCGTCAAAAACTGAACCATGCCAGTTTAGTTTAGTTTTGTTCAGTCACGCCGCTCTGTACGCGCCTTTACAGTAGATTAAATAATTTTAAAAACTTATACCAGTTTACACTACTGTGTAAGGGCGACACCAGAAATCATTTTACTAGGACACAGACTGATTGAAAGACGAACTGGCTGCTCTTACAAACCCATGTGACGTGACTCCATTTAACCTTTTTCACTCCCGCATTTTCTCGTGAGCCAATAAATGTGTGAAATTGAAATTTTGCATTGTACCTTGTATCGAGTCGGCCGCCGGCCCAGCAGGAATAAAGTTCTTTTGTATTAACTCCTATAACTTTCATACAAAGTTGTGTACAACTACGGCATATGAATCGTCCGTGACGACTTAACGTTACATCACAGGCGCGTACAGCGTAGCAATATTAATAAGCTACGTCTACGTCTATTGTAATATGCCAGTACCCAATAGACCCCTACATTAAGCCTAAAGGCATTGATCATCGATACTTATCGAATGACGCGTTCCTTTTTTCTTAAGTAAAATAAACATAGAACACAAGAGTCTTGCGCATACGAGTGGCAAGAAACATTGCGGATCGATATCATTTTAAGTCTTGAAATGTTCGTTTCTAAATTTTGAGGTAAAAAAAGAAATAGGTTAAGTTTAAGTGATTCATGACATGCGAGATGTTGATAAACTGACAAAATCATGACTTCCGCAATCTGCATGAATGAATGACCTGCAGCCCATGGTGATTAAGGTACCGAACACCTACATGCCCGTATATAACCTGTCTTTCAAAAGAGGTTTAACTCTTTTTCCAATTAATTTTTTTTAGCTACGGACCAGCGGTACATTTAGTCAGCTGGAAAATATTTGTATCGCATTTGCATTGACTACGTTTATTGGCTCACGACATAATGCTGGAGTGGAAAAGGTTAAATGGAATCACGTCACATGGGTTTGTAAGGGCAGCCAGTTCGTCGTTCAATCACTCTGTGTCTTAGTAAAATAATTTCTGCTGTTTTGGATCTGTGACTTGGTCGCCCTTACACAGTAGTGTAAAACGGGACGTTTTCTATATTTAATATTTGCTGTTTTATTAGCAAATTTAATCGTGAGTTAAAAGCAATAATGTGACCCAGCCCAATCACGTGACCATTCGACTCGCGGTTGGCGACTTCCTATGGGTGGTCCACTGTGACCATGCATCTATCTTGCACCGTTATGGAAATATGGCGCCTCAAAGATAATGGGGTCACGACTTTGACTTTTTGGAGTCACGTGACGTCATCGGTCACGTGACCATTCGACTCGGCATATGCGGTTTCCTATTAATGGTCCATTGTAACCATGCCTCTAACTTACACCGTTAGGGAGATATAAAGCCTCAAACTTGCATCTGCCCGTGTTAAAGACCAAAAGTTCACTGCGCATGCGCCGTGTCACGTGACCTGTAGGCAGCGGGTCCAAAATGACCCATATTTGAAATTCTTGAGGCCATATTTCCTATTCATTATGCAACTTTTGTGGGGCTACGATGACGATTTAAAATAGTTTGTAGATGAGCATCTCCATTGCTAAGCATTTTCAGTCGTAATTTTTCTAAGTTCAAAAATGAGCCTAAAATTTGCGGTTTTGGGGGATTAGAAAAAACAAATACTAAAGATGAATGTTGAGACCCCGTGGGAAATTAATCCCCACCAAAACACGTCCTCCAGTGCAAAAAAATACGGCGATGCTCCCAAAAATATGTTCTCCAGAGCTTGGCAGGAAAAGTAAAAAAATAGCCCAGTTGAACATTATATTTCACCCTCTTGCCCCGCCGGCTCTACTGGGCCGATTTGTACCATTTTTGTACCATATGTACCATTTTTGGCACGTAGAGTTACACCGCCGACGTAATCATCCAAGTCAAATTTTAAATTGATTGATTCAGGAGTTTGAAAGCTACGGGTGCCCAAAATCTGGGGTTTCCCATTGACTTTGATAATCGCCCTTCAGTGTTACGCACTACCGGCAGTTTTAAACAAGTAATTTGAGCAAATGGGTTTAAGATAATTTAAAATCACTGACGTTGGCATCATCAAATAGCTCGATAATCAGCATGCAAGCGTTTTTACGCTATACAAGCCAATAGCGGTAAAATAAGCACGTTTTTGTGGGTACTTCCATGCTCCCGTTCGAAAAGAACCCCTTCATCCAGGCGCACAAAATTTTGTCACGATAAACTAGAGTCTTGCGGCAGCCCACAGTGAATATTTTGTGATCCTAGCTTGCGCCGTTTCAATAGGGCTGCAGAGTGTGAAGAACACACACACACAGAGACAGACGCCTAGCGATGGCTAAGACGTGCGAAGCAATACAATGCTGTCGCGCGTAAAAACAGACTAGTTTACATTTTAAAGTTCTGGCTGTTGGTAAACCTCGCCAAGAATGTGTGCTTTCGTTTCACAATAGAATAGTTCGCAACCGACAGAACGCTATATATGTCTATCTACTCCATACATTCGCTACCAACATTCGCAGACTTGAAATGAACCCTACAGTGAAGTCGAGTGAAAGGAAATAAAAGCCCCACGCTCCGGTTTTCATTTTCTTTGATTACAGTTTACCTTAGTCCATTTTATGTCGTTCTATTTCTGTCGCTCTGTAATACCCCGTTTACACTTTACACGATCAAGCAATTATCAAGCAAACATCGAGCAATTAGAGCAAACGTCGTGCACGAGTATTTTTAATGCATTTGCTTGATGTTTGCCCCATGATTGCTCGGTGTTTGCTTGATCGTGTAAACGGGTTGTAACGCACCTTTATAGAGATGAAGTACGTCGTACAAATAGCTCACGAGATTTAACAAGGTAAGGCGTACTGAGCAGAGTGTAGCCTGCCTATTTAATGCGATGTCACAGTGGCGGCTCCAATTAACGAGAACTCTGAGTGGTGTGGTACGCCCTCGTTTTGTTGCTAAGCGACCGTTTAATACACCACATTACAGTTTTTGCCCGTTGGTCTGTTCCGGTTTGTTTGTTCTGTGCATGCTGCAATCTATGGAAAACAAAAGGCGATGGAAAACCATAATTGGCATAAAAGTTTCCAAGAGCATAAATAATTACTTATGTGTCAATTTTTAGTAATTATGTAAGTTAATAAATGAAATAAATTAATGCGCCTGCAAGCCAGCTATGCTGGCACCAAAATCAGTCGCAATTTACCGAAAATTAACATCCCCAAGGACTTTTCTTAATTTTTTTGCTCAAACAATTACAAGTTAGGGTGAAGGTTAGAGTTTCGCAGCTCTACGCGGACGGCCGCACAGAAAATTTGGAGTTAGGTCGACATAATTTCCGTAGTTGTGTATTGCTTTGCTGCCTAATTTTGACTAGTTTCCTGGCCATTGTTAATTCGTGTACTGCACTCTATAGCTTATTCATGTATTGTCGCAATAAAGCTTTTTGGCTGCAGCACGAATAAACGTTCATTTATTCAACAAAGAGAATAATAATTTGCTCTGTTCTTCACCGCCTTAGGCCTGCTACTGACAAAAACCTGAGGCCGCCCGCCATGCTTATAACGATTGCAATATTCGTGTATACGTAAACCAGCGGAGCGGCGTTAACAGCTTGACTGGTATTGACCGGCCCGTGTCGGCATGCTGGCCCTCTACGTAACATTGATCAGTGATGTGATGAAACCCTAGCGATAACTTAACCGTTGCATCAGTCACCATGAGCCTTTGGGTTTGTGCCCCAGCTAGGCCTATACCTTCGCCGCAGCGAAGCGAAGAAAAAGGTTAAATCACGTTTTGAGGTCATTCGATTTTTTTCCGGCCGGATTAACCAAAAATCATTAAAGGATTCGGGTAAAATTGTTTGTGGAAAGATTGAACGCTGTGGCGCGAAAAAAATGATTAGCTTTCTGTAGCAATTTAGTCGTAAGCTTATTCTTTCGTTCGCCCTCTAAATACGCATTAAACATGATCTACCAAAAACATACCGTCTGAAAGGCCACGCAAAGCAAGTACCTGTGAGCGAGATTGAATCGACTTAGAACGTTTCTCTTCTCGGTTACAGCACAGGATATCGTAGTCTTATACGTCTTTAAATCTAATCAAATCAAATTGAGCGATTTACTGTTTATAACACTTTTAAGGCGCGTACAGAGCGACGTAGTAGGGTGTTTACACGATCCAGCAAACGTGTAGCATTGGCAAGTGCATTTTGAATACATTTGCTGGAAATTTGCTGGACGTTTGCTGGATCGTGTTAACACCCCATAACTGAACTGAACTGAAATGACATGGTTCAGTTTCTGACGAACTGACCAATGGACAAGCAGTAGGCCTAATGCATTACAGTAAGGCGCCGTTTCTAACGGCGTTGTTTGCTCACGTGACTACGCTCACGTACGCGTCGACCAATGACCAGTGGGTTCGCCATGCTTGCCCATTGGTCAGTTCGTCAAAACCTAAATCGTGTCAGTTCAGTTACGTCGCTCTGTACGCGCCTTTATTCTCAGACTGTGTCGCTAGTCGTATACAGCTACTGTATTCGTCTACAGTTCTGCAGCTGGGTCAATATTGACCAATGGTGCTACATTACATGAGCAACCAGCACGAAACCATGAACAAAAGCTTTATATTATATTGACTACAAAGAACAGTATAGTGTAATGCTCGATCTGCAGTAAATTTGCAGTAATTGGGTCACTCACGTCACGTACGCACGTAATCTCAGCGCTTCGATCTTGTAAAACATAGACCTATTGTAAGTCAGCAAGTATACCACCGAACCTTTTTTTTCTTTATAGGATCTGCGGTCTCGAACATGAGCAACCTAATATGTAGTTGATCTGCGGTTGATGTGGGGTGCTTAGGCAGACCGGTCGTTCATTAAATCATTCTATTTTACTATTGACTTTAAAACAGTTCACCGTTAATAATGTAGGCCTACTACGCACGAATGAATGAATGACTGATTGGATGAGAGTGATTTTTTGACTTACGGTGTACATATTTGTCTGCTGGTATAGGCTATAGACGTGCTATTGGCTGGTGAGATTGATGTACGGCAAGGGCGGGGCTTGCATTTTTACATAGCCTGCTGATTGTGTTGCGTGTCTTCATCGTAAAGCACACATCATCGTCGTCACCATCGTCGTCGTCATGACTACGTCAGTTGGGGGTTTGGTTCTCGTTGCTATGTTGACGATGCTGCTGCTGCTGCTGCTTGCCAGCGTGACGTCAGCGAATGAAGTCGAGGAGAACGCCAATACAACTGAATCAACCGTTCAAGTACGTACAGGCTATCCAAAAGTACTCTGTTACATGATTCAATCATATGCCTACTGTAATTTTTACAAGAAACCCTGCAGCTGTCGCTAGGAAAGACACAACGTGCCGCCTACGTCCGACTTCCGGTAGCAAAAAAGAAAGCGATTTACCATCGTGAGTACAGTCCCATGCACGCTGTGATGCCGCTGCTCTGTCAACGCTAGGATACGACGCGGTAATTCTACACACGTAGGCCTAAGTGATGGCTACAAACAGCAACTTTGCATTTAAAATTGCGGCCAAACCGCTGCAGATAAAAGATATGGTTACTATATTGACAGTTTATAAGAACTTTTCATCGCCCTATAGTCCAACGATACTATCGCCGACCTTCTGCAAAGTACGGTTTAGCCACAATACATGCGTTACAGACGGACAGACTGACGACGGACGACACATCGTACTCAGGGTTCGAACGTCACTACGGTCGGCCAATAAAATAAAGGTATAAACAAAGAGCCATTGAATGCATTTAAGCGCTTAAATCATTCTAAGTTGGACAGCTCTCAATTATATAGTGTCTGATATCTGAAACACGACACAAAATTGTTCCATAATGTATATTAAATCATAGGTTAATTTGATAAAATAAATAATGAAACAAAAAAAAGCCGTCGGATGCGCTTAAAGAATTTGTGAACGACTGTCTGTTGTCTGAAACAAAATAGGCCTATAGGAGTGCCCTACTCTCGCAGCGAACGTACCGCGCGATGTCTTTATATAAGTTAGTTAGTAAGCAAATAAAACGCAAACATCAAAACAGTTTCTGCCGATGCACTGTATGCATTTAGTATTTTGGAAAAAAACGTCTTAACCAATCGTTTAAAAACAGAGCTACGTAACGTGCCATGTGTCAATATGATCGCAAATGGCGGGAAAAACAGGCATACATGTTTCAATTTCAGTTCGAAATGAAACTCTCTTGTTGCAGTATAACTAATACGCGAGATCGTGATGTATGTTTACGTGCAGAATACGACGATATCTAATGATGGCGTTGCCATGGTGATTAGTGACGTCATTATGACCTCATGCTGCGCTCTAGTGGCGCACCTGTTCGCTTAGCCAAAGTATCCTATCACAGGTAAACTAGCAAGATCACCGCTAAGACATCATAGCTAAGTAGGTTAACGGTTAAGACGTCGCATTTGCGATCAACAGCTCGCGGGTTCAATTCCCGGCCAGTTCGCTATCAATTGGTTTAATACTGCTTGGATGGGTGACTGTATGCGGACAGGTGAAACATGTCTGTATATAACCAACCACCGAGGTCAACTCAACCCTTCATCCCTCCGGGGTAAGAAAATCTTGGAACTTGGCTGGGGCTATCGAGAGGGTGTTTTCGGGCGATCTTGACTGAAAAGTACGTTGTCACAGTGTATCGCAAAAATCGCCGTTTTATTAGCATTTATGTACTAAATTCAGCACAGAACATCATATTTTCGTAACTGACCAACAAAGTTCGCATTTTGCATTAAGACCTTACTAAAGGTACGTACAGGGCAACCGATATCTTACACATTTTAACTGTTTAATTTTGTTAATGTTTTACTATGCGATGCACTGGCACCTTTGTACACATTTTCATCTGCGTCGAGTTCCCTTTTGCAGTAGAAATTAAAGCACGCTTTTAATATAGTATTCATTAATTTTAAGTTGTTTTTTACTTTTGCTACTGTTTATGTTTGCATATACAGGTCTGACCTAGGCTATCTCAGATGTCCGTATATTTCTTGTACGTGCTGATTCGTAAATGAGGTTTATTTTTATTTACTGGTTACTGATGGTATTTAATCCCGCCGTGATTCCCACCTACTGAGGAAATGCAAGTCAGCAAGACGGCATAGCCGAGGCAAGGCGGGGCGGATCTGAAACCACGCCTACGGAGCTCAACTTGATATAGCCAGGGGAGAGAAATCTGCCAGACGCCGGTGCTATAATAGCAGTGTGCCGCGCCCACAAAACTAGACATAAACGTCAGTAAATGTCACGTTAAGACGTGTAGACCGTACAGAGCGATGCAACTGAACCGAACTAAACTGTTTTCTTTTCCGGTTAGGGGTTGTCCATAAATGACGTCACCCGCCGAGGGGGAGAGGGGTTCACGATATTGTGACGATGTGTGACGTAGGCGGGAGAGGGGGTTGAAGGCTGTGTGACGTCACGCACGTCACATCTGCGGCAAGGCCGTTTCACGTGATTTTGCATGTAAGTTGGTGAGACAATTTTTACAACAGCGATCATTTCTACACATCAGAACTTTGATATACTATGCTCATGTTGCTAATGTGTCAAGACATACAAAAATTTACGCTGTGTTTAAAATATATAGATCACAGATATAGGCTACACTACAGACAGCAAGGGGGAGAAGTTTGTGACGTCATATTGGGGTGTCCTCAGCAACGAAACGAAACGTGACTTAGGAGAGAGGGGGTATTTTTTCTCTACATTGCGTGACGTCATTTATTGACAATCCCTTATAGGCGAGCCCGTTGGTCAGTTCGTCAAAAACTAAACAGTGTCCGTTCAGTTCAGTTCAGTTACGTCGCTCTGTACGATCCTTAACATTCGGCTTAGTCATTTATCGACATTTATCAGCTGAGCCGGGGTCATTCAAACAAACTGTAAAAATCGCATGTATTTTCGGTGCTCGATGTGGACTTTTCTCAGTGTGTGACGGCGGCATAAAAATATTCGTAGGATTATTTTTTTCTGCTGTAAGTTCAACCCGTTGTACAATTTGTGGACTGTTTTGTCTGTCCAGGGAAATGTTAAGGTGCTTCAAACAGCTGCTTTATACGCGAACGTTCTGGTCACGATTCTCGTCGAAATAAAACCATGACTCGAGAAGATGACTGATCAATTAACGAGTTCGAACATTGCGCCAACTTAACGTCACTAATTAGCCACAAGCCGCTGTTAGAGAGACAGCGTATAGACATTCGACAGCTTTTCTGCTTTTTCTCCGGTTTAACCGGTGGATTTATTTATTTGTATCAACTCCCTAAAGTCTAAATGGATCGTTCTAACTAACTAAAATGCAGCACTTTTTCCCACCGTATTTTCTTAGAAAGAAAATACACTTGAGTCATTATCTGTCTGTCTATATCTGTCACGGACTGTTGTGACTATTTAAATTAAAGTAATATTAAATTTGAAAACAGCTGTGTTAAGATTTAATTATTTTGGTTTAAGTCACGCTTTTGAGTGTGTTTTTGTGTAAAGTTTTTCTAGCTCTCTTTCATATGCAAATTTTGTAGAGTTTTTTCGCAAAAATATTTATATTTGCCTTACATTTTTACTTTTTGTGTAGCCTATATGTAGTAGCTGTGACTTAGCTGTCACGTGTACTGCCTTGCCGCTTACGCTGCAAATAAAGATAGTTACATAGCCCGCACCATGTGGGAAAAACAGAGCCTATTCTACTAAAATGTGCCATATTTTTAAAATTTTGGGCATAGTTCATCTTGATAGGCCTAATCCATTTCATTAAAACTTTAAGACACAGTATACCCAATAACAGAAAATCGCTTTTTTATTGCTGACTTTATTGAAAACAATTACGAAAAAAACATCTGCAAAAATGTATTAAATAATTTGGCCTTTTCAAGATATGGTGCACGTATAATATTTAAAATATTATTATTAATACATTTACAGGCTTATCTGTTTTTGTAACGCATGCTTACTAAATAAACTATAGCTGAGAGTATTAGCGTGTATTTCATCATTTTGTTCAACTGCGAATTATTCACACGTTTGCACAGCTTATTTCACATTTCTAAATCGCAAAGTGTATCGGGATAAATATACGTAATAATTAAATATAAAAACTTACCAGTTAATTACACTACTGTGTAAGGGTGACCAAATCACACACCCAAAACAGCAGATATCATTTTACTAGGACACAGAGTGATAGAACGGCGAACTGGCTGCCCATGCAAACCCATGCGTCGTGACCCCATTTAACCTTTTCCGCCGCGCATTATGCGATATATCATCGATATATATATATATATATATATATATATATCGTGTCAAGCCTGTGACTATCGCCTTCGAAAAGATAATAATCGAAGTAGACTTTACACTTTCTGACGGCATTTATTTAAATATTTTAAGTGCAGAAAAAACACGAGTTGTAGGCTGCAAATTGCACGATAAACTGGCGACCAACCGAATACTGTTACGTGTACTCGTGCATGACACGTCAACAGGTCGACTGCCGATGGGGTCGATATTTACGGAGACCGGGATAATTATGCGCATACTGTTGTTGTGTGCAGGCATATAATAATAGATTTTTGATATCTGATCAACATAATATGCCTCCAGAGGTAAAGCACTAACATGAATTTTTCACAGCACGCAATCAGGATGTGTAGCTCCGCTGCAGCTGCTTGAGACTTCGGTTTTGACTTACTACCGAGTTCATCAAGAATAATTTGATCGCATATATCTCGAAACGAAATACGGACATCGATAAACAAAAAAAACGGCTTTTTCAACTGCGATCTATTCCACGTCGAACGCAATAAAATTGGCGAACTTAGTTCTGTTGTCTTATAAATTTAGAACCACCCAAGTTCAACATTGCGCTTTCTATATAGGATAATGCAATTGCGTTCGGGCCACGTGACTTTGCTGCAAACAGAATTTCAACCCCCAACTCTCCCCCTCCAATCGGACTTACGGCGCCGAACGGCCTCACGTTAGGCTCTGTCCCAAATTTCTAGTTCTGTTGAGCTTTTTCGATGTTCGGTTTATCATAATATTATGTACTCAGGTTGGCACTCGGTTGGTCAGAGTCGTGATGTACGACTCGGGATCAAATCGCTGATGTACAGTACTGATAAGTTTGCATAGGCTAAGCGTATATTAGTATTAATCGGTCACCGATCTGCTAGCACATATATACCTCCGCAGATAACTGCAGTGAATTTTCAGAGACAAACTTTCCGACAGGTTACGTACCTTGGGTAAGTAATGCGCTATTAATGTGCTATTACATAACTGGCTGAACGGTTGACTGTGAAAAAGTTTAGGCACTACGCTAGCAGTGAAGAAAAACTATTATAGGCCTGCTCTCCCGGGATCGTTCTCATCAATTCTGAGTTTGGTAGACCTGCCCGTTTTCGAGATAGATCGCAATGGAGATATAGGCCTATCAGACTTAGTGTATTTAAATCTACAATATGATTATCGGTGATGGAGTAATGGGGCAGCATTTTGATACTGAGCAAAAAAGTCGACATTTTGTTATTATGCCGCCCGGGACAATAGTTTGGGAAGGCCTTATGTTTTGCAACAGTTTTTATTTTTTTTTCAGCGCGAGATTTTCGAGGTCCCTCGGCCGATCGCGCTATGGTTAGAAGTTTGTTTAATTTTATAATCCCGGTTCAAAAATTTGGGCGTTTGCACCCCGATACTTCCCCCCAAAAAACTTGGGGCCAAAAGAAAGCTACATTTGGTGCGATTTGGGACCACTATTTATTTTGACCTCGAATATCTCCGAGAAAAATAAAGATATCCAAAATCGGAAAAATAGGTGATCGACAGCGTTTTCTCTCGCATTCGGCGAAAAAAGTTGGGTAAACTTTGGCCCAATAACTACTGAGATGGCAAGATGCAATCATAGTATGATTGCCGTGGATATGAATATCTGTGGATATCAGACTTAGGCCTAAGCCATCCTGTAAATTTTATGGATATTATGCTGGCGCACCTGCTAATTAAACTGAATTTTTTAGGCTACATGCTTTGTCTCTGTACAATATTTTCCTGTCTGTTGTTCTTACTCTTTATTTTTTTGTTTATTTATGCAACTAAGTCAAATAAATACTCAATGACATCAGCATGTCATTATATAGTTAGCCTAAATTAATTTATTAGCACTATAGCAGCAACAAATCTTAATCATCGGTGCTTTAATGTTGTTAGCTGGGCAACAAAAGATCTATTTTTGCGAGTGTATTTTTAAAATTTTTTTTTATCAAACGGTGACCAAATGACAAACGTTTTTTTGCTTGCTAACATATATCATGCTAGTAGAAAATACAAACTGTTTTTCAAAAACGTCCACTACACCCTATACCTATAGGCGTACATAAATGTAACCTGAGTCCTAAAAAACAAAGATTTTAGCTGTTGCTGGGGTGGACCGACCGTACCGCCTATATCCGATGGCCAGCATCTGACTTTGGGTCGCGGAAAGAGCGATTTCCCAGAGTGAATACAATCCCATACACGGTATGGTGACGCTGATCTATCAAAGGCTAGAAGCAAAAACACGGTATGGTAATCACACGATATGGTAATTTTGCACACGTAGGTGACAGCTGCAGGCAGCAACATTGCATCCAAAATTGCGGCCAAACCGCTGCAGATAGAAACATGTTTACTTTTGACAGCCCATAGCTAGTCGCCATCACCCTATCCAACGGCACCATCGCCGACCCATACGACCTGCCGTTTATCCACGGAAAATCTGTGGATATAAATAACGTTGATTGTTGATAAACAACCATGACGACGAAAATTTCCCAATCGCCATGAATTAGTGATGTTCGTTTAAGTAAGTAACCTAGTTAGACCTACTTTTCTCTGACGTCAGTACGATCCGATGCAGGAGAAAAATTCATGCATTGCAAATTTAGTAATTAGCCAGCTTTTATTAAGCTTATATTGTCAGTTAACTGTATTGATGTTACTTTTATATCTAGTTGATTTTCGTTTATACGCATTCGATGCTGCAAGTACTGCATACCCTATAGCCTGTATGTAGCCTAGTCTACGTATACTAGTACGTAGGTCCCC
>Ga0209671_1003900_pt1 | contig 14556 bp, 5 predicted proteins | sample WorMetHERISLAND2_2_FD_187401 | JGI IMG/M metagenome (GOLD analysis project Ga0209671, IMG submission 187401) | Marine gutless worms symbiont microbial communities from Max Planck institute for Marine Microbiology, Germany - Olavius geniculatus... | ecosystem: Host-associated > Annelida >... | reverse complement strand
ATACAGGGTGCGGCAGAAAAAAGGGGGCTACTTTTTTCTGCCGCACCCTGTATACATTAACGCCGTCATTCGGCATCCCATATTGCATGAAATGCGTTTTATAAGTGTACTTAAATTCAAGGCATAAAAGTTTGCAAAAAGAATGCTTTTATTAAAAACGTCAGTTTCTGGGGATCACACTTTGCATTCGGTTTTTGTCCACAAACATTAGGTCCTACTACGAACATCCGAGCTGAGCCCCTAAATTTTAGTCCATATGTGAAAATTTTTGGCAATGCTCATGCCTCAAGACATTGGATGCCTATAATAAAATCAGGCACATACTAACACGAAAAATAGCTAGTTTGAATAAATTCAACAAGAAACAACTGCGTGTAATGCCACAACGTTTTAAACGTATAATATCGATCACAGCTGTGTGTGCATGCAAATAATTATAATTAATCAATTTAATCTGTTGAGATTGTCGGCGCAGCTTCTGCACAGAAGAACTCGTTGAAAAAATCAACACTTTTCTACATCTACGCGGATCGCAGATGCAGAATTTTACATTATGATTTCTGCATGGTCTGTCATAATTGCTGTTTTCGAGACAGCAATTATGACAGACCATGCAGAAATCATAATGATCACGATTGCGACATTTCTAGAATGTAATCTAGTTAGCTGGGTAATTTGTTAGTTGAATACAATGCCGTCACTAAACGTTCTCCAAGGTAGTCGTGTATGCCTGAGTAAAGATATAAGTTTTCAGACACTATTTAAGTCTGACTCTAAGTTATTAGTGCGTTGTTATGAAAGATTCACGTCGCTTACAAACGTTCTTCGAGCTAAAATGTTCAAAAATGTGGGCCCAAAATGTTTTACAAGATACAACCAGTCTCAATGCAAATTTGTTTGCAAAGTACACGGTGTCTCATAAAAAGAACCGTTTTTCTTTTTTTCATAATTTACTCAAATAATGATCGATTTGCATGAAATTTTTGCCGGTTGTAGCCAAAGAAATACCAATTCAAAATATTTCAACGGCAGTTAATTAAATATTTTTGGCTAGTCGTGACGTAACGCTGACGTCATAATGTGTCACGGGTACAAGCTTGCTAGTCTCAACTGATGCTGTCAGTCACTACCCTGCTTTGCTGGTGAACTTAATCTGGTTCGCTGATAAAAAAATTTCATCATGTCAGCACTAAGCGACATCGGGACATGAAATCAGGTGTCTCGCGATCCAAAAACTCAACCTTCTCGCAAGCTCGGTGTGCTGGTGCACTGTCTTGCTCGAACAAGTGAAAGTCCAACTATCCCGACAGACACGTAAATGCGATTGCTTTGCACATTTTTTGTGGCTGCAACTGTAAAACTTTAAGAATTTGTCACCAATGAACCAGGTTTTTCACCATCAGAGCAGGTATAGCAACAGGCAGCACCAGTTGAGACTATCAAGCTTGTACCCGTGACATATTATGACGGCAGCGTTACGTCACGACTAGTAAAGAATATTTAATCATCTGTCACATTTTGTTGTAATATTTTGAATTAGCATTTCTTCAGCTACAACTGGTAAAAATGTCGTGGAAATTAATCATTATTTGAGTAAATTATGAAAAAAGGAAAAGGGTTGTTTTTTCCTGTACAATCTGATAACTATTGGAAATAGCCAAACTGCGGTACAGTGGACTTAGATATGTAATTAAATTGTATAATTGTTGACCAGTTTATTAAAAGATTTGACACAGTGTGACTGGAAAAAACACCATGGGCAGACGAAAAGCACAGGACTTTTGGAGGAATCGAATCGATTGTGTGTTAGACCGCATGCATGGCAAAACAATGTCACTCTTGCATTGAAAATACCAAATAATTGTTCTCCGTGATCAGAAGTCAAGCAAAAAGAAGAAGTCATAGCCATCAAGGTCATCAGAGGGGTCGAGCAGGTAATTTGTTTCTACCTGTTCTGCTGCTACTGCAGCAGGTGCTGCTGTTGCTGATGCTGGGATGTTGTGTGGCTCATGCTGACAGATCTCCGGTGGCACAGATGGAAGTGCCGTAATGTTGTCGTTGACGATCGGCGAGTTCTTTGCGCTGTCTTCCAGCATCATCGATCTCTGTGGTGCGACGTCTCCCGGCGACTGGAGACTGTTAAATGGCGGCAAAGGAATGGCACCTCCCAGCGCCGCTGCAGACAAACGATATAGGTCTACGATTCACGCTTTATACAAACCAATAACAGTTGCTCGTTGTCGCGATCACACACACAAAGCAGCAGCATCGTTGTGTGAAAAATGCTAGATGATAAACGAATGTAATGGGACGTGAGAACACCCGTGAAATTTACTCGTGCGCTATATGTGAATCGTAAGAAAATATTTTAACAACATATAGAAGTAGCAGCATTTTGTAAAATATTAGCTGACTGATAATAAACCAGACAATAAGCAACTTTTTAAACTGCTATAGATTTACGAAATTAATACGACAAAAACTGCGGAGTTGAAAAAAATACAGCGTAAAATGTATTATTCAACAAATTGTTGTAATCTAAAAAAATAGACAAAAAGCCCAGCTGTCGCTAGAATAGCCGACCATACTGGTTGTAAGTGATCTTCAAGGTCATCCAAGGTCGATGATTTTCATAACATTTGAAAGCCAATATGTGACTTCCTATTAATGATCAGTAGCCACCTAGGCTCTATCTCGCACCGTTTAGCCACAATACATCCACAATACATCCGTAACAGACGGACGACGAACGACGGACGACAGACAGACGACAATCACGACCATTACTTAAGTACGGTCGACTACAAATTTACGAAAGTTAACATAACAAAAAAACGAGGCAGTATATTGTGCTAGTTTAACAAATCAAATGAGTAGCTTCAATACACCGTGTCTCAAAAAATAGTCAAAATTGTTTTTGGCATGACTTTGTCAAATTTCTACCAACTTTGATAATTTTTGGCGTAAAGATGGCCAAGACGATATTATCATGTACGGTGCACTCACCTACCACTTCATCTAATTTATGTCGAGGCACTACCGTGTGAAACACAGATGCTCCAAATTGTTATATTACGCGGCGATCATTTTTATAAGATGGCTCACCTTTGCATCATCAATTCGACAGAGGACGTGGTTTAATAATTTTTGAGGTATTAAATATTTTATGCTAAAAACAGCAGACAATAAAATAGCTGGCTGATGAGCTTAAAACACGTCTAATCGATGAGTGAATGTATTTGATCAGTCGATCGTTGATTCTGCTATTAGCAATTGGCGTTGCATCTAAGCCATTGCGTCTTTGTATGCGGAGTACCCTTAAGCATAAATTCTAATTTGCAAGCGAGATGTTATACAAACTTAAAATTCTGTTAAATAATTCACATTTTTGTGTACTTTGTGCCTAATTAACTCGTTACAGCGTTTACTTGAGACAAAAACTTAGCATTATGCAACAATTTGGCGCATCTATGTTTCACATGGTAGTGCATTGACATAAATTAGGCAAGGTAGAAAATGAGTGCACCTTGCATAATTTCGTCGTTTTAGCCATCAACTTGCCAAAAAGTATTACAGCTAAAAAAATTTGACAAAGTTATGACAAAAACAATTTGACTGTTTTTTTTTCTGAGACACGGTGTAATTACGTGTATGTTACCTGGCATGCAAGACGGCTCTAAGACATTACAGAGCGCAGGCAACGCTGTATAGTCCACGCCAAGCCCAGCTTCTGCGAGTTTTTGTTGTTTACGACACAGTCCATCTGCATCTGCAAAAACATCCAAAACCATAAACATCAAGAAAACATATAGTTAAAAAGACAAATAACAAATAAAAACTTATAAGACAATAATCTAAACTGATTGCGATCAACCGTATAGCAGAGTAAAATCATCAACTCGTGAAACGTAATGGGTTGAGTAAAACGTAAAACGTAAAACGTAAAAGTAAAGTCCTTGCCGAGCCTTACGGCCCATAGGGCGGCGGTGATCTCCGTTTCCTCAGCCAGACACCAGTTTTTACACTGCGAGACCACGGATACGGGGCCAGTGTATCGCGCGGTGTGCCTGTTTACGTCCCAGCGGTGAAACCGGTTCCAAATTATACTGCTTGGTGACAGAGGCACATGTGTGTGAACAACTTGCCTAAGGTCGTTACCCGGCAGTGTCCCGGTGCGGAGTCGAACCTGCGCCACTGAGTGACCTCAGGATTACAAGGATTGAGTAAGTAAACAAATTAATGCACATTGAGGTAAACCTAGTGGCAAAGGCATGTAGAAGAACGTTTTCGGCTGGCTAACGGCACCATCAGATGGTCGCAATAGTTGAATGGAAACTTTGACAGAATCCGTGATATTTACGTTGCAGTACGCCGGAGTCCGAATCGCAACAGCCACCTACACAACCGGCACAAAAACACTGGTACCAGGTTCTTACGTATTTCTGATTTTTTTTTATTTTTTACATATCGTTTCCTGAAAAGTTCGCTGCTGTGAAAGAAACATTTAGTATATACATGTAAAACCAGAAACTAATAAAAAAATTTCATATTTATCTAGTTATGGTTTCCAGCAAAAATCTCATTACATTACATTATTGTCTGAATTATTAGCATTTTCACATCCCAACCATCTTATTTTCAATAGGTCTATCAAATAGAATAGCTAGTCAGTATAATGCAGGTCCCCTGGTCCACACGTATTTCTGCAAGATTCGCTGCCTACAATCAATTTTATTGATTTTTAAAAAAAAAATTAAATTTCGTCACTCTGTGTTAAAAATGATCGGGTGCCAATTTTCCCGACACTCGGGTAACCTGTTGCTATGGCAACGAAAAGCCCTTAGTAACAAACTTAGTAGATTTTTGTATCACTGACAAAACAATTATTATCGACAAATAATTTCATTTTTAAGCTGCGTAAAAAATACGAACGTAAGGAAGACTCACTTCGTGGTGAACGTCCTCATCGGTAAATTTTCCCTCAGCTTGCCATTGTGATTCGAAATCACAAAAAAGAACTTTGATGTCACCTACCAGTAACACACGAAAAAGACATTAATATTTCGATTGTATGTAATAGCATAACGACTCGGATGTGCGATAAAACTAAAATAACATGCGTGGGATTTTGTCTCTGTTTGATAACTTTTATGGTACACTCAGACACCACTGTTTTAAGACTTAAGTCTTGTTTTAATCTTGAATTAGTTCTGTTTTGACTTTTATCTTGGCTACTGGCCATGTAGGCGCAGCCTAACTACTAACTAAAGACACTTATCGGCCTCAGACTGTGCACCAGCAGAAGCAGAAGTAAAACACAACAACGACAAATTACAATAAGTGTTTAAGTTCACTTACCTTCTTTTATCTTGTTGGCCAAAATGACGACTTCGTCACCTCCAGCGACGGAACCAGAAATCGAACTCAGCTTTTCGATCAGTAGTTTATTCTCAACACCTTCAATGAGAACGCACATCTTTCAGCTGCTGTTACTAATCCACTGATAGCTGACGGATCAACAGTGTTAATGAGGAATTATGACTCTATTTTGGCACATTTGGCCATGATCCGATCTTCGCCTTTGACGTCTTACCGCCCCCCCCCCAAAAAAAACTATCTACGCGTAGTTCATCTTTGTCCCAAGATGCACCAACGGCAAAACGTTTGTGAAAATAATAACAAGGTATGTGACATAGATATCGTATCGCGGAGAAACATTATCATAGACGAAAGCATCACATAAAAGTATAACATCTTTGGCTACGTAAAAAGTAATACAAAACAGAAAAATGTGTCGAAGTGCGCCTATAACTGCCCAACTTGACCTTTGACCCTTTAAACAGAAAATTGTCTGTCCGTCAAATTCGTGCATCCTGCATGCCAAAGCCGCTAGACTGTATATGAAGATGCAGTTTGACAGCGATACATGTGCATCGCTCGAAGTAGCCACAGACGCGGCGTCCCATGCGATAAAACTCAAAGGCTGCAGATTTTAGATTTTGGATTCGAAACCGCCATCATTATTTGCGAATTGCGAATTGCGCTGGATTTGGAGCTATGTCGCTTAGTTCCGAATGACTTTAATTGTTGTTTACTTTTGTTGACAATTTCTCTGCTGACGATTGGTTCGAGAGCTTCAAACGGATGCGGAGAGTCAAGAGCGCAGTGAAGATACGTTTGAACACAAAGTCGGAGCGAGTGCATGTTGATTTGCCTCACATCTCGACTGGCTGAACAACAAACATGATACCAGCTCCACATCTGTCATATTCAACGAATCTTGTCGCGAGTTATTTCAAAGACTTAACAGTGCAGGTGAAAATGCAGATGTGACACTTGTATTAAATATCGTTATCCGCAGGCCCGTCGAGAGAGCAGAGAGATTGGGAGTAAGTTACGCCGAGCCCCACGATGTTTGGGGGAAGGCTCGCCGACGATCAAAAATAAAAAGTACACCAAAATGTGCCATTTGAAAAAAAAATCAATTTTTTCCCCAGAAGGGCCCCACGAGAAGTTTCCCCGGGCCCCGCTGCGGCTCTCGACGTCATAACTTATGCGCTATATAAATTTACGTCTTACTTACTAAAGTTCTTATTACAGTCGAAAGAGATGGATATTAACCATGACATCATTATTATCAATCATCGGTTAAGATAAGTAACAGAAAAAAGAAACTAATCGTTCAAAAACCACGACGCTAATATGGTTTTATCAATCAATAAAGACTACGTTAAAAGTAGAGCTGTCAAAGCGTTATTTTTTAACGCATTAACGCACTGCGTTAATTTTTTTTAACTCATTAATTAACGCGGTATGAACGCACCCATTCCCGTCGAGAGGAAGAGTAGGGGGAGGGGGTAAGTTACCGCGGGCCTCGCGACGTTTGGAAGGCTTGTAGAATATAAAAAGTTAGAAACATAGTTTTATTAAAGGTATGATCAACAAAAACTGACGTCATAGCTAGCATAAAAATCTATTATTTTGTCGTTGGAATAATTATTTATGTACAGTAGTGATGAAACGGCAACTACAGTTTAGTTACTTGAATTCATTCTGTTGTCAAATAACCGCAGTTTAACGAAATATTAAAACATTTGTTTCACAAAATTTTGTAAATTAACAAAAATTTACGTATGGGCTCGAAAATGGCAAATACACACATAATAGACAAATACACACATAAGGGATAAGACTTTTAAATCATACCGTGATAAGGAGAAACGCCGATATTGCTTCTCAATTGGAGATTTGCTTCCGCGTCTTGTTTTTTGCAGCGTTCAATGTGCACACGAGACAATCTAACGCAAACAATGATTTATAAGATGGTCAATAAAAGTAAGATTCAAAGTTTCACTATTTAGTGACTTAATCATATACTGATCGATTTTTACTCCTCGCGCGCTACGTTCCTAACGTAGCGAAGAGGAGCATATGAGATCAGTGTAATATTGAGGACCGACCGACCGACCAACGACCGACCTCTGTTCCTGGAAGAGCCTTCCTGGAAAAACTTCAAACGGCTATATCTCTATCACGGTGCCAGATAGACGCATGGTCACTATGGACCACCTATAGGAAGTCGACCTCCGGGAGTCGAATGGTCATGTGACCGATGACGTCACGTGACCCCAAAAGGTCAAGGTCGTGACCCCATTATCTTTGAGGCGCCATATCTCCGTAACAGTGCCAGATAGACGCATACGTTGAGGTATAACAAGACAAATGGCAACTAGCATCATCGACCATTATTGGAAATTTTTTCCTCTCAGTTCCTAAATCGGGCAATATTTTATGAACTTTGGGGAGACAATCTCCAATAACGATCTTGATGCCAGTCACTATTAGTATAATATTAAATAAGCCCCAATTAGACGCCGGGTCTCTAATACAAGCCGAAAAAAACGAAAAAGCTTTTAAAATAGTACATAAGAAAATGATGCGCGCGAGGAGTACATTAGATTTGTGACAATCTAATAATATTTTTTGTTGAAAAATTGTTTTAGTGGCACACTCAGCAGTTTAAGTGCAGTGATCGTTAAAGATTCTATCACATATCAAACGTGTTGTATTAATGCATGTACTATGCAAATTTAAATATGTCATACCTGGCAGAAATATTTCATAAGACTAGGCCTAATGTTAATGATCTCAGCATTGATGTACCTTCGGGGGCGGGCAGGCTGTTACACCCACAAATTGACAGACAGTCTGTTGCCCAAACAGCAGTATTAAGTTCATAATGCCTAATATTCGATTCCGATATTGATTCAATAGTCAGCTCACTAGAACGCAACTAGCTGACGACTGCCGTGATTGGTCAGCTAATCTCCACTACCTGACACCGTCAGTGTCCTCCCCTAACACTCAACTCAACTCAACTCAACTCAACTCGGGTTTAATAAAAACGATAGCCGATGGCTAAAAAATATACAAACATAAAAGTAGCAACTACACATATCTAATAGAGCATACAAAATACGAAATAGTCCATACTCAACACTCCTTTAAGTCCGGTTCACATCCACATATACACCAAACAGATACACCAAAACAGAGCACACACTGTTATATGTGTTTATATTTTTAAGTTATTGGTATTTAGCCAGGGCAAAGTGGATAAAAGACCGATATTTGTTAGTTCTCGTCCGTGGTATGGGATAGGCGGTATGTCGTCGGAGTCGAGAAATAGTATCTGAGTCTCGTCGTTGGGGAAGAAGGTCGTGTAAACAACTGTCAGCATTGTGTCCGTCTCCAAGGAACAATCGAAACCACCCGAAGTGTCCGACTACCGGACTTACCCACCTGCCCAGTGTTGAGGCCGTATCAGTCCGGCCCAATGCGCATCTCCAGAAAGTTCAGTAACCGAAGGTTACGTAAACGGCTGTGAAGCAGAAATCGGTATTACAGCCGGAGATTAACCAGTACGTGAGCACCGATAAAGTGTATAATAACTGTCCATTAAAAATTGGTCGGCTCTTGGTTGGCTCCTCGCTTACGAATTTTAGAAATCTTACGCGTCATCTGAGCTTTAAGCCCCACCACCACGACAAGGTGACCGACCACGGTGGGGCTCCACATTGACATAGTTATAGCAAAGAGTATAATGACTTACACTTTGTCGGACCCCTGCCATGGGCGTATCCACGGTTTGCAATCTGGGGCGGACGAAACAAGACGAAGTGGCAAAGACGTCGAGAATTGAGACATAGAAGACACCGCATTGAAAGTATAAGCCGACTGGGATTTTAGTCACCACTTTGTGGCTCTCGATGAGCAAACCGCGATAATTAAATTAACTCGATGTCACTTACTTAACTGTTGTCTGGCCTGGGCCGAGTGCAACTCTAAAGACGCCATCACTGCAGTTATCGCCAACAAGCTGATGTGGATGTGGACTGTAAGGTTCATCAGCAGTAACGCACGAGATCTCTACCGATATCCCGGACGTCTGAGTCGAAACATAGCCGTTCTGCGGTCGTATCTAAAAAGCAATCAAATTCTCCAACCTCTTTTGCACTAATCCATGGGGTAAGGGCAAAATAAAAAAATGAAGTACGCTAGTAAATATGGTGACGCATCAGTGTCAAGAAAACTTAAATCAGAGGTACAAGTTCAATGGAGGTAAGATCAACAATGGCGCCAGTAAGCATCACTCCTAATTACTTCCAAAGAAACAAAAAAAACACAAAAGCGCAAAAAAGTTCTTGTTCGTTACGCTCACTAAACCTGGTTCTAGCCCGTGCACTCTCAGATTCTGTCACTAACGTAGCCAAATAAGGTAACATAGCCAGAACGCGTGCTTCAGTTCTTCGAGGGGGATAATGTATACTGAAAAAGGATTTTTTTCACTTTTCGATAGGGTATCGTTTCACCAGAAGTGTTAATTGTGTGAGACTAAAATGCGCGCCAAATAATTTTCGATCTGGGGGCCGGGACTTCATACCGCGCACCAATGGAGAGTTTACGACAATCTCCAGACCGTCAAGTCCACCAAAAATGATATCCTCTCAAAAGAAATATTCCTTTTTCTCCACTCGCTTTTTGTCATTAATAATTTTTGCGGGAACCTATTTTTGGGCAAGATAGGTAACTTTTAAAACCAGCAAATCGTTTATGTTGGGAGTTATCAGCAAAATCTAACAGAAATAGTAAAATGCAATAGACGAACCTCGACAGTGGGAAATGTAGTATAAGCGGCAGTACTGCTTTCGCCTTTCAAACAGTCGGCGCCATTCAGTCTGATCTGATATCGATAATAGAACACGTGTCCGTTGCGCTGGGGCTGCTCCACGAACTCCGCTGGGCCTAAGTAGGACATTTCATATCTCGTGAGTCGTCCTTCAGCAGTTCATTACACACCCGCTCGTTGTTTAAGAGGTATAGCTACATTTAGGCTGTATATCTACAGACATTAAAACAGTCAAAATCAAAAGATAAAAACGGTAAGTTACTTTTTATTGCAAAGGTCAATAAAATTAGTATTTACTAACGCGTTATTATTATGACTAACCCTATAGACAATGTTTAATATTGTCGTAAAAATGTACAACACTTTTTATAGGCTAATCGTTACGAGTTATTACGTGCTGACTTAATTGGCTGTAGGCCTATAGTAGAGTGTACTGCTAAGCCGTGATTTTTCACAGCAGCCGACTCTCTCAAGTCTTACCGTTGCATATAGTATATACTAATCATACCAGACTTACAAACTCTTATCTCGTAAAGGGAGAGAGTCAACCGGTATGTCAAGCTTGCCATTCTCCGTTCACTGTCAAGCACATCTTGGTAGACTGCACCCATTACAGTGCAGCACGTCAGAGATATTTTGGAGTGGACACACTCAAGGATGTTTTTGAAAATGTTGCATCTCGCAACATATCGTTGTTTTTGTTATAGATATCGACTTTTACAATTGTATACAATGCTTTTTTACATTAGCTTAATAGCCTTGATCTTAACAAGTATTTTAGCTTTGCTTTTAGTACATATATTAACTGCTTTTAAGTTAACTAATTTTAGCCAGGTTTGGCACTGAATGGCCTTTTTTGTGCTGATGTGCCGTTAAAAAACTACTCACTCACTCACTCACTGTGGCTTCCGTGCTAGGCTATAAGCTGAAACACAAACAAAATGTAAGCCTATATTTAACCGCAGAAGTTAGAAGTTGTGGATACCATGATTCATAATTGCTATAATTGATAGATCACGACCATGGAGTTATTAATAGAAATCTATTTATATAACTTTATTATCACGACCCACGCATAGTATTACTTCAGCAAAATCCTATTTGGTGCAAAAAATTCCCCTTGATGACATCATTGCGGTGTTTTCTAGCGATGACGTGTCTAAGCCTCATGCAAAAAAATGCAGCCAATTCTGCGCCGCATAACATAGAAAAAAATCGTTTGATCGTGCGTCATAGTTTTATGTCTCTATAGGCTTATCACATGTACCCAGTCCAGGACATGTACGACAGGACTACATAATGTACGAAACCGCAATATTACATCGAACTTTAGAAATAATCTTTTAGGCCTACAGCAAAACTTCTAAATATTGCTGAAATTGCGGTGAACGTAAGATGCGTTGATAAACCTAGCAGTAAACGACAACAATCCTTACAATGCATGAAATGTTAAAAAATAACATTAAAATGTCACTAAGTAATGATGGGTCTATCATTGACCATGACTGTTGCACGGTGTGCTAATCAGTGGTTATATAATCACCTTCGGGCCCACGCAGCAGTCAAGTTGCGTAAGCTGTGTAATCACCATTTTTATTTTTTAGATGCTACAGGTGAGCAACATATTTGTTTCCAAGCCTATGTTATGACTACACGTCAACTTACCTTTCATTAGGCGTCCATATCATAACGGTCAACCGAAGTCCGCTCTGAAATATTGCAAGTTGCAACAAACAGCCTTTTCCACAGTGTGGCTGACAGACGACGGTTATGGGGGGATCGGCACTTAATATAACCATGGCTATTCTGAAATGCTAGCCGTGGCTAACATGGTTATGGACGGATATCCGGCTTAATATTGATGCATCACAAATGCAAGCCTATGTCCATATCCCAGTAGCAGAAGTAAAGGGGATAGGCCTACGAGGTTCAAAAACACGTTGAGGACAAATTTTGTTCAAAATCAAGATTAGTGAGCCTATAGTACACTAATGCGCGTGAGGTCATGCCTGTGTTTTTGTGATCCAATGCATGATGGCAAAAGTCGTGCCGCTAGGCACTGATAGTTTCTGTGAATTCGCTGAATGCGTAGGCTATGGGTAATAGTCCTACGCCTCGGCATTGACTTCGTTTCGGAGCCAACGCGAAATTTCTCGCATAGTGTTGGATAACATAAGCAAAAGCGTGATTAAACAACGTCGTAAGCGACACGAAAGTTTTACATCGACACTTATAGCTGACGCATCGAAACCAGGGTCGAATATTGTCATGGTCCAAGAAGAAATGCATTTCACCTGGCTCATCAATTTTTGCCCACAAAAACAGACAATAAGTATGGTTGCGAATTTCTCAGTGACTGACAGCGATTCTATTCTTCTCTAGTTAATTGACTTACTCGGTACACTGTTATTGCTTAGCCTATAGGCCTAATACGCGATTCTTGTAAGTAGTGGTACTTTGATTAGTTAGTTGTCTAGAAAAACAACGATAGGCTTACACAGTGTTGTTAGAGTATTTAAATACTATTTAAATACTTTGACAGTATTTAACAGCAAGTATTTAAATACTTTCAAATGGTTGGTATTTGAAGTGGTATTTAAATAACTTTTAAAGGATATTTAGTATTTAGAAATTTTTTATTATCTACTGCCGCACTTTTGGCAATGTTTGCCTGTTTGCACAGTTGCACAAAAAGTTTATACTGTATGGATGACATCCATACTCTACTGTATCTGAATGATAACAGTAAAGACTACAGATTTGTCAATGTTAAAAGAACATGCTGTTTTTGTTTGGTACAACACATTTTTGCCATCTAGCACTCCTTAGTTCGATTTCACTTGCACTAACGAAGCGTCGCAACAGACTTGCTGCTTATATGCAAACAAAAGTGTAGTCTTGTATGATCTGTATTTTGTGCATGATTTTAAAAGTGTCCACACTCCACAAGACAGTGTTGTTTATCGAAACCTATGCGTAATTTATCCACAGCAACACAATTAAATCAAGATGCGCATTGGTGACCAGAATTCCACAGTCTGTTGTTTCACACAATGCGGCTTCCCGACTGTGCTCACCGAATACGATAAGCTTAATGCACTAGAAATCATCCAGATTCGCCTACGCTAAGGGAGCTTAAGCGGTTCTCCAGACCTCGGGCCCTAGCCGTTATACACACTCAAGAAGTCGTGGCGCCGCCACTGCTATATTACAGGCCTACTCAGTTCTCACATCTATATAACTATCCTCTTGACATTCTGCGATACGGTGTACAATTATAACATGTAAGCAGCTACACAACTACAAAAATTAAATACATTCAAATCTACAGATCAACAGCTTATCTGCCAGAAATTTGTCATTAGATTAACTAAAAATAATCGAATAATCTGACCAAAATAAAACAAAAAATAGTTTTTGAGTGTGACCAATTTAATGTACTCCTCGCACGCATTATTTTCAACTGCATTCTTCTACCTGCTTTTATGCTCCTTTCGACTTGTATTAGAGACCCGGCGTCTATTTGATACCCGGCTAATAGACCTACTGTACTAATAATAGACTGGCGTCGAGGTCGTTACTGGAAATTTTCTTTTCGAACTTTGTAAAATATTGCCCGATGTCGAAGTGACCATTCGACTCGAGGTGGGCCATTTCCTATGGGTGGTCCATTGTGATCATGCATCTATCTGGCACCGTTATGGAGATAGGGCCATTTGAAGTTCTTCCAGGAAGGCTCTCCCAGGAAGGGAGGTCGATCGGTCAGTCGTCAATATTACACTGATCTCATATACTCCTGTTCCCTACGTTGAAGTGTACGTTAGAAACGTAGCGCGCAAGGAGTAAAAAATATCCAAACGCAGCAGAAAATTTCGCAGCAGCTAAGTTCATGGGCGATAAATATTTTAAGCCACAAAAAAGCAAAACTTGCTGTAAATACGTTGTGCCAGTGAAAACAAATTTATTAATTTAAGCTTTACAATAGTGCTGCACTTGTAAAATATGTTAGTCAAATGACTGTCTAATGTCTACATACGAGAATATAAGATGGATGCAAGTCTACGTATCGATGCATCTACAGAGGTCTATTTAGCAAAAAAAAATCAAATGGAATGACACCATGATAGAAAAACAAATATAGCTATCATCAGAACATAAGCCGAAATGTACATATCTGAAGATTACAATCATCAGCAAAAGTTATTAAGAAAAAAAGAAAGATTCTAATTACTAACTATCAGAATACCAGTAAGCATCAGACATGGCTTTTATGATTTGTAAGCATACAAAAGTAATATTATTGTTAAATCAAATCACAATCAATTGTTGAAAAAGTGACAACACCGGGATTTTAAAAAAAATACAAC
>Ga0209671_1003899_pt1 | contig 14558 bp, 8 predicted proteins | sample WorMetHERISLAND2_2_FD_187401 | JGI IMG/M metagenome (GOLD analysis project Ga0209671, IMG submission 187401) | Marine gutless worms symbiont microbial communities from Max Planck institute for Marine Microbiology, Germany - Olavius geniculatus... | ecosystem: Host-associated > Annelida >... | reverse complement strand
ATGTAATACGAGTACGTCTCAGTGGTCTCCTCCAGTTTCCTGCGGGGGAAGCTGTTAAGATCTGTTTTGCATCTGTAATTTTTTTTTTCATAAGTACACATGAAACAAAAGTAAACATCGTGATGATGCCGACTTATTAACTCTTTGTACAATGCAAAACCTGATCAAAATTTTTTTCATACTCTGACCGTAATCCATTGTTTATTTATTTCTTTGTTTATTTTATATAGTGAAGTTGTACCACGGATTAAAAGACCGAGTCTTCACAATGCACAAATGATTGTCTGTACATTTAAAGAAATATACAAATTTTATAATTTTTATCACTTTATTTTGTACACTTTGTTGTACTTACTGCGTCAACTAATTGGTGGTGTTTTCGATCGATGCACAAAAGCGTGAGTCGTGGATGATGTTTGATTACAGGGATCAAAGCGGAAGCCGGTGGCTGCATTCATAGCTGGTTTGAGTGCTCCGCCTGGCAGACGCATGGGTCACGCCGGAGCGATCATCTCCGGTGGTAAAGGTGGAGCTAAGGAAAAGATTGATTCACTCAACGCTGCAGGTGTCGAGGTCACCATGTCGCCGGCGCAGCTTGGCGCCACTATTCTTAAGGTATTTTCACTTTCTGTTTTCCACATGTAATCTGCTGTGATTTGGCATATCGAGGTCATAATGACAAAGCATCATATCTACAGTTGACTCTGCAAGATGTCTTTACTACAAGCTCAAAATGCTGGTTGAATATTTATTTTATTACATAATCAAATATAGAAAAAACAATTTTTACTGTTATTTGTTACCAAACTTTACAAGAACGTTAGATACACTGGAGAAAGTCGGAAAAAATGCATTGCATAGAATGCTGTTTGCAGTTTTCTGATATGTTTTCGGCAACAGATGGAATGTTTTTGCCATTCTACTCCCTATGTGCACATTCTGCGGTGCTCATTAATTAGTTTGGTGGTGTGGCGTTGTTGGTAACGCGTTTCGGCTGAAACGAAGTTACTCTACACCAGACCCGGTTAGTACTGCGATGGATGACTGCCTGCGGGCACGGGCAGGTAAACCATCTCGGTACGAAGCCTGCCAGCTAGGTCGACTCAGCCTTCTACCCTTCGTGGGACAGTAAAATGACTCATTTACATGGGTTACGGAAGGTGGGGACCTTGGCACAGCTGACTGGGGTTGCCTAGCCGACCACTGCGCCAGCCTGTGTCTGCAGGCTGTACACGGTGGCCGTGTGGCAGGCGGCTCTGGTTAGTGATGAAAGTGCATTAGAGGCGTGCGCGTGCTCACGACGATGCGCTATACAAATTGACGACCTTTACCTTTACCTTCAACGTCATCATGGCAGAACTGTATCTTTGTGCTGATGCGCCATTACGAATCTGCTCAGTCACTCACTCAGCAGCCCAATGCTATTGGTTCATGACAGAAAAGGTTTCAGCTTCTATATAAAATCAGGTCATGTGTGAACAATTCCGAAGAGTATTTTTGCAGCATCCATTTCAGTCTAGCCCACGGCCCGCTGTAGCTAAGTTCGCAAACCGTCTTCACTGTGTATGATAGTGTGATTACGCTGGTGTAATATTTGGGTGTAGAGTTAGGGTTGGCTATAGTAGACTTCCCTTTTTTCACGGTGCATGATTTTGCTCCCAGCAGTGTTGTCGACAAGACGAAAAAATGATTAGCAGTTACATGCGGTCACTGCTACACAATTCTGAAATTGAGTAGCAGTGTCTCGCAATTGATTAGCAGTACTGTATCAGCAATATATCTGTACAAATTTTGTAGGAGTATTGAAAATATGGTTAATGTTTCTCATTACTAAAAAGGAAAGAATCAACTACAGATCAAAGTCTTTGTTGTGCAATATACGCTTTGAGCTGTATAATGACAGTACACAGTGTAGTTGACAACTTTATTTGCATAGTAGACATTGAACTAAACTGTTTAAAAACAGTCTAAAATACCACCAGAATTCGAAAATAAAACGAGTTAAACGACTAATGTCAGCAACAGCAACTAAACATGTTGTCAAATGCACGATGCTGGGCCCTGCCAACTAACTATCCAGCCTAACCCCAACTAACCCCAAGTAATTAAGTAGGTTATTTTATGGCCATAGGCAGGCTAGCATAGTGAGCTGCCGTAGATCGAACTTTGATCCATTGTCGTCCGACGATTGAAACTTAGTATCAAATATTTGTTAGCGTTATTTGTAAACATTAATGCAGATGATTGTGTCACACTTTTTATTTTTTACTGTGACACAAAATTGATCTTGTATCGCAAGGCATTAAATAATGCGTCGCAAATGGCGATGCGATACCGCTTATTAGCAACACTGGCTCCCATGGCATGAATGACATGTCATGAGACACGTTGCTTTGTGCATAAATATCTTTCCGGCGTTAGGTCCTATCGTGTGCTACTGATTTAGCTGTAGTGTATTTTGTTGATAGTTAGTTGTTAATGTACGGAACTTTTTTCTACCTACAATTAGTTTCTCTGCTCCGTCAGCTTTACTAAATAATGTAGAATTTTCCATCTATCTTAAGTGCACAGTGTTAGGCTATTTAAATTGCTTTCATTTTTTAACTTATTTGATTTTAGCCTGCCTGAGCTATGATAGTTATCTTTCTTTTGTGAGTGTTCTTTTTGTCTGTTATGTCTTACTACCAGGTTCTTGCAAGTTTTATGTATTTGTATTTGGCAAGTAAACAATGATGATCATTGTGCTGTTGTGTCAGGAGATGCAGAAGATAGGCAAAGCATAGAATCATCCTGCAACAGAGTAGACAAGACTGTAACGACACACGACCGACCTATAGGAACTTGTTTTAGACGCCCAGAGTGTGTGACGGTCCATTTGATGGAAATACACGAGCAGTATGCATGTAAGAATGTTCACAAATCACCAACTAGAATTCTACTCTGTTCAAGTGTCAGTGCTGTGTGTGTATCGACTAACTGCATATGGTCTCGTCACCATGTTTAGCAGTAGAAATTTTGCCGCAGAAGTAGCGAAATGTGTCACTGTGCTGTTAGTGCGTGTGTGTGGTACATATTTGATGTTATAGCTTCATGTAAGTTACTTAGCTGTGAGCGACTTTTGAATAGATTTTTGACCACTTTGTTCGTTTTGCATGCTTGTTAGAAGGACCAGTATCTTTCTGTTTGTTTAGACATTTTTATTGCATTTAGGCCAGATAAAGTTATTAGAATTTTTGTAGGAATATGATTCCACCTCAGAATCTTTGTGATTGATTGTATTTGTGAACCAAACCATTTGCAGGGTTACTAGTTACTGTTTGATGCTTTGTTTTGTTTATTTTGTTTTTTTAATAGTAATGATTCTAGTTACATTTAGCTGTACACGCCAAACGTAGGTGAAGATAAACGGAAATTTAGTAATTTACTCATCTGTGTGACATGTTTTGTTATGAAATATACCTGGCAATCGAAGCTGCAAAATGTTTGAGCTGAGATTAGCTATATTTTATTTCAGCTGGAGGCAAGAAATATTCAAGCCAAGTTACTTGAGTCGAGAAAATTTTTACTCCGAAAATTTCTCAGTTATTGTCCCCAATCTTTGTGAAACAACTGCTATACAAAGCCACAAATTGCCACTTTGCTTCACTTCCTGACATCTACCACATTGTTTTTTTTCAGTTATGGTAGTTACATGCTGATACCCTTGCTACTACATTGGCAGGGTTCCTACAGGTCAGGGAAAACTGGGAAAAATCTGGGAATTTGTGTGGTCAGGGAAAATGATCTTGGATCATGCAAACTGCAGATTTATGTGATTTTTTTGTCTCCAAGTATTAAAAAGCAGGCTGTGAGGTTGTCTTGGTGGGTTTGATCCTAGGCCTACCGCTAAACTTAATTTAGAGTTAACCTAGGCCTAATGCTAAAGTAACTGGACACAAAATAGAAAAAAAACGATAATGTGATTTAATAAGCAGAATATTTACAGCGTGCAAATTATCATGTAAGTGCAATGCCAATAAATGAAACAGAACAGAAATATGAATAGTCAAGCAATCAAGCAGTCGCAGCTGCTAGTAAAAATATCTCAATCAAGTCATCAGACTGTTCAGTTTCACCGTTTAAACAGAGATATCACATCGACCTATCTAAGGTCGGATATAAACTGACGAATAGCTCAATAAAACGGATTTTACATGACAAACAACCACAAGCAATATACACATAACTAAGCCACATATACAGGGCTTAATATCATGATCTGTGCAAAGTTTAGGAGCTCGCACAGGGGTCTCCTCCCCTCAATACGCCACTCTAGTGATCCACACAGGCTTCCCAATCTATCAAACTCCACATTTAGGGTCTGCACAAGTACCTTATTACCATCACTGACAGCCATACAGCCTAGGCATTTACACATACCATACACACTAGACCATTCTGGTCAGCAGTAAACTAACAACTGTAATCAAACAGCTCGTTTCGCGCCCACTCTGAATGACAATCTAATTATAGCTTGGTCTCATCATAGCTAACCAATAACAATACAGTTGAATATTCAACTCTCGTCATAAGTGAGGCGGGGCTAGGTCTACAGCTTGACCTCCAATTGGCAACCACCTGTGGTCTGATGCCTGACATCATACTACAGGTAAAGAAAATACTATCACATAACGTAAGCCGTATTAGTATAACTGCTACCTACAGACCAACTCTTAGCCATGCAAAGACAGGTACAGTTAACAATACAAAGACACGAAATCACAGTGATGTGCAGACACACTAATAGACGAACTCCGGCAACACTAAGACGGAGTTGTTATAAACAACGACAGGCGAAATAAGTCGACAAATAATTGCCACCACACTCGAACAAACAGCGGAAAAGCTCGCTATCTGAAGCGACAATAAATCGTCGACCTGTTCTCACACAAGCGACATACACACCCCGGCCGACGAGCTGACTATAAAACCAACGCGGATCGACACAGGCAAATTTGCGGCTTTCACTGAACGTACTAAAGCTAGAAGTGTTTCAGCTTCAGGGGGGACTTTGCCCCATGATCCCCCAACCAGGGCTCTTGTCTTTTGTATAGGCCTATTGCTTCATTAATACTGTTTCATTACCTTATCATGTAGTGTACCATTTCTGATATTTGTGTGATAGGTTATTGTTATGATAAGGTCAGGGAAATTGTCATTGTCATTCCATGACTGGATAAGTCGGGGAATTTTGCTACAGAAGACCTGTAGGAATCCTGCATTGGCCCTACTCGTCATACGAAAGATATGCACATTCAACTGTCGTTTCAGCTTCTGCCTGTACTTCTATGACTGTTGCTGAGAAATTAGTCTTTCTTGCTTAAATGATAGCCCCAAGATAACACTGCTGCAGTTTAAATGTAACTTCATTAATGTGCCCGTATCTGTATAAGTACTAATTAGCCTACTGCTAACCATGACGGACAATTTTTGTGTGCTCAAAAGTTAATGCGTATGCCAGCAGATGTTTTACAAATCTGGAAAGAAACGTTTACTAAAAACTACCACGTACTATACTTAAGCAGAGTAAAATTCTGTAGGTTCGTAATTGATTATACTCAAGATTTTCTTTGGCCATTGCCGCTAAGGAACACGGCATAAACCGCAGATTCTGAAATATAATTCTTCACGGCTACGATACTGGTTATGTTTTGAAGTCTTCAAAGTGTGAGCCACATTCTGCGGCTTGAGTTGACATGTGGGCCACATATAGCTTGAGCAAGCGACTGCCAGGTCTCGTGTGAAACTATTGTTGACGATGAATTGTGTTAGTCAAATTGATACTGTGCCTTTCATTTCTTACTGATTGGTTGGCTCTATGTGGTGTAGGTTTTAAATCAGTTGTCATCGTAATGCTAATGGTAGTGTTAGAGTTGAAATTTTTTATTATTATGCATTTAAGAGTGCTTGCTTGCATGTCTGTAAGGATGTGAAAATGTGCAAAGCGAGGTAGTTTTCCTCAGGGTAACTCGTTTTTGTGACGAGATGACACTGGATATTATCTAAGTTTCTGCATAGATAGTTTATAACTAACACAGAGTGTTAGTGATGTGGATTTTAGACGAAAACTGAAATATTAAGCCTGTAACACAGTTTATTATTGTCTAGAAGCTGGTGTCATTCTGTGCTGAATTTCATATAGGTGATAATAACAGCTCGTTTCGTGATAAAAATAAATCATCAGTATGAGGTGGCAGTGATTGTGCTATTGCAAGTTTTTAATGGCACCAAGTGCAGCAATACGTACACAAAATTTGTACTTATGTACGGTATGGTTATGCACAATACAAAATGGCAGCTATTATTATTTTTATCTTTAAACATCGCTTTTGTCTTAAATCTTCTATCAGTTCCACTTCAGTTTATTGATTATGTACTTTTAATTTTACACTATGTTGTTTTCAAGGTTTATTTTCCCTTTAACTTTTATTGAATAAAATTATCTGTGGCATAGCCAGAAATGTCATTGGGGGGGATTTGTCTCCCTTCCCCTCTTTTTCGCTACCCTTTTTTGTCCCTCTTCTCTTTTCCCCTCTACCCCTTTCCCTCCCTTCCCTTGACCTCCCTTCTTCCTCTCCTTTCCATTAGAAATAGTACCCCCTAAAATCCAGCTAGGAAGTCTGGGGTAGCGCTGTGAGCTCCATCAGTGGGATCTGGGACTGAACCCCAGCCGAGATAGAATTTGGTGCATTTCAGCTTTAAAGAGATCTCCCTTTTTACGCGCGATAACAGAATGCTTCGCGCGTTTTAGCCATGGCCTTGGCGTTTGTTCGTCACACTGCTGTATTGTATCAAAACGGTGCAAGCTACAGGATCACGAAAGCTTCACTGTGCGCTGCCCTAAAGGCTCTAGTTTTCGTGCCCCTGGGTGAGGGGGTTCCCCTCGAACGAGGACGTCAGAGGGTTACCCCCTTTAAAAAGACGTTATTTTGCCGCTATTGGCGTTTCTAATGCGAAAACGGTTGTATGTAGGTGCATACATGTTGCTTATCATAACAAGATCTGGTCACGGGCTTTTTATTTTTTCAGCATCGATGACCTTGAACCCGCAAAATTAGGAATTTTCGTAAATTTTTCGTGATTTCGGGCTGCGACACACATTTGAAAGAGTAAATTGCGCCGAAATGGCTAGAGATAGACCCAGACAACCTGCGTATGAAATTTTCAGCATTCAACGTAGATTTTAGCAGTCCAAATCATGACTTCCTAAGTTCAAGGAGGCCTGCGCACGCGGGCGTCAAAAAGGGTTACCCCCCTAAGAAGTTGTTACTTTACTGCTATCGGCTCATGTAGCGTGAAAACGGTTGCAGATCGGTACATACATGCTGCTTATCATAACAAGCACTGGCGACGAGCTGTTTAGATTTATTAACATCGATGACCTTGAACTCCTAAAAAGGAGCTTTTAGTGAATTTTCCGCAATTTTTTGGCTGAAGCGCCGAAATGGCTGGAGCTAGACCAATACAACCTGGGAATGAATTTTTTGCATTAAACTCAGATTTTAGCTATTTAAGTCTCGACCCTTTAGGTTTAAGGAGACCTGCGCAGGTCGAGATATACCTGGACAACCTGCGTAGGCCTATGAAATTTTTAGCATAGAACGTTTGTTTTAACAATCTAAATAGACTAAATTTCAACATCCTAAATTCAAGGCGTCTTCCGTTTACGGAGGCCTCAAATTTTTGTACTCCTTCAAAACGCAATATTATTTTATTGCATGCTGCCCACGATATTGCCCAGGTGGCAAGACCGCTGCTATCGCGCGTCACGTGAGCTTTGCTCAAATTCTTGTTTCGTTCGTTCTCAAAGATAAGTTACCGTTTACGATTTCGATAAACATAAGGCCTACAAGATTCGGTAAGAATAAAGCGAGCGGTTTGGGATGATCACAGGTCTACGTTTTGATTGTATGGAAAGAACAAACGCGCGTCAGTACTGTTAAGACTCCTAGCCTCTGCTAGTGCTATCGTGGTTGGACGTGCTCGTAGTTTGCGGGTGGCCGCTGATTCTAGGCAGGTGCTGTATGCAGTCTGCATGGGAGTGGATCAGATGGCAGACCAGGCAGGTATCGGTCATGCTCGGCTTGTCAGCCACGTCATTTATCACTCGTCCACGCAGCTGTCCAGCGTGCATCCTAGCAACTCGACGACATTCGCTCAGCGACCGACCGACCACCAGTAAACAAAGACGCGCATTGATACCACCGCGTACATACAGCACCAGCGCTGCTGCATTGCGCTCTTCGTCGGTTCTTGGTGGGTCGAACGCTATAGCCTGCCGAGAACGCTGCAAATAGCGGACTGAACAAAGGACTTCTGTAGGCTCTAGAGACTGAACCGCGCCGTGAACCGTTGCGTGCATGTCATTCGATAGCAATTAGGTTACTACCTACCTACTGGTTACAATGGGCGTCTCTCTGCAGACAGACGTAAGCAATGATTGCAATTGCTTCACTGCTGCATCGTGCAATTTATAGACAACTTATTACCTCGCTAATTGCCTTTCTTTCGCGCACTGCTGTGTATTCTTTAAGACCAGGATAGCGATGTCAGGACGTACATGTACCCTGTAGTAGACTGGGTGGACCAGATGGTGTACGATTGGTATCACAGGCGCGCGGTAGCGCAGGTCGTGTTAATGGCGACCGGCTAAGTCAATGGAGAATGGCAAAATTCGACCCCTCGCAGATCCGAGACCCCCAACCGATCAAAAAAATTTGAAACAGGTGATTACGTCCGCGAGGCGACCCCCTGTGCAAAGTTTCGTGCAAATCCGTCCACTGGGGCTTCTCGGCAAAAGGGTGAAATATAACGGAAATTTTATTTATTTAAATATAGAGGTCAGACCGATCGGCGGATTTTTACGCCCAATGGCTCAAACGACGCAATCTCACGTAAGGGTGTGCCTTTTTAGGAGTAAAAAATTTAGAGTTAATATCTAACCCGTGAAAAATTTCACAAAAGTCGAAAATTGGGCCACATAGTTTGCATAGTTTTTTTTACAATATTAAGAATAGAACCTAATAAATCAGGAGTGTTTTTTAGGTATTTTAGTTCATTTATGACATAATTGAGATTTTTACGTCACCATATTCAGCTAACAGCAACGCCGCCCCGCTGCCTTTTCCGGTCTCCGTGATACCAACCGTCATATATACAATCGACCAGACCGCTGGGGGCTTTAGGTTGCATAATATCTCAATCATTTCATTCCGTTCGTTTAGTTATCATTGGCATCGTTAAAATTTAGTTTACCAACCTCTAAAACACGCAGTAAATTGTATTAGTTGCAGTAAGCCTAACGGAGTCAGAAAAAATCACAGAGGAGAAAAAATGATGCATGCTTTCATTGACTACCGGGACATAACTTTTCGTTTCCCTTTTTTATTTCGAGTTAAATAGTCCGTGCCTAAGCGTCGGCTTTTGAGCGCGCATATTATGACTGAACGCATCGTAAAACCTATGGCAGAGGATATTTATACGGCAGCTAGATGACTAGCCTAGCGGCCATTCGTACGGTTATCGGATAAATAGCCGGTCCTACTCTGCTCGGCTATTTATCCGACAGCTGTCTTGGGCGCCTTTAGCCGGTACGCATGAGCACCCAAGGGACGAGGGTGCTCCTCGTACCGCCGCAGAGACACGCTTTCGAGGCAATTGGCCAACTGACGACCTCAACCCTAGCAGTGTATCACAGGTTGTGTTCAGCAAGTGTATTGCTTGCCCCCACTACACTGCAACTCATGGCCAATGTTACAGCCTTAGTTTGGGTGTTCATCTATCGTCACAAAATTCTCTGAAATACGCTAACCCTAACCCTGAACCTTAACCCTAATATTAATTTTAATTCTACTCCATTACGCATAAGGCTAACGAGCGACGCTAGTGCCGCCGCCTATCGAATATAATCGAATCTATGACTGCGTAAAAAAGCTTATAAGCTAGGCCTATTTGTACGTGTAAATAGTCACCGCCTTTAATCAAACGGAAAGCTTTAGCGCTGGTCATTCAGGCCAATCGATTCGTTCGTTTCGTTTTCGCCTTTCAAACAAACTCGCCGTCAGTAAGTGCGCACCGCATCAGACCGCGCACCAAGACTGACCACTGACCACTGCAGTGACCAAGTCTCTGATTACATTCAAGTGACGCAGAGTCGCACTGGCCGCCGGCGAAGCTTAGTTCAGCTTTCAAGCTTATCTCAATATCTCCTAGTGAAAGCTAGTGTACGTACTACGCAGCCACCTTGCTTGGTTACCTTTGCCCCACTTTGTCTGTCTGCCGTTTCAGCCGTTATCTCGATCCTCACGTCACGAGGTTCGATCATTACTACTGCGGGTGCGGATATAGTAGCCTATAATAGGCCTATAAAATCGTAGTTTAGATTTTTCGGAGTTTCGCTGTATCAACTGTTATTTTTTCTTTTGTCAATTTACGTTTTGTATTGCGTTTTGTACTTTTATTTCGATTTTACGGGCAGTGCAACTTTCAATCGAGATATCAACCGCGGACAGTAGATTTTCGGTTTTAAGAAACCACCTTCATGATCCTTTGCACAATTTTTTTTCAGGAAACCTATCTCCTCTCCTCTCTCACTTCCCGCTGACTTCTTTTACTGCGCCATTTTTCGAGTTTTTTTCGGATGGATTTTATGGCGGCGCGAGTAGACTGCGAGTGGGAAAGGGCATGGGTGGCAAACGCATATCAGGAATTGGATACTTCATAATTATTGTCTTTGTTTGCGTTGCACTTCCAAGCAGTAAAGTGAGTAAGTAAGTAAGTAAGTAAAATGTAAATTTATATAGCGCATACTCAAAAATATCTCTAATGTGCTTAATACATTTTGTCATCAATAGTAAGGTTACTTTGAAGTCCACAACTTCGTACGCATTCGAATCTGTGAATGTGGTGTCACACTGTAGTACAGTGATTGAATCGAGTGGAATCACTTAGACAGGCTACACATTTTACTTCACCATTATGTGCTGCAGCTATAGAATGGGGCCAAAAAGGAGGCCAAGTACAGAATGGGGATTGGGGAAGTCGTGACCCCTGATCTTCCTGCGCATAAAGCAAGCGTTGTTCAAGGCAGAGAGTGACGCTGACACTGACAGAGTGGCACGCGCTGGTTTACCTGATCCATTCGAGTGAAAGCGCTCTCACTAGATGAGCCAGGAAACTCCGCTGACTCGACGTTGTAATAGCTGCGTTATCATGAATTGACAGTTATACGAACGACTCCGAAAATAAGTTAAAGCGAAATATTCCGTTCAGTCGTGCGAGCTCGCGTGATGTGTCGATCCAGTCTAGTGATTGCAATCCCGGGATCGAATTCTCAATCCCGGGATCCGGGATTGAAAAATTTGTAATCCCGGGATCCCGTTTCGGGATTGAGCTTACAGATTGCTCGACATTTTGGTATATACAGTAGACTTATTTCATGCTTAAGATGTGGTAGACTAGGTCGGCAGGTATGTCAGAACGGTGTAAGGAGTGACTGTGGCTGTCAAAATACGAATTACAGAACACAGCAAGGAGTAGTACTTTAGCGCGCATAAAATATTTTATTCATTAGACCTTTAGAATTGTTATTTTTAGCATTTAACGCTCGAAAAAGTGTGATTTTGACGAATTTTTGTAATCCCGAAATCCCGGGATTTGGACGTCATCGCCAATCCCGGGATTCGGGATCCCGGGATTGCAAACCCTATAGATGGAGTCCATCATCTCTTTGCAGTATCTCTGTCCACGGTTTAGTGCACTCATTCCCCACAGTGCAATGTAGCCTGTAATAATGCCGTTGTATTTCATTCAATTTCAGCTAGCATCTGGCTTTCGATTTCGATAGTTTTACAGGAAGCAGACTTAGCAGTCTTGCAGAGAAACCGTGCGGTGCAACGAACAGTTCCGATATCAGGTCATAAACTAAAAATTATGTAGACGCAAAGTCCATTTCATTGTTTCAAAATCTAGAATTAAACATTAAAGGAGCGGCATGTCTTCGTTAGCGTTGGTCTGAAACTCGGAATAGTCTGGAAGACTTGCAGGCCTATGGCTTTCTGTTCAGCGGATGTTGTAACGTGCTGCATGAAGAAGGTTTCTGTGTTAACGTAACTCATTTGATTGGTGGTAGTTAACTAATTATGTCGGTGACGCGTACGGTATGTTTGTGAGTACTGGGCGGGCAGGTAGACGTTAGCAGCAATCAGAAGAATTCTTGGCAGCTTAACTGGATGCAGACGTTTCTGACACGTCGTAAGCCTATATATGTCTGTGTCCATCGACCACAGAATTTTGCCTGCAGCTTTAGCGTTTGGGCTTCGAAATTATCATCTTTAAACGTGGAACAGATGCAGCGCGATGTCCGCTGTTGGTTGAGTTCGCTGTGTCGCAAAAAAACGCCACAACGAATTACTAAATATAACGTTCTGAATGTGCGTCTTTGCTTTCAGAGACGACTGCGCTATAGTCTCCTTTTAACTGGACACAATTTTGTGGATGCGAATTTTGCCCTAGACTGTGCACATAATTTTGCTAACTTTCCGATCGAGTGGGTTTGCTGAAATCGTCATTATATCAGTTTGTTTATTGCTAAAAGCACCAATTGACACGTTTAAGCTGAGATGTGTCACCGATAGGCTATGTCAGTCTTCTCTATAGGCCCTAACCGCGTCATGTCACAGCAGTCAATTACACGTGCTCTGCTAAGCCTATGCGGTTATGCATTATGGAACAGTCCATGGGTTACGGTATTAAACTGTAAGCTTACGCGTGAAACTTTCGCATCAAGTAAACTATTTTAGCTAGCCTACACATTTCCGCATATGATGGTCTGCCGTTTGCCGTCTGTCGGTCACGATTCGTGCACCTTGCTTAAACGATACAACAGATTTAAATGCCATTTGGCAGATACATTAATTTGTGGGTACAATGATACTGTACATTGTTTTACATGGGGTCCCTGACCCCAGAGGAAAGGGAAGTTTTGGGGGTTGAACCCCCAGCCAAAACTTGCAGTTCCGGCCGAAAAAGTAAGTTATTGCACTGACTATCAGACACGGTCTTCGGTGTTCCATTATTTGAGAATGCTCTTCGATGCTTTTGGAGTTAAAATTAGGTTGTGCGTCAGTTTTTGAGCCCACGCAAAAATCGGTTTGGGGAATATACGATTGCCCGTCATAATATCTGGCATCCGGCTCTCCAGAGAGAGAATAGGTTTAGGGAAGTTGCTAGACAGAACAGTGTTGCGTTGAATGCCAGTGTCCAAACGATATAATTACGTCCCTCGGGTCCAGTCCGGCATCGGCTGGCAGGAAGACGCCCCTCTGCCTATTCAACCGACTCAATTCTCTCTCAGCTCCCTGGCTGGGCGTCGCTGTTAGCTGGACATCGCGAACGGCCTGCGGCTTGATGGCGAAAAGCTTCCATCCCTCCCACCAGGTGTACAGGCGGCAGTTGATGACGGTGTGGGGTTGTTTGGTGCTTGCGTAGTGACGTCGTAGTGGGAGTTTGGGTGACAGTGGGGACATGGGCGATTGCATTCTGTTCATCAACGATATATAGTGCCCTATCTACACATCAATGTAAATTGACACTGCTTTATAGGGTGTTTACACGATCGAGCAAACATCGAACAAACTTCGAGCTGACTCAAGCAGGCCTATTGGAACCCCGCCCCTGGCTCAAATGTAAGCCTACGCTTAGGCTCTTAGCCCAAAGCTAATCACGTCTTATTTAGGCCTTCCAATTACAACCCGCCCGCCCTCCTAATTAGCATGCTAATTACCACAGAACGTCGAACTAGCTGCTCAATGTTTGCTCGATCGTGTAAACACCCTATTACTGTCGCCTTTTATCGCAGGCTTTTCTTTAGTTGATTTCATACACTCATTCATATTTGATGGGCCTATTCATAATTTTTCATATTTAGTCACTCTTAACTCGCGGCTGCTTCCAAATAGCAAGAAGCTCAGCTGTTGCTAGAATAGCCGACCGTACTGGTTGTCAGTGATTTTCAAGGTCGATGATTTTTATTTTATCCGAAAGGGCGTATGCCTCCTACTAGTGATTAATAGTAACCTTGGCCGTATCTCTCACCGTTTCCGAGATATGACCAGTTTTCCGTTGAGAAAAGTATACATTTTCCTATACGCCTCTCCATTCAACCCCGAATTTGAAAATGTTACGCTTGAACTTCATCCCCCAAATTTTGTACGCAGAGAGCATCGACAAAAAGCTGATTATTTCTGTAAACAGTTTTCCTTATGACCGAACGCTCAGCCACAATACATCCGTTACAAACAGACGGACAGACAGACAGACGACAACTCATATCACAAGCTCGACCGTTACGTAAGTACAGCCTCCTAAAAACCACGACATTGGGCCTACATTTGCTATAGGCCTATTCTATATGCTGCTTCTGACGACTTGAGAAACTAGGTATACCCGCTTAATAATCTAACAAGAAATATTATTAGATTGTGACCAATCTAATGTACTCAGATTGGTCACAATCTAAT
>Ga0209671_1003897_pt1 | contig 14561 bp, 11 predicted proteins | sample WorMetHERISLAND2_2_FD_187401 | JGI IMG/M metagenome (GOLD analysis project Ga0209671, IMG submission 187401) | Marine gutless worms symbiont microbial communities from Max Planck institute for Marine Microbiology, Germany - Olavius geniculatus... | ecosystem: Host-associated > Annelida >... | reverse complement strand
GATGAAAATCATCTACCTTGATGACCTTGAAGGTCGAGTACTGCAACAGGAACTGTATAGGCTGTAGCGCGTCTTCTTTAGCGACAACTGGGTTTTCTTGTGTTTGTTTTGACGACATTTCATGTGGCATTACTGGATGTCATCTCAAACTATTTTTTAAAAAAATTTTGCAGGTAGTGCTTTTAGACACAGATTATTAAACAGGTTTTGTGAACAGAGGATTAAAAGTCAAAAGCAGTTGAGATGTCTACCGATTGCACAAGTCAAATTCCAACTGTCTGTGTCATTTTGACCTAGTCTGTTTGTCTGTCATCTACTATCAGTCATCTCTGTCTATCTATTGTCTTTTGTGTAGTCTGCTAGGCATGGCAATAAACATCATTAATATGCATACAAAGCACCACCGTTCGCGGGTCAGATTAGAGGGCTTCGCAGGCCAGATGTGGCTCGCGGGCCACCAATAACTGAACCGTCCTGTTCTAGATTCACCGATGCTTATCCACGTTATCCGTGATAGACGATTGCGGATTGTCTGACATTGCCGCATTTGCCCAGTGTTTGAATTGTGAAAAATTAGCTGGGGTTGAAGTTTTTGACAGCTGGAGCCAAAACAAAATTGTGATGTAAATCGTATGCATACAGTATATAGCTGATCCCTATAGTACATAATTTGACAGTGTGTTAGGGGGGTTGAGAAAACAGTTGGGGGTTCAAACCCCCCGACCCCTCCGGCAATTCAAACACTGCATTTGCCGTCGCCAACGAAAGTTTTTGCCGTCCGAGTTTTATAGTTGCGCGCTTGTTCAGTATCATTTTTATGCATTGTGCAATTCGATCACGCTATTGTAATTAAGCTTTTAAGCTTTCAGCACTTCTATGCTTAGGCCTATTCTTGACAAGAAACCCAGTATCGCTAGGGAAGACGTGCTCCAGCCTATAGCAGTTCCTGTTGCAGTACTGACCTTCAAGGTCATCCAAAGTCAATGATTTTGTGTCATCTAAAAGGCAATATTTGACTTTCATTACTTTCAGTGATCAATAGCAACCTAGTCCCTATGTCACACCGTTTAGCCACAATCCATCGGTTACTAACAAACGGACGTCACGGACGACAGACACATCGTACCATAGACGCGCTGTACAGCGTGGCTGTAGCGCGTCAAAAACTAAATATATTTACAGTATTTGCGGTGAATGAGAATACGGAGTCGGATATTTATGATCTTACGTTCTATTATAATAGTGTTTTGATTGGCTGATTGATTGGATCGAATTGATTGGTAGGCCTATACCAGAAAAATGCTCAGCAACTCTCGTGCACTTGACGTGTAGGGAGACTATAATAAAATAACAGCATTAAGGATAACTGAAATCAGAAGTCATTCACCCACCCATTCGTTTATTTATTCATTTCGCCGAATTTCCGCTTCACGTCAGCCAGTATAGGGCGATGTGAATGTGACTTAATGGCAAACATCTGCTTCCCGGCCGCTAGTTGCTGAGTTTCCGAAGTGACGTCCGGCATTGGGCACTTCGACGATGACAGACGATTGCTAAATATTTAATTATCAAGGAGCGTCTTCGTTAACTCAGGCGCCGTGCCGGCAGCTGTGAATGTTAGTGTAAATGTTCAGCAGCCTGTGCCCATTAACAGCAAAAGGTGCCAGATAAAATGAGGCAATTCTTTACTGACGCCGCTTCAGACTCGTCATAAAGACTATAAGCTTATATTTTTATTGTCTCCTTGTAAATACACATCCTTCGTGTCTACGCCCGTAGCATAAATATTATACTTACTTTCTTTACCTTCGTTATATGTCCGCTCAATTATCTCCGTTACTGTCATATCTGTCTTCCCAACAGTTACTTCTCAAGTCCACAAAATTTATTGGAATAGCCTAACATACGGACTGTTACTATAAAACGTCCTAATGCTAATTGTGGCGCCAAAGAAAGTAACAACATTCTATGATTATTATTATTATTGCGATGTGTTTTCCGTAAAACGTAAAATTTGGACGTTTGAAGTGCGGGGCGGGTTGAAGCGTTGACTGACTTTTACAGGGCGTCAGCATAGCATGCTATGCAGATGTCCTATACCTAGCTATGGCAATGGGCCAGGATCTGTAAAGGTTTTGTACAAACTCGAAAGCCGTCACCCTGATCGAGGAGGCTGAATGATCGGGGGTAGAAAAAATTTGCGATTTTTTAACCAATAAGTCGCTGTATCTCAAAAACGGTGCGAGATAGGTATGGGCCAAGGTTACTATTAATTACTAATAAGAAGTCTTATAGATGCCCTTTCAAACGATACAAAAATCAACGATCTTGGACGACTTTAAACGGTCGTATCGCAGATCTAGGCCACTGCAAAAATGACGGCCTATTTCGGAGCTCATCATGCAAGCTTAAATTTGAAAGACCCATACCATCAGCGGCAAAAATGTAGCCCGGCCGGAACTTTACTTTCAGGCAGTATATAACGTTCACGCGAATATAGGCCACATGGGGTTCTGTAATGAGGAGTGACCGTAAGGTGGTTAGAACCAACATTCGATCGCCATATTTTCGGAAACTTTAGAGTTGAATCCGATACTGGGTAGGCTATTATTATGCGGCGTCATGAAGTACCTCGTCGTTTTTACTGACCATAAAACGATTGACCTTGAGATGCCATTTTATGCTAAAAATCTGCTTTTTGTCGTTGGTCTCACTAGATTTTTTGCTTCGCTTTTAGAAACAACTAGGCCTATGTGAAAACGAATCAAGATAGTCCTACTTCCATACTGTCGGCGACAATCATGTTCACCAGACCAGTTTAAGGTTTATGCGGATATTTGCTACTGTTCTCGCTTGAGGAGGCGTCAATTGGCAATAGGACGGTCGATAGCGACCAATTTTTAATTTACGAACGAAACGCTGAACGTCCTGCGTTAGTCTGTAGGTCGTGCAAGCATGTGCTGAATGAGCGCCGACATCGAAACTCATCTTATGAATGTTGGAGTGGTCACTGCAGGCGCATTTACACGTTAGTGAACTTGATAGGCCTAGGCCTACACGTGATGCAGATTTTTCGCTACTGCCTGCGCGGTGCCAATACAACAGAAATGTGCGTGTTTTTTCGTTGCAGGACGGACGCAACGCGTTGACTCCGTTCTTGCGTTTCGTCGACGAACCTGCATCGTCGTCACTGCCGTCGTCTGCGCAGCGGACGCGACGACGACCGACCGTTGACGTCGGAATGCCGTCAGCGTTTGTACTCGAACAACTTCTCGACGGCGACGGCGAGACCAGAAACGACCACAAGACTTCTACAGCGACGTCCGGGTCAGTGCTGCTGCGACGACTCGTCAAAAGACAACCCTTTCAGTGTCTTGTCAACGTAGTAGCCTGCTGGAAACGATGACGAACGTTTCGTAATATTAATCGGATGACGACATATCGCTGAATAAATTAGATAGGTCTATGTCACTGTTGTGATTTATTCGCGTCACTGTCTTATTCTTCATCCTCCAATGTAACGCGTACTGCTGGCAGTCTGGCACTTGCGCGAAGTCTGCTCGCATGTAGAGTGTAGACCGCGGAAGTGTTTGAAAGCGCGAGACACATCATGGCGGGCGCAGAGCACTAGCCTATAACGGGCAACTGATAGGATATGAAATTACTTAGCGCGAACAGTGACGAGGCAAACAACATTGTGTGACCCCTCACTCGAAAATGTGAGGTATCACGTGCCCCTTTTACCACGTGGTTCTGCAGTCTATGAAAGAAAATAGTAGTAGAATATCTGGAGTGATCGGGCGTCTGACGGGGCTTAAACCTCAGAATCTGACTGACGGGTGCGGGGCCGAGGCAGTGGCGACATTTCAGTAAATCATTGGGGGTCTTGGGGCCCGGGGTCTCAGTCGGCGTAAAGTATTGTTCTTGCAGCAGTAACACTGTTTCAAAAGACGATTTACACAGAAAAACTAGAAATATGGGGCAGAGCCCAACGTGATATCTTAATCAGTTCCAGAGATGTTTGCAGTTAAAGTCAAAAGTTGTCCCTAATTGCGCCGAATTTTGGACGTTTTTTGACTTTCTAAATTTTTAAGGGGCGGTGCCCCCCCAAATTTTGTACACGGGTTAACACCCCCATCTAGCGGCACATCACGTAGTAAAGTTTCATTAGGCTAATCCCCTTAGTGCCAAAGTTCTAGTGGCTCATGCGCAAAAGTTTAAGCCAATTTTGACCCACCATTAAAAAAATTGTTGGGGGAACCCCCATCCCCAAACATCGCGGGGAACGCCCTCTACCCTCTACCCCACCCTCTCGACGGACCTGTCTTGCAAGTCTTCACAAGAAGGGGCCTCCTCATATTTATAAAATTAAATTGATTATCATAGCCGAAAACATAAGCAGTACTGTTCTACTATTTTCCCAAGTATTCTCCAGATTTCGACTTGCGATGTTTTCTAAATCGTGCCCAATCATCAAGTTCTGTTGTGTACCAGATCGACCTATCACTGGTTCACCTTAGTGTGCTGGCTAATGCTAAAGACTGTGCCAAGGCTTTTACCCACAGCTTTTACACAAGCCTTGATGGACACGCTCAGTGGCATCGTGGCTTAAAAAAGTAGGCTGGCGAGGATTCAAGGAAGTTGCAATTTTTCGACAGAATTCCGAATGTCAGTTGCAAATTTCCGACAGGGTTCTCAGAAATTTCAATTTTGCCCCTAAATTTCGACAAAGTGGGGATTTTTTCAGCCCCAAATTCTGCTTTTTAAACAGAAATTTTCCAGCAAAAAAAAAGATCATCTGACAGCCCAAAATTTCCCATTTCGCCCCTCCCAGCCACGTCACCAGTGGACACACTGGGACAACAACAACCCCACTGAATCTGATTCATGTAAACCTGCCATTCCTTGCTTCATAGTCTATTACTTGGATATATTCATTCAACTTTCCTCTTAATCTGTTTTAAGCAGTGAGACAGATATGAGGCCATCGACTTTCTCTTTGAGAGTATGGTAACTAATATATACAGTGCATAATGGCATAATGCACTGTCCTGTCATGGATACACTATAATAAATTGGCCTAATACTTTCTTACCCTATCACAATATTAGGCTTAATTGCACAAGTTTTTTTCCTAGTGCAACAATCCCAGGCATATATACTGAGTGTGACATCAAAATGATACCATGTTAACAAATAGAGTCAAGAATATTCGTGCCAAAAATTACCGAAATCTGATAATTCGTTTTCAAGTTACAGTCGAAAATGTCGGGGATGTTTTTTGGGGGACACAGTGTAGAGCATGTATTGTCCACATTATTGTGCATCTAACACAGAAGATTTTAGGATGAAACGGGTGTTTATTAGAGTCGTACCAAATATCAGACTCATATTCGACTATAGTGGCTCTAGTCAAGTACTGGTATTAACATAAAATTTGAATAGTTCCAACACAAATAAACTGCGTGACTGCATATCTGTATCATCAAAACGCTGCATCCAGAAGCTGCCACCATTATATGTGTCCTGGCGATTATGTACACGATAACTAATAAACCACGATTTAATTTGATAAACCATGGTCTGGAGTAGTGAGTGTTACTTATCCCACTCCAGTGGTTGAATATGCTTATTCCACAGTCACCGACAGTCGGTTGTGTCCTACTGTCGTTTGATGGGTCACGCTTGAGTGTATCCATGGAGTTATCAACTGGTAATACCACTGCAAATGTAGTGTTGGAGGCAGGCAGTACGAGTGCTATGAAATGAGATCAGAGTGGTGGTGACATGAGAGAAGGTGGGGACATCAGTGACGGCGTGGGAGACATGAGTGATGCAGGCTGTGGCTGTTTGTCAGGGATGACTGATGCCGGAGTAGACGGTACGGCAGCTGCAATCACATCCTGCAGAGTCCGATGGGCAGCATGAACCAGCTCACTGTGCTGTTCATCACACGTACACACACAACCACACTCACCATCACTGACTGAATAGCACGTGTTATACCACTACAGAGACAAAGGTGGAGACAGGCAATACATATACCAATCAGCAATGCAATAACAACGCACACCAAGACTTACCCATTTCCACAACTCTACACATTGTAATGCACTATCGATCTCACTGCATTAATGTATACAACCATCATTACGATTACCATCCGAGACTGGTATGCATCAGCGTTGTCAGTTATAAAAATAAGTGAAACGTGAATAAGACATGTGAGGGAAAAATGAAACAGAAAATAATAATAACGAAGAAAAAGATAAACCTGACGTGCTGGCTGGGCGGATTTAACAAGCTGTTCGAGTGTAGCAGAGTCAATATGCTGATGAACGCAACACAGCAAACGTATCATGTGCCGTAGAACACTCTCACGCGAAGCCTTCAGCTAAACACGTAAACACTCACCAATACAACATAGGGCACTTTCAGTTACAGATATAATCCTATCACTTCTACTACTAGACGATATGCATTATGCCACTGCTAAAAGATAATATAACTGACGACGTTGTTGTTGTTGCTGTTGCCATGACAACCCCATATGACGATGCCAATATGGAAGAGATGAGTTCTTACTAGATGAGTCGATTGGGCTAACTGACTAATTCATCAACAAGTTCTCGAAACTACTGCTATGATTTCCAAGCAGTCAAAACAATGATTACTATTTCTATTTTCTTTTGTTTTTGCTCGTTTAATTTCCGGGCTTCCCAATTTAGAATAATACCTAGACAGATATTTCTAAGAAAACTGGGGAGAAATAAGCTCACATTACTCAAAAATCACTGTACAATGCTTACAAAGGATGCTTTAAAATTGTTCACTGATAAACAATTCGACGACAGTGGCAGTGTTTTTGCAGATGCTTGTTCTAACTTATCAAATATCACTGCTAAACAGAACAGTAACAAGCAGGATGTAAATAATTTTCAAGCCCTTGTTATGGCAAGTTTGGCATCTGACCACTTGTGGCAAATCCAGCCATAGCAAAATTTGAGTCATGTCTGGCCAGAATTAGTATAGGTGTACATGCAACCAACTATTTACAGTTAAAAGTATTCATCAAACTGGTCATCATTTGCGTGACATGATGGTTAGTCAGACGCACTCTCAATAATTGTAGTAGACTTAAACAGCACAGTACGTGCTTTCTTTGTAATGCACTTTAGGTGAAAGTTGTATTATGCGACTCAAAACTGCAAAAAAGCCAATCATTTTGTGGGCATAGCAAATCACTGCAATTCCGGCCCAGCTCCAACTTTGATGAAGTTAAGAAATAAAAAAAACGTTTATATCTATGGTTAAACCATGACAGTGAAGCACAGTGCTTACAACGAAAAACTTCGTAAAGACGACGTCGCAGAACTCAATGTTAGCAAAGGCGTCAGCGAGTGGCGCTGTGCTGAGGGCTGAGACGAGAGAGTGCAGCGTTGTGTCACTGTAGACAATATCAGCATCGTAATGAGTTGACAGAAGAGGCAGCAGATGCACTAGACTCGACACGTTTGACTGACGGGCGACTGACAGCACGTAGTGAACAAACAGAGTGGTCGCTACTGCATCACCAGTACGAACACCATTGCCACGAATACACTTCGGCAGTGGATCCGTCTACATGTACACAAACATGCAAAACACTCATTACCATGTCAAACAAACAACAAACAAACAAAAAAAGTCAATAACATAAGAATAACATAATCAGAATACTACTCAAAATACCACCTTAAGATGGCAGTTTAACTTAGCTGGTAATATTGTTGGTTGCATCAATAAAGTTAATTAATGCCGGGCCCGGTTAGTGTTTAAATGGGTGACCATCTGCAGGCAAGTAAACCATCCTGGTATGCAATCAGCCACCCAAGTCAACTCAGCCTGGCCATCCTTCCATGGGCAGGTACAATGAGTACTGGCAAAAGCTGGGACGTAAACAGGCATATCATGCAATGTACCAGCCCTGTTTCCATAGTCTGGCAGTGTAAACTGGTGTCTGGCTGAAAAATAAGTAAACGGAGATCAGCGCCACCCTATGGGCCTTATGGCATGCAAAGGACTTTACTTTTACTTTACTTTTTTACTACTACTCAGAGATTGTGGTTGGTTATATGCTGAGATGGTTCGCAAGTCTACTATGCCACGGTTGTCACCACCCACCAAGCCACAAGTTGTGTATAAGCTGAAGCTGAATGGTGATGATGATGATGGTGCATAAAATCTGTGAGTTACCTTGGTGGAGGCGTCGTCTTTGCCAGCTGTCACAGAGCTTAGCTGTTCATCAACCATGAAACCAACAAGAACTGCCAACAGACGAGTCACAACCGACGATTCCTACACCAAACAACACCTCTGCTAATACTGTTCACACATAAATAGTAATGTTTCTAGGATGATGTAAACAAACAAGTCTGTTATACCTCAACACAAGATACATGCAAGCAATTAGTCGAAATCGTGTCACGTGACGTTAACAAATACACACTGTTGCCTGCACACTGCAGCCCGGGCAACACTGAAGTCGTCACAGCTTGTTCGTAATTGTTTACTTATTGACTTGCAAAATTGTTTGGTTTTGAGGTATAACAAAACAAACAGTGTTGATCATCATTGAAAATTTTTTCCCCTCAGTTCGTAAAATGTTGTCCTCAATCTTCGACCTCGGGCAACATTGTATGAACTTCGGGTCAAAAATTTTCAATGACAACCTTGACGCCAGTCACTGTTTATATAAAGTCAAATACAAATGTGGTAGACAAATTGCTACAGCAAGGAAAGGCTGACTGGAAGCAGTGCACAGTTCACAACTGATCTAAAAACAGCTACTGAATTCCATTCACACACGACTGCTGACAATTACTCCATGGCATGAAAAACCGATCTATTCTGTGATATTTTTCTACTGTCAACCAATTTTTGCAGTACTTGGCAGACATAAACTACAGAAAAATGCAATACGAAAATATACAGTCACTACATAAACCACATTATTGAGACAGGTGAACAGTGGATATACAGAATCAAACAAGCAACAAGATTAAAAAAGCAACTTAAACTAGAAATGCACACATGATGCTAACCAGCTTAGGTTCAGTGAACACCTGGCTGTCAATGATCTGCCATGCTCCAAGGCCCAGTGACAACATTCGTAGAGCGAACAGCAAGTCATCGTTTTGCTGCAAAACAGATACACATAAGAACAGATATAACAAAAAATAGCAAACATTTCATAATGCACAGCACTTTGTCACTGATGAAAACAACTACAGCACCCAGCACACACATAAATGCTTATGGCTGGACCTCCAGAAAAGCAACCAGCTTGCACAAAAATCTACTTCAAACCTAACTGGGAAAATACAAAATTACAACTATTTCTGACTTCTGTTTAAATCGCCAATCTTCTGGACTTAAGTGAGGTTATATCACCAAAAGTTCACTCTAAAAAATCTAGAAAACAATCAAAACAATCAATACAAGAAAAGCCCAACTAACGCAAAGGGGAATGCGCAAGAGCGATGGATGTGTGAAGGCCCAGTGTGAACGAAATCTAAGCTCACAATGACATTTCATTTAGACTCGACGGCAAATAATGCCTAGCGCCACATCCAATGCAAGAATTTTAGCAATGGCTGAAAATAGCAATGTTTCCTACCCCCTCTCATTTAGTGCCTTCGATTGGGGTGGCCCTTTTTGAATTTATGGCAAAGCTTTATTGATCCTGAAACTAGAGTCTTCCAGGCAGCTGACGGTGAAAATTTGGTAATCCTAGCTTGCACCGTTTTTAACTGATCCACCCATGTGACAGACAGATGGACACACAGACAGAACTATGATGGCTAGAACGTGCTACAGCAGTACCTGCTGTCATGTGTAAAATGGCTGTGTGGATTGTGTACATGTGTGCCATGCATACTACAATACTTCTAATGCAATCTTTCCTTCACAGCCTCCATCAGAACAAGTAACCTAAAACCTTCATTTGTAAATACAAACCCATCTTACCTTAAAAGTTTCACAGCATTCTGCTTCAGTAGAGTGTCTGTTAGTTTACCAGTGTAAAAGAAATCAAAGCACCAACCCGAGGCAGAAGATCAGAAATGTAGCACTGCTGTAAGGTCTTCATGATGGTAACGGCAAGAACTTCAACAGCTTGGCTATCACACAGGATCATAGCCAGATCTCTGCAGGCAGCAATACAACAACACAGATGATGAGTACTAAGTAATGTCTATCTTGTACATGCTAATTAGCCATGACAGCAGTGTGATAAGTATCTGTTTGCTAATAAGAGTAAGCTAAAGAAGCTTCATCCGTGCAACAATGTAACTCAAACATATACATGTGAAACAGACAACGTGCAAAAACCAGCAAGAATTCCACATACACACAAACATACATAAAAGTTTTTTAAAGTGGCCTAATGTTCCAAAAAACTGCTAAACCACCGTGGGAGACTGATGTAAAAGCGTAGGAAAAAAGAAATTAGTTGGGAGGAAAAGAAACCTTGAACAAATGTGACTTTAAATGATTACAGAAAACAGGCAGTGTGGGAGCAGAGGTGACGTTATGCAACAAGAGTGTAAAAGAGTCGACTGCCCGTGACTAGGAAGGCACGGTTGCCCATAGTTACCAGTCGCGTTGGTCTCAATCAGTACAGGGTGCGGCAAAAAAAGTGGACCCCTAAAGTTTTTCGCTGTTTTCTCAGCAAGCGTTTGAAATTTTAATTTGAAATTTTATCGATTTATTTACTGAAACCGTTTACATTTAATTGCTGAGTAAAATGTGATTCTGTTGAAAAAACGACAAAGTTACAGACTTTTCAATATGACAGCCTACCGATTTTTAAGCATTCAAAAATGTTCCGGCTACAATGCCAGTTTAATAACATCGTTAAAACAAAACAGTTAAATAATCATCAGATGCCAAAATTCCATTGTCACTGTGAATGTTTAAAGTGCTCACTGCCAGCTCCAAGCTACAACACCAGCCTCCAGTCGCCTTGTTTGAGAAATCCTTTACAACCTTGTCGATCGGTCCCTGTGGCAGGTTGCCCCAGATAACCTGAAGCGCTTCCTTGAGTTTAGCACTTGTTTTCGGCTTTGTTTTAAGCTTGTGGTAAGCCTCCAACATTGCACCCCATACGAGAAAGTCCACTGGGTTTATATTTGGCAAATTTGGAGGCCATTGGTCTTTTGTGATGATATCTGGACAGCTGTCCCGCAGCCAGTTCTGTGCGCTGCGTGGCATTGCGCGCTGTGTGTGCTGATGTGCCATGCTGCTGGAAGATGAATCCAATGGGCAGCCGGCGATTGCTTTAAAGGAACGATAATTTAGTGATAATTTATAAACAATATAAATTACTGTTTATCAAAACGTCACTGTGACGTCATCGGCAGTTACATGTAACCAGTTTTTGAAAATTAAATAGCACTTTTACCTTAAACATTTTTTGATGCTAAAAAATCGGTAGGCGATCATGTTTAAAAATCTATAACTTTGTCGTTTTTCAACAGAATTACATTTTACTTGGCATTTAAATGTAGAAGGTTTCACTAAATAAAACTGTAAAATTTCATATTAAAATCCCAAACAGTTGCTGAGAAAATGGCGAAAAACTTTAGGAGTCCACTTTTTTGCCACACCCTGTAGATCCGTCAATGACGAGTGCAGGCGTTGGCGGTTGGTGTCGGTGATGTGATGTACGTCGTTGGCTGAGTACATGGCACCAGACTATGTAGACACCAGAAGACGAGAAGGATGAGTTTGAAGTCGACATGCTCTCTGGATTGTAGAAAATAAAGCTCTCACAGAAGAGGTGTGACGTGTTCACCGACCATGAATGATAATAATATGACTTATAATTTTAACAAAATTTTTCAACAAAAAACACCCTAATGTCATTCTGACTTATAATTCTACAAAATTCTTCAATAAAAAACACCCTATGTCAGCCTTCACCTTGCTTTCCAAAGTATCATCACAGAAAGCACGTCAAAGTGACATTAACAGAGAGCACTTGAAAATGCAGTTTACTTAGTTTTCTTAATAGTGATGTAAAACTGATGTATGCAATGCATTAGAACTGCTTACACATCACAGGTGTCTCTGTGATGATTACAACAATGATAATAATAATAATAATAATGACAACTGTATCATACTCAACTACAAACTTGTCAATTATAAAACATAAGCAGCACTGGAGAAACAAAAGCTGTACAGCCATGCCACTAACCCAAGTACTTGTTGCTGATGATAGCCTGCCATTGAGTCAAGAAAGCCATGAAGCTCACGCATGCGCTTGCTGTCAACCAGCCTGTCACGTATGCACGCATCAAGACACCAAGTAAACTTGTGGCAAGGGTCAGCCGACGTAATCTCCTGAATGTCAGCATCGTGAACGGCCATCAGCAGCTCTGCACGCAGCGTGCAGTAATGAACATTCCGAGTGCGCATAAACAACGTCCGCAGAAACTGTAGAACCATGTCATACAGACGGATGTTGCGGCCAATCATCTTGGTCAGCTCTTGGACCACGTCGGCCTGTCGACGAGTCTTTGGTAATGCTGAGAAGAACACTGGTTGAGATGTGTTCATGTCAAACAAAGACGACTCCTTCATGTCAATATACCTGAAGCAAAAGTCATGCTTTCAGTTGCAATGATGCAGTAAACAAAACTTCAAACAAAACACAATACACAGCCCTCTCTCAAAATTTCACATCTGCCTGCACATTAAAATTTCTTGCCTGTGACATTTGACTGCTAACTTCTAGAAATTATGATTGCTGTGCATATGAAACTTTTTAATCTAACCATGTTTAGAGTTCATATGGCTGCCTGTTAGTTAGTCTAGTGTGCATATGTCTAGTGTGGGGTGCAACATATGCTGTTGACACTTGTTCCATCACCATTTAGAAAATCGATTTAACAATGGATAAGCAAGCAACAGTTCCTATCTGCCAATGAAAAGCACATGCACATAACGTACAATGACATCAGGATTGTAAACTACCAGATAGTGTGCAAAGAGAAAGCGTGAAGCATATTCTAGTCCTAAAATTAGCAAAATGAAGCAAAATGAGATATTAAAAAGCATCTATCATCACAACAAAGATTTACACAATGACAAACTCAACAAACTCAGCAGTGAATAAATAATTAATGTCATATAAAACTTACTTGCTCAGTAATGGTGACACTTCATCACCAAATAATGCCTGATTATCCTGCCAAATGTGCTGCTTGACTTCCACGGGTGCCTCCATGTACAGTTCACGGTCCTGCATGATGACAAGCAGATATTCCCGCTCGATCTTTGGCAGATGCTGCAGCAAACACATGATGACTGGGCGCAGTTCTTTGACACGGATCACAGCAAAGCTCTTCGCAAGCAGCTCATTCAGCAGTTTGTGTTTGTTCTTCTCCGAGCCGTTAGCAATCTCACGGATGCGCCGTAGGAGTCGTTCACGCAGCTCCTCCATCACTGACTGGTGAAACTCCTGCCTCATGACTCCGTGCAGGTCCAGGAATGGCAGTGCTGGACGAAGCGATGGCAACAAGATACCATTCTGGAACTAAACACACAAACATATAAAGCATGTTTTTATTTAACCAGCCATTTTTTCTTGTACTACTCCAAGTTAGGCTGGTCACCAGAAATAAAATTTTGGAAACCGTTATCGCAGAACAGCTGAAACAACATCAAGAAAATGCTACTCTGAGTCTTCCGTTTAATTTCAAGACAAAATCCAAGTCTGAAGCGAATCAGCTTAGATGAATGAATTCAGACGTTTTACGGGCAAACTATGCACAGAATCAACTTGTTACATAGTAGCCAGATAAGAGCTAATATTAAACTCAACATGTAAAAAAGCGGTTAACTTGTCACAGCCTTTTAGCGGACGAGTTGGCTACACAGACCTATACATTAAATTCTAGATTCTCTACTGTAGCGCCACACTGTAGGCGACCTCTCTGTTTCTCCTCTAACCCCCAGCATGCTTTGCGTGGAGGTGCGTTTCTTTCATAACACGCTTGCTATTTTTTGCACAGCAAGCTACATTACGTGACTGTATAACATTTTAAGCACTGTGCGCTGTATTGAAAAAATATTACGCATATTCACTGTGCATAATCGTTGCCTAGCAACATGCACACGACCGTTGGCGTGGCATTGCGTAAGCCGATGACTAATGCTATCGTGCATTTCACAGTCAGCTGCAACTGAATACCACACAACAAAACGAATTATAATCATATGCTGGGAATAAAGTAAGTGAACAAAAATGAATCGTAATCAATACTACATTATATAAAACTAAGCGCCCAGCTATTTTATAAACGATTCGTCGCAATGCACGCTGGATACTAAGGGAGAAAGTCGAGGGATTGCGAATTTGCGATTGGATGGCGGCGCTGCTGCTGTGGTTGGCCGTGTGACGAGATGACAAGTAGCCGGGTCGTCTGTGTAAACACATAAAACAGTTATTATTGCCTGAAATTCTTCAATAGCCGCTAATGGATCTGTACAGTTAGTTAACGCTTCTCTCAAAT
>Ga0209671_1003895_pt1 | contig 14562 bp, 9 predicted proteins | sample WorMetHERISLAND2_2_FD_187401 | JGI IMG/M metagenome (GOLD analysis project Ga0209671, IMG submission 187401) | Marine gutless worms symbiont microbial communities from Max Planck institute for Marine Microbiology, Germany - Olavius geniculatus... | ecosystem: Host-associated > Annelida >... | reverse complement strand
GCCAAATTTTATCTTAATCGGGTCAGGGGTTTTGATTCTGTGGGGGTCGAATTTTTGGCTTTCCCATAAGAAAGAGAAGTCGCCGTTAACACAGGGCTTGAACTACCGTTCAGCCTGTGATTTGAACTTTCACCAACTGTTTCTTTGAACTGCAGCTGCATGGGCGCACAAGACGTAGACGGAATCAACCTAGTATAAATTTTCACTGCATGGTGTAATTTTTTTAGCTACGACCACAGAATTTATAAACTTTATTCCGCGTTTTTCGCATGAAGACCAGCCAACTCAAATTACCCAATTACACAACACATTACTCAACAAAAAGCCATTACAGCAATACGACACAAAGACCTCGTCCAGGCAAAAATTAGAATACATACGGTAAAGATACAAGAAATTTGAGCTAATGCTCACGAGTCGCGCGAAAGCCTGTAGCAGTTCCTGTACGCAAACTGTCAGCCTATCTCCAGCCATTTCGCCGCAGTTCATTCTTGGAGTGTGCGCTGCAGCCGAAGGTCGCAAATATCAATAAAAACCCCTTATGTTGGAAATTCAGGGTTTTTCAAAGTTATCGATGTTGATACGACTGAAAGGCTCGTCACTAGTGCTTGTTTTGATAGGCAGCATGCCGATGCCTATCTGCAACCGTTTTCATAAAAGACTGGTCAACAACGGTAAAATAACAATTTTTCCGGGGGTACTGCTGTTTGATGCCCTCGTGCGCAGGTTTCCTTAAACCTAGAAAATCGACACTTGCACAGTCGAAATCAACGTTCAATGCTAAAAATTTCGTAGGCAGCTTGTCCATGTCTATCTCAATTGGTTTCGGCGCAATTCGCTCTTGAAATGTGTTTCCCAACCCGAAATTGCCAAAAAATCTATAAACTCCCTATTTTGGCGTTCAAGGACATCTAAGGTCATTGAATTCGGTGGCAATCGAGAGCCAGTATACGACTTCTTATTAGTGATTAATAGTAATCTAGGGCCTATTTCGCACCGTTATTGAGATACAGCGACTTATTGGCTAAAAATCGCAATTCCTACCCCCTCTCATTTAGCGCCCTCGTTCGGGGTGACCACCTCCGAATTTATGGAAAAGCTGCACGGTTTCTAAAACTAGAGTCTTCCAGGCAGCCGACGGTGAAGATTTGGTGATCCTGGCTTGCACCGTTTTTGTCTGATCCACCCGTGTGACGGACGGACAGACGGAAGGACGGACGGACAGGATTCTGAGAATTGCGATGGCTAAGACGCGCTAAAGCAGTCTAGCTGCTTTCGCGCGTAAAAATATACACAACTAGAATCACACAATCGCAATGCAAGCTTAGATTTATAAAAAAAGGCTGTAGTAAGCAGTTTGAGAAAGTAAGACTGCGTAACCGCATGTCGTTGTCACAAGACGGTCGACAAAATGGCGAAATATAGTCAATAGTCGCTGCTAAGATATCGTCATTTCCACGATCACGGACTTCTTATCGTGCAAAACACACAGAAACAGGAGTCTGCAGCGTGGGATGGGCGTGTCTTCAGTAAGAGGACAGACAGTTGCTGCAGCGGCGCATCAGAAAAACGCGTCGAAATTCATTAGCGTCATTCAGGCGTGACTAAACGCCGAACCACGTGACACGGGCGTTAACAGTCGTGTCTCCTCGATCGGTGGCGGAATTATCAGGCGACAACATGATGCGACACCTCATCACGTCTCAGCGATGACGTACATTCACGTGACCTAATTTGCATATGCACGAGATCATCGCCTCATCTCTAGTACGTAATAGATTGTTGTGGCTGTCTTTATACAACACCAGTGACTCGGTGCGATACATCAATGACTTGAGCGACTTAAATATTAAATGTCAGTGGGTCAGTGGAACTGGAACAACGTGCGATAAATATCTCGAAACAAGTTTCTCAGTTTCTCAGTAATAATTAAACACTCGTCTTCTCAAAACTTGTAAAAACCAAATTAACGTTGCCAAACTGTCAGCACTTTACCTCGTGATGACGAAATTTAGATTAAATGTAAAAAGTGGCAGTCACAATTTGGCTTTAATGACGATAAACTAAAGTTGCAATATACATCGAAAAATATGTATGGTTAGACTTTTCAAGGTACGATACTTCTGCAGTCCGGACATGTTCCATCCAAGCATTCAAGTGGCTGCAAGTTTTTACAGTGTCGGGTAAGGCAATAACGAAATTTAAAATGCTGCCGGTGAGTTTCTCGACATTGATCTCGCAGCTTATGAAAATATTAATAGTTGTAAATGAAAAAAGGTATAAAATAACTACAGATAAAAACAAAACTACTTTTAACTAAAAAAGTAGAAAAGTGGCTTTAAAAACTATTCGAGTAAAATAATACAATAGCATGGCGCAAAACTACTTAAGAAAAAATAGAAAGTAAAAACGTCTAGTTGGACTACAAGCTTACTTTGTTTAGTTTGTTACAATTCAACACTGCTAACGATGAAAGGCGTTTGATTTGCAATTTGCGTTGCCTATAAAAACATGGAGGTTTCCGACAAAAATATCAAAAGTTGTTGACACAGTGTGGATAGGCCGATCTGGTGTTTTGCAGCTTATCTGGCGTTACACTGACGTAATTGAGAACGTTGTCACCAGTTTCCGACTTATGAAATTTTTACATAGGGGCCTAACGAATATGTGTGTGTGAATGCACCGGCGTGCATACTGCATACAATGCCGCCGCTGCAGCGTTAACAGCAGCAGCAGCAGCAGCACACGATTATTGATGATGTCACTGATGCGTGGCTCCTCCTACTCGTGACGTCACGCTGCATCGCCTCCGCTGATTGGCTCATCGCTCGACAACTTCCGACACGCCTTTTCGTCGCCACGTGGTATGGGCACGCGCGAGAAATGCGAACATTATAAAACGAACAAAAACGACCAGTGTAGCTTAAATATTTGGCCTGTGCATGCGTATTTTTCACGAGTTATGTTCAATGGTAATGCGATATGCTCTGTTAGCCTATTTAGTGAAGTGCAGCTTATAAGCAGCAAAGAATGTCTCAAGACACACAGTTAGGCTCCCATTTCCGCCACATTGTGAAGTGCCACTGACATACGCCAGTACTCTCGAAAACTTCAGAAGTTGACTCGCAGCGAACTAACAGTAGAGATCAAGTTATCATAGACAGATCGCCAAAATGACGTCGTTCAACCCGTTCTTAATGCAGCGTCCCGGTGTTCCAGACTTCCGGCTCAGTTCGGCGCTCCAGTTGGCGGCGCAGGGCTCCTTCCTGCCGGCATCCGTGTCCGCGTATCACCGCGCCGCCGCCGCAGCCGCTGCAGCCGCCGCCGGGCTCACGCCGAGCGAGTCCCGTGGCACCAGCGCTGCCCCGCCTGACGTGTTCCTGCCCGGCCCGCCGCCACCACCGCTAGCGTTCAGCACCCGTGCCACCCCACCCACGGTGCTCGGTGCACCCAGGGCCTCCGCGTCGACCACGGCGACAACGACTGCGCCCCCGCCAGCCGTCACAGACACTGCGGGCACGACCAGCGGCAGCAGCAACGGAGGATTGGTCAACGCTGACTCTGACGACATCACCACCACGGACATACACGACGACCCCGTCGTCGAGCTCGAGTCCAAAGAACTCTGGGAAAAGTTCCACGCCATGGACACGGAAATGGTCATCACCAAGTCTGGCAGGTGTGTTTATATTTTATAAAATATTTGTTTTAAATTGACCTGGTTTTGCTACGTTTGCAGTAGCTTAACATTTTTGCATTTCTGCAGTTCTCTATGGCGTGTTGTGTGCTACCGCATTTGCATAGGGCTTATTATAGATCATTTATGTGCACTGTGCAGTGCTTGGTGTTAGGCCTGTTGGTGTATTAGCTCAAATCGCTCTATTCTTAGCATAGACGCTGGCGAAATACAAATAATTACATTCGTGCACAGAGTGTGCGTTGTTGTCACTCAAAATGCGCTATAGACTGTGTCTGAGTACTTAGTTGAAGAATGGATAAAGGTTCAACGTAAGCCGGTTTTCCAATGCCTTTTTTGAAGGCAAAAATGTTAAACATTAGTCACCTAAATTTTTTAAAGTTTGAGCATAAAACGCACTGCAATAACTTCTTGTGTGGCTGGACATACATGCAGACGGATGTTTCCGCCATTTAAAGTGAAAGTGTCTGGTCTGGACAAGCGCGCCAAGTACATCATGCTGATGGACGTCGTCGCAGTGGATGATTGTCGCTACAAGTTCCACAACTCGCGCTGGATGGTCGCCGGCAAGGCGGATCCTGAGATGCCGAAGGGAATGTACATCCACCCGGACTCACCGTCGACCGGCGAACAGTGGATGAGCAAACCGGTCTCCTTCCACAAACTCAAACTCACCAACAACATCTCCGACAAGCACGGATTCGTGAGTCCGCTTCTAGTCTATTCACTGTAGATATCATATAAGTGTGTTTAACAATAACAGCCAGCTGAATCGATATGAAATAACTTTATTGTGCCAGCTATATGAAACAAATGTTTTCGTTGCCGGAATAAAATATCGGATAAGCAAAGTTACATTTCTTGACATATGATGCTGAAAACACAAGCTGACTAAGTTAAAAGTCAAAAGTAGATTCCTATGGCGCCATAAAAGCCTAAATTCAATTGACAGGCTATTAAAATGACAAGCATTTCGTGCATTTAACACTGCAGGCGCTGTATAGCTTTGAGACACGTGAGTAAACAATGAGCAAAGCGGCAAGCACCGGAGAAGAAGGATGTGGTATAGTGACACTTGATATTCAAGGCTTAAACATCTGCGGCACTTATAACAATTTTCACGACAATTTGGAGCCCTAGTTCACATAGTCTTCGTTGCGCCTGCATTAGCCGGCTGTTACATTGAGTTTATTAGCCAATGCCACTCTACATCACTGAATGATCGTGCATTTAGGCCTACATTATTTAGAGAAATTCTAACACGTTCAATGTTTGCTGTTTTAGCTTCAAGACGGCTTTTTCGACTGGATCAGCAGAACACCGCCGAAATTTCATTGGGTACGTCATCGCAGTGTGTTTTTATTAGTTTTCATTATCGACACGAAACCACCAATTTTTATTTGTTAATTTGTCTACTTGTTTAATTCAAAGGTAATACAGATTAGTCGAGACTAAAAACTGATTTAATACAGCGTTCGTTGTTGTTTTGCAGACAATTCTGAATTCGATGCACAAATACCAGCCTCGTTTTCACCTGGTTCAAGCGAACGACCTCTACCGGCTACCGTGCAGTACTTTCAGAACCTACGTCTTCAAAGAGACTGAGTTTATTGCTGTGACCGCTTACCAGAACGAAAAGGTAGACGCACTGTTTACGAAAAAAACGACAGCAGAATAAGCAAATGCATTTTTACTGACAGTAATTGGTATAACGATCTAACGTGCACGTTAATACAGTTATAATATAGTATTATAATTGTTCGTTATTATTATTATATTTTTCTGGCGTATGCTACTGTTGCAGATAACACAACTGAAAATTGACAGCAATCCGTTCGCGAAAGGATTCCGAGATACTGGCGGCGGAAAGCGCGAAAAGAAGTTAGTGTCTCAATATTAGCCTATTTTTAACGTAAAATAATCTTACACAACAATCACGCGGCACAATTTGCCTTGCAATGCTATTACCGTCAACTTATTCAACGTGCCCTGAAAAAATTTACAGTTTTTTTCGAATAACTTTAACAGATGCAAACATTTTTTCTTACATTTTCGCACAAACTATCGTCATAATACATCTTACTAGAATTATTGTTGCAATTATTTCCAGGCGGTTGCAGCAGGGGACGACGGGAACGCAGGAGTCGTCGATGACAGCGGAAAGCATTGAGCATCCACAGTTGCAGCATCCGCACTACCATCAGCATCATTTTCATCATCATCATCAGCAGCAGCAGCAACAACATCACCGGCATCACAACAACAATAACAACCACCACAGCGACGACAAGGACGATGACGATGACGACAGGTTGATACAGTTTCCTTATAGTATAAATTACGTTACGTTTTGGGGCCGACCGCTATGCTGTAAGCTTAAACGTCGGCCCTTTGTCGTGGTTGTCGTCTGTCCGTCTGTCTGTCACGGATGTATTGTGGCTAAACGGTGCAAGATAAAGCTCAGGTTGCTACTGATCACTAATAGGAAGTGGCATACGCCTTTTCAGATGACATACAAATCACTGACCTTGGCTGACCTTCAAAATCAGTGACAACCATTACGGTCGGACCCGCCCTAGCGAGCGTGTGGTAAATGTTTGAAATCCTTCTCCAAAAGATGTTGATTTTACTGTAGTCTACTTTTAAGTTGTAAGCGTGCTATTCGGCTTGCTGATTTGTCGCGTTTTGTGAAGGGTTTTAGGTGTTTTAATGATTCTTACCATATTAACGTTTGTGTTCCATTTTGTTCACTTTGTGTTTAACGTCACCGTCATCACATGCAGCGTATTAGGTTTTATTCACGGCAACCGTAAGCGCATTTTGCCGCAATGCTGTTTCAGTATACTGTTATCTATGCTGTTTTGGCGAATTATCTGAATGACTAATAAACATGCACAACTGCTGAACTTTCTAGTAGAATTAATGCATTCTAAAGGAGATGGCATCGTTATGATTTTTTCACGTAATACTGTAACAGTATCTGAGCGTTTTGATAATGATACCCCGGGATCTTTTCAGTGAAAAATTAGTGTTATGAACGCTGTCTAAATATTGTATTACCCGAGGAAAAAAACTCTAGTCTATTGCATACGTCCCCGTGGACATCAGTTGCAACTGCATGCAGTTGTGCATGTGCGTTGGGTTTGTCAAATGTTTTTTGTTAACCACTGTTAGGCCGCCCGTATCTTAGTAACCAGAGGCCTTATATTTTCGTTTTTTCTACTTTATTTGTATTTGTATTTTTTTATTTTTCACTTTTCTTCCGGACAACGCACCAAGACCAGAATTTGGGTTGAGGACGTTTCTTACCTAAGAGGGATTAAGGCCAAATTTTAGCGAGGTCCGTTAAGGGGTTTTGCAGGGAGAGACATTTACATATTGAAAATGGGCATCACGGCACGACGAACGTTATTAAATAGGCCTACGCCGTGGGCCATAAAAACGTGCCACTTAACCTTTGTCCATATTTTCGCCAATTATTGACCGATTTTTAAAATTCTTTCACTCCCACACTCTGCAGACAATTTGTAATAATTTGACTATTAAATATCTTACCACACCGTAAATGAGTCTCTACACTACCTTGTGAAACATAAATGTAAGCAAAAATTAACGATAATAACAAAAATTTAGGTAAATAAAAAATGCTTCAAACCAACATTGCGATGAATGATTCGTATAACACTTGTTATTATCGTTATGTATGCATATTTCATTGATATTTCACAAGGTAGTGTGAAGACGCATTTAAGGTGTGGTGAAATCTATAATAATCATATTATCGCAAATTTTCTGCAGAGTGTGCCAATAAAAAAATTTTGAAAATCGGTCAATAATTGGCGAAGATGGACAAAAGAGTGGCACGTTTTTTGGCCCACCCTGTACATTCACTATGCAGCGTCACCACTCGGTCGATGAAAACTAACAACGCGCTCGCTGTATAATTGCGTTCGTGCTGCGTGACGTTGATGCGAGGGAAATTTCAACCACTAAATTTTCCCCCAATCGGACCGACGGTACTGGGCGGTCTTACGTTGGGCTCTGCTTCAAATTTCTAGTTAAGTTTGTGTAGCATCTGGGTGTCTGACTTAGATTGAGCGGGTGTGGTGTCGGCATGGGAGACGACTACGAGCAACACGACTCAGACGACAGTGCGTCGTACGCAAGTCGTGCACTGCGTCGCTTCACCGCCAGGGCGGCTGCCAGTGGACAGCACCATGACGGCACCTCGAGACTACCCCACGACTGCACGGACTGGCTCTCGTCCCATCACCAGATCGGCGGGGCAACGGACACTAGTCACCCGCTGTATCAGGCATCAGCCACTACCGGCTTGCACGACGACACCGCTTTCGTCGGTAAACGACAGCCTATGATATCACGTTTCGTTAAATAAACAGCTTTTTAACATTTGATCTAGCTACCTCACGTCATCAGTGCGTGACTCGTTTCGACTTGCTGCTGAAGAGATGCTCGGATTTGTAAAGCCATATAGGCGTCCATGGCTGACTTCGGACACCCTCGAAATCCTAGTGAAGAAGTCGGCTGCACGTCGAGCTAATAACACTGCTGAGCGTAAACGGCTACAAGGTATTTTCCGGGCTAAAGACCGTGAGGCATATTTCAACAGACTGGCAGATGAGGCTGAAGAGGGTATGCATCACAACGATCTAAATTTTGGGCCGTCATAAATTGCCGGAAAATGTTTTTGTCCGAAATTTGTCGTCCAGAAATGCAAAATTTTAAGCTGAAACACCAGTTTTGGGAAAATTTTAGGACCAACGGAATTGAAATTTTGAACACTTTGATCGGCTCTGTCGGAAATTTGCAGCTGTCTGTCGAAATTCCGTCGGAAATTTTAAGTGTCTGTCGGAAAACTGCAACTTTATTTCCTGCCTGTTTTTTAACCCACGACGTCGCTCATTTTCGTAACATATAGGTAGCTACTCGTAGGTCACGCGTTAGGCCTATATTTTGTTCGGTTGGCAGATGGTCGGAGAAAGCGCAGTCTCGTTGAAGACGGCACGGAATCAGCTACTGGAGCATTCAGTTCAATACTGGGCGACGGTTCGCCGTCCAAACTGATGCGTTTTCACGACGCATTGTTGTACCGACGCCGTCTGGCGGAGTACTACGCAAACTGTTCTCCGCCGAGCTTCCCGTTACTGCCTTTCCAGCTGCGCAGACCTCCCCAGCAGCCGTACGATGGCAGCAGCCCGGACGGAAATGCGGGGGCCGCCGGACCGCCAAGTGTCGCGGTGGTAGCGTCCGCTGCCGCAAGTCAGTCGACAACGTCGTCGTCGCTGCTGTCTCGTGCTGACCAGGGTGGTGAGACTGACCAGCCCGCGGAGGTGTCACTGCCGTCGCCGTCGATGCCGCCGTTGTTCGGCGCTCTGTTCTCTTACCTCCACCCTTCGCTGACGGCCGCTGCAGCCGCTGCCATGGCGCACTGGTACCTCGGTGCCGGGGCAGCAGTGACTCGCCCGCCTCACGCTCTAGCCGCCACCGACCCACTATCGCAGCGTGCTGGCGGACCGCCGTTGCCTGACTGGGCGGTACGACTGCGCGTCGAGGACCTACTGCGAGCACGCAGTGCAGCCGCTGCGGCTATGAGAGCAGCGGGGTCGTCCTCAGCGGTGAGTTCTGAGCAGTACGACGACGGGCCGTGGATGAGGCGTGTTACAGAACGGGGGACCGAGAACGTTCACAACACACAACACGGTCTGGGGGTCGCAAGGGTCGCAAGTACCGGCGCCGACACGACAACGTCGTCCGACGTGACATTCAGACCGTACCTGCCGGACGTTCGACGTTCCCCTCTGCTCCAGTCTGCTGCCACTGACCTGCGCTGCAGTCCAGACACTGTACAGGAGACCTCGACACAGCGGGAGCGACTGGACGCCGACATCATCAGCTCCACTGGCTCCAAGACACCGGACCACGAACTGGCGGGATCACCGGGCGACAGCGTCAGTGTGAGCGGCAGCGCGGTCCATGACGCCGGGGACGGGAGAAACAGCAGCGAGCTGATCAACATGGAGAGAATGGTCCACGGCCTGAAGCACGTTCAGACCGCTGCCATCGAAGAACTGTCCAAGGTCGCCGACAGCTACTAGTACATAGCCTGTCGTCGTCCAACTTTTCACCACTCGGTGACATGCATAGACACTTTTTCGGCACACATGAACATTTTCCCGAATGATTTTGACATACTCCCCGAACATTTCGATTGGAAACGTGACAATGGCGGCAATGTGCGCTTTTGGCTTAGCGGGGAAATGCAAGTATAGGGGAAAATGTCCGTTTCCCTGACTGACTTATATACTACTTACTTATTTATTGTCTTGTATTTACTGCAGTTGTCGTTGTGCAATGTGCATAAAGTATATGTATTATGTAGTAGGCCTATTTGTATATTAAATATCGTCGTTTGTTACAAATGCAAATTCAGTATTCTGCAATTTGCTCTAAATAGTTCACGTTGTGTGTAAATTGCGTAAAGTGTGTTTACCGTGACTTTCAATTGCAAATATTTTGTCAGTGTTTAGTGTTAATTACCGGTTTGAAAGCAATGTTGATGATGCTGCAGACCATTCAGTGTATTAGGTTTTATTCAGGGTAACCGTAAAATTCAAATAAGTTGAACGAGAGAGTGTTAATGTCAGCATATTACAGAAATGTCTTGAAGGTTTTGGTGTCGTGAAAAAAAATTAAACAGTGGGAGGTTCTGTAATGACATTTTCGTGTAGTAAAGATTGGTAGACAAGTCTGCAAGCTAATTATGGCAAACACTGAACATTCATGTTTGATAATACTGTTTCGCTGTCGTAACGTGTATGTCATGTACATGTACTTGTATAAAGTTACCGGTATACACGGTGTTTCATAAAAGGACCCATTTTTGTTTTTTTCATAATTCACTCAGATAATGATCAATTTACACAAAATTTTTACTAGCTGTAGCTAAAGAAATAATAATGCAAAATATTTTAACAAAATATGGCAGTTGATTAAGTATTCTTTGCTAGTTGTGACGTAATGCTGACGCCATAATCTGTCACGGGTACAAGCTTGATAGTCTCAACTGGTGCTGTAAGTTGCTACCTTGCTTCGATGGTGAACTTAATCTGGTTCGCTGATAAAAAAATGTTTATCGTGTCAGCACTGAGCAACATGGAGATATGAAATCAGGCGTCTCGCGATCCAAAAACGTAAACCATCTTGCAAGCTCAGTGTCCTAGTGCACCGTGTTGCTCAAACATGTGAAAGACAAACTATCCCCACAGACACGTAAATGCGATTGCTTTGCACGTTTTATTTTGGCTGCAACTGTAAAACTTCAAATATTTGTCATTAACAAACCAGATTTTTCACCATCGGAGCAGGGTAGTAACTAACAGCATCAGTTGAGTTTAGCAAGTTTGTACCCGTGACACATTATGACGTCAGCATTACATTACCACTAGCAAAGAATATTCAATTAACTGCCATATTTTGTTAAAATATTTTGAATTAGTATTTCTTCGGCTACAATTGGTAAAAATTTCATCCAAATTGCTCATCATTTGAGTGAATTATGAAAAAAACAAAAAAGAGGTCCGTTGTATGAAACACCGTGTATATTTGTGTCGTGTAAGAATCATGGTACTGCTAATCTACATTGTAAAGTTTATGGATAGCTGTTAGACTGTTAGTCTGTTACTGAAACTGCGCAACGGTTACTAATACACATTAAATAAATATCTATTATCGTTATGCATAAAGGCCATTAAAGCTGCAGGCACGCCATGCTGATTTGGACCAGATAAAACGTCAAGGCGCTGCCATAGTTTCCAACATCGACTATTTAAATATAATTCTTTACACAAAAATCGAGTGCAACACGTCACGCAAAATTTCAAGAAAATTTCGTGATGGAGGCGCGCGCACTTTACAATACCAATTTTGAACATTTTTTTTTCCAATCCGACCACTAAAAGAGTGTCGTCGGATCTGCTGTATAGGTCCTATCAAACAATTGTAGAACAAATTGATACGTTCTTTAAAGTATATAATATAGACGTCTTAGATTTTCCTCCGACTGTGAGCGCGTGTTTAATTAAAAAGCGCGGCGCCTATTTCGTAGAAGCAGCAGCATTAACAGCTTCAGCGGCAGCAGCAGCAAATCTCGACGCAGCAGCAGATAGACGTCGGGCGCCTGTGAGCGAAGCCTGCACAGCGAGTCGCTAGTCGGCGCCATCATCGTCATTGGACGCCGTCACTGCCTGCCTGCCTGGCTGCTGGCGTTAGCGCCTGCCTCATGGGACGCGCGGCGACGACAGGTATTAGAGCCAGCCGACGAGGTGAGCACTGTCAGGGAGGCTGGACACGGCCAGGGAGGGTCGCTAGCTGGACAGCCGGGGCCTGCCGGGCGTCGAGGACGCGTCTGGACGGCCATCGATCACTAGCGTCTGTCCGTCCATGGCGTCGACGTGCTTGACCGTCTACTGCCCGGTGTCAAGTCGTAATTTTCACCCGCGTCCGACGCACGGACGCACGGACGGACGGACAGACAGACGCTCTAATGCGTCGACGCCCCGTCAGGTGCTAACAGCCGCGCCGTACCTCGACTCTTCCCCGCCCGGTGCCAGGGATTAGACGCAGGCGTCTTATACTTGGAGGCCTTTTCTCTGACGTCACATCGTCGTTAGCTGAAGCCGGTGACGTCACGTGACGTCAGCTTTGATTTATTATTAGTGCAGACTGTAAAAACTGCAACAACCCGTCAACTGATTGAAACGCCCCATGCTAACGTCCATATAATAATTTTTGCACACTATCATCGACCATATAAGAGCATTTTCCCGTTTTTTGTGATTTATAGAATCACAGGGCTGCTTGAGACTTTTAAAGAAGGAGAACGAAAGCAGGAGCAAAACGGTTTCAGAACAGACAGCTTGTGGTTTCACTGCACTGCCTTTCGCGTTACACCAATTTCAAACAGCACGTCGGTCATCTTCTTTCGCCTAAAAATGCTTCACTGCATGAGATGACTTTCGTCACAAAGATTCGCCCGAGTCTATTTTAGCGAACAAATCCGAAAATTATTGATCTTTGCCATATTATCGACCTGCTGCCTCCCTTTTCGGCCCTTTGGGCCTCAACTCGGCCTGCAGCCTTGATTTTCGGCCTTTCAGGCCTCCACAGTTTATTTTTTTACGTGTAAAAACGCAAGTGTGAGTGTTTTAAAATGTATTACCCCGTGTAAATGAATGCTCATGAAACGCCTACTGCCATTGCAGTGGCCTGCTCGTCCTGCTACATACGGCTTGTTGGCGAAGTGTACCTAGTGCCGTTTGGGATTCAAGTCCGCCGGTAACTCCCAATTATTATAGATGCTTGTAATCTTGTATACCAACTATAAGCGACGTTTTTGTTAGCGTCAACTATATTCAACAAATATCGACACGCCACCAAAGTAAAAACGCTGCAACGACTTTAGCTCGCCAGTGCACTTAATCACTAATAATTGCACATACAGTTCAACCCTTTAATACTTCTGAGACGAAAGGGTTAAAAGCGGCAGACGCTATGGAGAGAGCGCGGGCGGCGCCGGTCACTCAGCCGGTTCAATATTTGTCAAGTCGTTAATGGTTTTCGGCGCCATCGTGTTTCGGCGGCTGCGGCTAAGAAGTCCATCGCACGTCCTCGTGAGAGGTGTTTAAAAAGCCCAGCAGCCAAAGCTGCTGTAGCTCCAATGAATTTACGCTTCCGCCATCCATGCACAGGTCAAATGCTCTGTCGTCGTCGCAAATCGGCTTTTAACGCCGCTCGCCATTTACGTGTGAAGTTCATTCGCTTTCACTTCCTGCGCCATAGAGTCAACTTTCCTTAACAGATCCTTCCCGACTTTGATTTGTGACCTCGTTTGCATGTGCGGGCTATTATCTACCACTTAATCAATTTAAGCCGTCAAGTTTTAACGCTGCTATCGCAAATATGTATATAAAAACGCCAAAATAAACACTACATGCATGTTTTTTTTCTCTGTGTTTATTGTCTACTGTCATCGGTGAATTAAAGATTACAAATTATATTAATAGTACATTGTCTTCCAAAAAACGTCTGTATCTGGCACCGTTCCGAATATTAATCCATGAAAGTGGAACTTTATTCATTGATGACTGTGTTTAGGCGCAAACCAACTGCCTGCACGAAGAATAACAAAAAGTAAGTTCAGTGGACCTTGCGAAGAGAATTCTTAATTCGAAGATGCAACACCATCATCATGTGACAGCATCATCATCAGCAGCAGCAGCAGCAGCAGAAGTCTGTCGTTGATTATCGTTGATCGTGACACTGGTTCGACGCCGTGCCAGCCCCTCTGTCTGTCTCTACGATGTCGTCAGCTCAATGCTGTCTGTAGGTGGGGGCCGCTGTTAATCCAACCCGCCCACCCACGCCGAGCTCTCCTTGTCTCGACACGGATTAGCCGGCAGAGTAAAGATGCGCAGTCGCTGGCGACGACGACGAAAACAATCCTACAGTCCCACCCTCCGACCGTCCATCCTGACGTCTCTGTCTGACCGTTGGAGCGAAGATTGAATCCGTTGCTGAGCGGCGTGATGACCACAGATGACGCTCTACAGACTCAAGACTCATGGCTGCTGGACGGTCCGACTTAGTGACGCTATCGCCGTCCGGTCCAGTCCGTCCTGGGCTGATTTACGCCACTTTGGCCGACGCACGGATGGGGTTTAGCTGCCAGTTAATGCCCCAGCCTCAGCCCAAGACTCACTCGACGTTTATCAGCATCCACCGCTGATAAACGTCGAGTGAGTCTTGGGCTGAGGCTGGGGCATTAACTGGCAGCTAAACCCCATCCG
>Ga0209671_1003894_pt1 | contig 14563 bp, 6 predicted proteins | sample WorMetHERISLAND2_2_FD_187401 | JGI IMG/M metagenome (GOLD analysis project Ga0209671, IMG submission 187401) | Marine gutless worms symbiont microbial communities from Max Planck institute for Marine Microbiology, Germany - Olavius geniculatus... | ecosystem: Host-associated > Annelida >... | reverse complement strand
TACCCTGAGTGTTGAATTACTCAACCCTTGTTTCTGTTTTTTTATGTTGTAAACTTTGTTTTAGAGAAAAATTTGTGCATTTATTTAGTTGATTGAGTTAGTTTATTAAGTTTATAAGTTTTTATTAGTTTTATTAAGTTTTATCAAGTTTTTAGATGATTATTTTTAGAGCTGTCAAATTAACGCATTATTTAACGCGTTAATGCGTTAATAAATCAACGCGCGTTAAAAAAATTAACGCACATACGTAAATTTATCTTAATTTACTAAATCCAGTGAAGCGAAAGTTCCAACATTCCGTTAAACTGTGGTTATTTGACAATTGAATGAATTCAAGTAACTAAACTGTAGTTGCCGTTTTATCACTAATGTAAATAAATAATTATTTCGACGACAGGCTAATAGATTTTTATGCTAGCTATGACGGCAGTTATTGTTGATTATACACGTGTTTGAAATGTGTTTCTAATTTTTTCTATTCTACAGGTGGCCCCCCAAACGTCTCGAAGCCCGGGGTAACTTATTCCCTACTCCCCTTCTCGACAGGCCTGGGTGCGTTAATAATGCATTAATTAATGCGTTAAAAAAATCAACGCAGTGCGTTAATGCATTAAAAAAATAACGTTTCAACAGCTCTGATTATTTTATATTGACATACTTATTGTAGTCGTAAAAATTTCATTTTTTTGTTAGATTTTAGTTGCAACTTATCATTATTATCGCTAGCATAATTTTTTGTAAGAGGTTTATAGTTTGCGTTTTGAAAATTAATTTACTTTTTTTATTATGATTTACATTGATTTCACATTGTTTTCTTTTCAGTATTGCATGTTATTTGCTGAATTATTGTTGCGTTTAGTTTTAGCGTCACCGTCCGAATGTGAATATGATCATCAAAAATCAGGTATTAAATCTCGAACTCAAGTATGGTAACATTTCTAAATGTAGAATGATCGTTTTCTCAAGAGCCAATAATCACTTCTCTTAACTTAAGTTGTAAACTTCTTAGAAAATTATAAGACTTGTGATGCCACAGCCATGTCAAACTTGATTTGATTTGCACTTACATAGCAGCATGAATACAATAAACTACAATACGATACGCAATATGTTTACATAGCGCAGGGGCACAAAACGTTTCTAATGCGCTCTAGCGTTGAGGACAGCGAAAAGCAAACAACATTTTTAATTGCGTTTAAAAGTGCCATGAAAGTGTATAACGGTCGTCTTTTCTGCAGAATTAATTTTGACAAGCGTCTAAATTTGTTTTTTTAGCATAAAATTGGAAAGCAGCGTTTTTCAGTCGGCCGGCCGGTCGGTCGGTTACAGGCGGTCAGGTCGCCCGGCCAGTGCGTGGACCCAGCGTCATTGCGTCGTCCCTGTGGGGACAGTGCTGGTTCCAAGTCGCACCTGCTGCTGTCTGCGTCGTCGTAGCTGCTGAGGGTCTCTGGGTTGCACCGCGGCCACACACACACGGCGCTCAGCCAGCCGGCGATTCATCCGGGATTTCGCGGGCGGCGAGCGGCGCTCTAGTTTGCAAGTCAATTGCTGCGACTGGGGAATAGAGTGCGATGCGTGGTCGCGTGAAAAAGAGTCCTCTAATAGCTCACTGTAGTACTAAAGTTCAGCCTTGCAGAGTTGGTTTTGAATTCCAAGACCTTTGATTTGGTTCTCAGTTGCTGCAGCTACTGTATAAAGAATAGTACGATGCGTAGTTTTCTTGTGGAAAAGAGTTCTACTATCCTAGCTCACTAGGGTCAACGCCGAAGCCTTGTCTGTAGAATTGGTTTCAAAGCCAAAGAGACTTTTGTGTGGAAATGATTGACTTCTAACTGCCGCATCTGAATAATGGAATAGAGTGCGATGCGATGCGTAGCGGGTGGAAAAGAGTCCTCCTGGTCGCCCAGTGTAAGTTTGACTCTGGTGCAGGTCCGCTGGTTGCGCGCGCTGCGGGCCTGCATCATGGCGACTGTCATCTCATCAGATGCGTGTTGCCGTCAGCCAGCCGCACCTTTCGCACCGTCTGCAAGAAAAATGAGATTTTTCCGCCTGCTCGCGGTGATACTAAAACTTTCGCTGAGCGGTGTTTTACGACGGGCGGCATGTTACAAACGGAACGGCGGTTTGGTGTGGTGTGAACGGATTTTGAATATGAATGAAAGAACACGTCAAACTCGCACTCCCCGAGCGAGTCCAGTGTGAATTTATTGTTTGATGCAAAGTAGCCGCAATAAGCCAGATATTAGATGGATATTCTCGACGAAAGGACGATGCCGAAAGTTTTTTGCTGCTGACTTCGAAGTTGGCATATAATTTTAACAGTTTATTAGAATTGTGTTAGATGTTAGTGATTGCGGGCACACCTTCTGCCAGTAACGTTAATATTTGGCCTAAACGATATTTTTGGACTTTTGGCTTTGGCTTTCAAAGCCTTATCTTTTGTTTGGGCTTTGTTATTCAAGGCATTGGGCTTAGCCTTGAATTTGAGGATCTTGCCCTTGACCTTTGCCTATTGGTCTTTTAATCGTTAGTAAAGTGCAAATAAAAGTGCTCGACTAATGTAGGACATAATTGCAATGAATTTGAATATTACTCTAGCTATATGCATAGCGGCGAGCACAAAACAGAGCAGGTAATAACTGTGATCTGACTTACTGCGCAGGTTTTCTGTGCACTGCGACGCCGACGATCAAAGCGATTTGTCCGAATGAAGGCTGGACGACCGGCGGTACAACAGTCATCATTGTAGGTGATAACTTCTTCGACGGGCTTCAAGTTGTCTTCGGCAGCATGCTTGTCTGGAGCGAGGTAAATGCCGTATAGTAGTTTTATTCGGCTTCGTACAATAGTGTTTCTACACGTTCTCACAGGTTGCATGAAAAGCTGCTCGCAGAGTTTTTATCTACGAGTAGTTGTTGATTACTTTTTCGTTAACGACGATTTAATGTTCGTTTTCGTTCACTTAAAAACACTGCCTGTTTACTCTTTGACGTGCTAGTAGTAGTGTTGAAGGTTAAAAGGTTAAAGGTTGTTAGTTATTTATAGATTTTAATGGTAACCGATTTTGGTCTCTGAGTTACAGAGCGTCGCCTGCCATATGTGATCACTACAATGTTACCTGCCGCCGACACGTGAACATGTTCTGCGATTTGTCTGCCCCACAGACATGGAAGGCTGAGTTGACCTTGGAATTGAATAGTTGTAAATTTCTGTTGTCTGATCTGCACAATTCAGTGCCAAACGTGTCAGAAATACAGTTTGAGCTTGAACCGACTTAAACGATGATAAACTGTGACGTTCGTTGACTTTAAACGTCCATCTTTCTTCTTTTCTGTCAAATCTCCACTTGAAACAACTGACAGATGTTGCTTCCACGAGTCCACGACGTGTTGCGACAGACTGTTCTAGTCCATATTTAGTATCGTGAGCGAACAACGTTTATGTTTATGTTTACTGTTACTCTTTTCAGTTTTTTTCTGATTTTTAGTCTTCATTATTATTCTTTATTTCTTACCTTTTTCAGTTTTTCTTTCTTATTTTAGTTTTTTTTACTTTAGTCATTTTTCGAATTTTGTCAGTTTTACATTTAACAATATATCTATTCTCAGTATCTCTTATTTCATTTTCTTTTAAACATTTCAATTCTTTTTAGTTTATGTGCTAGATTAAACTGATGGTTTGTCTGTCAGTTTTTGAGTGCAAATTTATGATTGTATTGTATTGTATTCATGCTGTGCTTTCTAAACAGGTTAACTGTGGGTGTCAACTAAAGAAATGCTGATGAGTTGCATTTTTCTCACAGTAATCTACGTTACCCATGTTTGCATTTTGTTGGTTATAGCTGATAACGTCGCACGCTATAAAGGTCCACACGCCACCTAGACATATCCCAGGAGTCGTAGAAGTCACACTGTCCTACAAGTCAAAACAGTTCTGCAAAGGTGCACCGGGACGATTCGTCTACACTGGTACGTTGTTACAATCTTCGACATTTCTACGCAATTTGTGCTAAGTTGTTTAGAGTGCATTTAATATTTTATAGGTTATGGTGTTACTTTTGCTTTTATGATTATGAAAGGAACATGGAATCTTATTTTTACAGTAACTTTGCACTACGTAGTTTAATGCTGCTATAGGGCCTATACCAGGAAAGCTGAAGAAATAGAAACCTGTGCCTTTTTGTGAGTTTCTTTAATATTCAGTATCTTCCTTTACTTGTTTCAGTGCACGAAAGTACAAGAAGTTAACTATATTGTGTAAATGAGCCGTCAGGATAAAACTCAAGATGATTATTTACAGACGGTTAGAACCAAACGTGAATAGGCCTAGATTACTTAGCACTAGAAAACCCAAATGTGAAACAAAGAAGGAAGAAAAAAAGTAAGGAATAGAAATTGACAAATATTTTCCTCATTTCATTAGCAGACAAACTGTTTATAGATTTTTTTTGCGTTATTAATATACTGCAGCTCTGTCAGAACCGAACATCGACTACGGCTTTCAGAGGTTGATGAAGCTGGTTCCCAGACATCCGGGCGACCCGGAACGATTGCCAAAAGTATGACTCAGTATATACTCGTCTCTATTTGTTTCAATATCTACACCTTGCGTTGCTTCTGGAAGCGTTTTGTAATTTTTTGTCATAAGCAGTCTTGTAAGCCGGATATGAATTTCTGAAACGGCACTATGAGATGAGACGCTGACAGAAGGTCGAAAGTGACTAAAATGCCGTTACTTCCGCCCGAAAGTTGAACGGTAGTTCCCGGAAGGCCTTATGTTTTACTGCAGTTCTTTATTCTTCTTCTCTCATCGCGAGATCTCCGAGGTTTCTCAGCCGATGGGCGCGCAATTTTGCCACATAGTCGGAAGCACGTTCAATTTTATAATCCCGGTCCAAAAATTTGGAGGCCTATCCCCCCAAAAATTTTGAGGGCCAAAAACATGCTAAATTTGGCCCGATTTCGAACCTTCTTCCACTTTGAGCGCGAATATCTCCGGAACGGGTTATTTTAAAAACTAACTTATCGACAGCGTTTCATCCAGCGTTGGAAAAAGGTGGTGAACTTTGGTCCACTAATTACGGAGATTTAGAGGTGCAATTATGCCCACCAAATCGACTTTTCGGAAGACCATATTTCGGCCCCTAAGGGGTGCTGCGCCCCGACATTTTTAAACGCGCTACAGAATGATTAAAGTTTGCTAGTGCACCACTGCACACCCTACCGGGGATGTGGGTTCCCCAACATTTTTTATAAAAAGCGGTCAAAAATTGGCTTAAAATTTAACGTTTGGGTTTTAATAACTTTGGGGAAAAGAGGCGTAGCCCCGTGAAACTTTGCCACGTGACATACTACTAGGCGGGCTTAAAAATGGGGTACAACTTTTGGGGGCTCCGCCTTCCTAAAATTTTGGAGAGCAAAAAACGTTCAAAATTCGACGCGATTTCGTACAACTTTTGACTTTGACCGCAAATATCTTTAGAACGGGTCCAGATATCAACAATTTTAAACAAATGTCATCGACAACTATCCCTTCCGAGTTGAACGGAAAAAAATTGGTGAACTTTTGTCGACAAACTGCTAAGTTACATTGGCCTATGTGTACCCACCCAAAATCGACTGCGCGCGCGATTTTAGATAACTTTAGACTTTGACTGCGAATATCTGTGAAATGGATCAAGATATCAACAACCGGAAACAAACTTGATCGACTGTCATCTCTCCCGCGTTCGGCAAAGAAATTGGTAAACTTTGGTCCACTAACAAAAAAGTTATATGGGCGGATGTTGACCCACCTTAAGTCGACCATGCACGTTCTGTGTATGATAACGTATTGGAGTTCGGGCCACGTGACTTTGCTGCGAGGGAAATTTTAACCCCTAAACTTTCCCCCTATCGGACTTACGGCGCCGGGCAGCCTCACATTGAGCTCTGCCCCATATTTTTAGTTGTCTTTGTAAACATACATTTTATCACTGTGTAGAGTGTATTGTGAGTGTAGCAAGGCATAACTGACAGTAGACCTGATGAAACGTGCTTGTTTTGTAACTCTCATCGACGGCGTTATCTGCGTGGGACGTGCTTGTGATAAACAGACGGAGACTCGTTTCAGCCGTCACGCTTGTCTGGAGTGAGATTATTGAAAATTAGGAAGCTAAACCACTGTAGATATTGTGGTGGGAGACGAAGAAAATCGTGAAATAATGTTGCGAAATGAAAAAAAAAGTTTTGATTGTACAGGAGACGATACTGAAGCGGGCGGCGGACTTGGCGGAGGTGTTGTACAGCATGCCGCGAAGTCACAATCAGCTGGCGCTACCGACAGCAGCACGCTCACCTGCCGGTGCCATGGCTGCCACGCCGGGTGCAGCCGCAGCAGCAGCAGTCGTCGGAGGGTCGGGGTTTAACAGTTACGCCGGACCACTGACCGGCGCCCCGCCGCATGTAGACGCCACGGCCACAGCCAACGGACAGTGGGACGACGCGTGGTCGCACCGTTATCCGGCTTTCACCTTCTGATAAACCTTCTCAAACCCATGAACGGCGACACCTATGTAGCAGGGATAGCAGCTGCTGCCTCAACTATAATATAGGGGTAGCAGTCAATAGTAGGATACTGTTCTGACTTTGAGGTTAAAAATAATTATAATGCATGCATGCAGCATTAACATATCGCATATCAAAGCTGGGGGTCAGAATTTTATGTTCTGGCCTGTAAATAGGGGTTTATGACACATCTCATTTGGCAGACTGTATCCACTACATTGCCCGACAGATTTGAATAAAATTTATCCTCTCAGACACTTTCTTGAACCCAACTCCTTTGATTTTTTTGGCAACTCACATCTACAAAATGTGCTGCCCCAAGAACGGATAGGTATCGTCGTCGTCCCTGCTAAAAGCCATTAATCGCACACTGTTAACCCGCGCTCAGACGTAGTGTGGGGCATTAGCCAGGAGACTCAGGTGCTGAAGTGTTTCAGTTTGTACATGCGGGAGATGTTTTATAGAGCAACGTTAGGGAACACTGGCTAAAATCTGACAGTGGGTAAATTTTCAACACAATTATTTATCTATTGCATAAACTTCTGTCACATTTGCAAAGATTTTCCCTCGGTGTACTGCTTTGATGCTGTCGGTTAATCGACAGTCCAAATGAACCGGGAAAACCGAACGTGTTTGTGGTCAGAAATTTGGTAGATAACTTCTGTGTGTACTGAAAGGTCATCGATAACTAGACAAATACATCGGCCCGGCCTAATGTGGAGATATTGTGCGGCCGTGTTGTGCTCTGCCCTTTGACCTTTTGAAGTGAAAATTGGCACACCTATTACCCTTGCTCTGGGCAGGAATTACACCAATTTTAGGTTTTCGAGTTAACAGCCCGTATGGGACAGACGGACAGAAGCACGGACGGACGGGCAATATCCGTATTGCGGCCTATTAGGACGGCCGCATAATAAACCAGTCAGCAATGGGTCGGAAGTGTGAACGAATGAATGAATATTACTGTTGTGATGTCGCCATTTGAGCACCACGTAGGCTGTATAAGTACGAGTAGCCTACATTCGTATAGGCCAATGTACTGTGTATTAATTATAGCAGATATATATTCTGCGTGTTTTGTTAGTCGCTCACAAGTCAGTCACTCATGATCTCAGACTGGCACACATTGCGTTCTTGTTCTGTAGCAACTAATTGTCGTTGATTTGCGTACATGGTGTAATGTGTTATGATGTGTGTACACGATGCAATCCTGCAACACGTCGCTGCAACCGTTTGCACCTGCGTTCACTGCGTGACGTAACAGTTTGTCCGTGTTCGGATTTTTGTTCTGCAGTTTCGCGTCGATGGCGATCATTTACCGAAACGTTCCCCGTTCTCGTGTTTAGTTGACGTCTTGTTAGTTATTTGTCAAGTCGTGACTGGTGATGCCAATCAGTTGATAACAAAAAATAATTACACATACATAATGGTAAATAAAATGACTTTTCCTTGCGGTCACGGTCGTTCTAACACCTTATAACCAAACGTTGGGTTAAAATCATTAAATAAATTAAGACGCTTACATGACGATATTTTAACACAAAACGTTGCGTAAAATGTCATTATTTTGTATAAAGCATAGTTATTTGTGTGAATGAGGAAATTAAATTAATTGCAGTGAATATGACATTTTGCAGTGATTTATTAAGCTTTTTGTTAAATTTTAGAAAACAAAGTGGCATACACATATCGACGTTGAGTACTTATAATGCTTTCCGTGCTAAATTATTTTAATGTTCCACGTTTTCTGCGTATTTCGTGCATGAATGAAACGCTATCGAATTAGTGATAATCGGTGCAGTATTTCCGTTACAAAATAGTTTGCTTTTTGTATAATTACGTTATGTATATAGATATGGTGTATTTGCGTAATTTTTGCATTTGTTCGTATTTGACTTGGCATTATTCACCGTTTATGCTTCGCAGGATACAGGGTGTCTGAAATAAGTGACTCCCAACAACAAATCTTCGTTACTATTCGCATAACCATTTGAGGCCAAAATATACTAAGCATAATATAAGCATTAGCAACGATGGTAGCACCGCCGTAAAGTGGTCTAAAAATGTTCAGTCGTTATGGAAATAATGTCAAAAATGTTTAGAGGCCACTTTTGACACACCGGTTATGAGTGTTTGTAGGGTGAAGAAATCAATACATGCTTGTAATTAAAGTTATGTTTTATTTTTTAATTTTTATGAATTAGCGAAATCCGAATAGGAGACACCAACAGGTTCCAGTTTTTCAGTTTTTCAGTCAATTTATTTGTTCAGCGTGCAATTGGAAACAGATATATGCAGTATGACGTAAACACTGGCTCATGAAGAGCATTTCGTGGTGATTGTAGTAAAAAAAACAAACGATAAAGCACAAACAGCAAAACACTTTAAACATTTTTATAGAAGACTGGAAGAACAAAATCAACAGTTGATGCTTAAACATTAAAAAAGTGAACCAAAATCGACATCTTTGAAGAGAGAAGAGATTCAAGCAGTTACAACACGTTGACTGAAAAAAAAACGTATCTCGTAGGCTACCCGAAAAACTGTACGTTAGAATGCGCACACAGAGCGACGTAACTGAACTGAACTGAACCAACTGATGTGGTTTCGTTTTTGACAAACTGATCAGTGGGCAAGCAGTAATGCACTACAGTTGGCACCGTTTAACAGCGTCAATGACTACACGACTACGCACACTTACTCGTACCAGTGAGCTTGCCTTGCACGCCCATTAGTCAGTTTGTCAAAAACTAACTCGTGTCAGTTTAGTTCAGTTCTGTTACGTCGCTCTGAACGCGCCTTTATGTTGCTGAAGTGGCACGACTTCGATGATTGCAAGTCATAGGCGAACACTTAAACAAGTAGGTCTAGCAGTGGACGGTCGGTCACTTGGACATGTAGGTACACAGACAATACTGGAAATAGAGACCAGAGCATGCAGAGCTAGCGATGAGTTTGTCTAATTGCTGCGTAATACGAGTAGAGTTTTGTCGAGTCGGTCGCTCGGTCTGTGGGTCGCAGTGCGGCAATTGGTCGGCAGATGGCGTCCGGTCGAGTCCTAATGGCGTCAAACGACACCGAACATTGCGTCGCGTCTCTCCCGGGACGAGCGAGCGACCGACCGAGCGCGGGCCGGAGCGGCGACGATGCCATATGCGACCACACGACACAGCACGGCACCTAACCTCTCACGTAGCAACCAAACAACAACTGTGCGTTTCCTCTTGCTGACTGAAGCAGCAGCAGCAGCAGTCCGGTCACAAACGTCAGCAGCAACCGTACGTGCAGCGTTGGCGTCGCTGTCGTTTACATTTCTTGCAATGGCCAACCAACCGCATCGTCAAAGTCATCGACTGGTTGCATGGGACTATACTGAGATTGTTCATCCGCCTGCCGATTATCAAAGCCCGGCGTCGATTAACTTCGTTGAAAAAATACAACGTGGTAACCACTACAATAAGCCTCCACGCATGACAGTATGCTTACTCGAAATTTCTTACAGGGTGTTTACACGACGAAGCAAACATGAAGCAAATGTGTTGAATTTACACGTGCACGACGTGTGCTCTAAGTTTGCTTCATGTTTGCTTCATCGTGTAAACTCCCCATTAGCCAGTTGAGTGTCATTAATTAATTGATGCCGCGGAAGCTAAAACCAACGACGTCGTTCTGAGGATGAGTGTCTGACAACTTGCTTTACTTCTAAAACACATGCGTAAAAAGTTTGCTTACAGTGAAAATTGTCTAGCAAAACTTGTACATGTAGAATCGATTTGATATAACGATTATCATTACTATTAGATTTATATGAGAGTACAATGTACATGTAACTGAAAACATTGCCGCAACCAGAGAAATTTGCCTCGGTGGTTGAATATGAAAATATTTGTACTTGTAGTCCACTCAGCGGATTATGAAGCGGAGGAACGTCGTTGCAAAACGGTCTGGTAAATAACCTTAATTGGGAATGTTTCTGTGAAAAGTTTGCAATCGGAAGTTTAATGCACACTTGTACACTTATAGGGTGATTACACGATCCAGCAAACGTTCAGCATTAGCACGTGTAAGTCTTATTTTGAATACATTTGCTGGAAGTTTGCTGGACGTTTGCTGGACCCATTAGCCTGATACCCTTTTCCAAAAAAAACGTGTCTAAGCTTATTATGCATTTGCATTATTTGGAAGAGTGACCATTTGAAGTCCATTGGGAAGAATTAATTTCCTGCATTTGATTCGTATATACCGCTGCCTCAGACGAGCACCGAATTAAGAGCCGCAAAGTTCTTCTTTTATATAAGCACTGTACTCTGTACACTTAATGTCTCAACGTCTGCCGAACGCGGAATGACCATTCGGTGTATGAACGAATAAATCGACGAAGTCGTGTGGCTATACCAGTCCATGCACGATGTGATGCGCCGGGCGCGGTGCATGAAACGAATGTCGACTGGAGCGTATGAACTATGAACGCTTGGCAATCCTTGAGATTTCTCGCGGGATATCATACGCTTCTCTGCTCAACATCTCGTCTGCAGTATCTTTACGCTATAGGCCACAAGTTCACGGTCTTGTGGTCAAGCTGCAGTCAACCAGGTGCCTCTACATGTATCTATCTCCATAAGCGTTTGGAATAAGTTTTCCGATTCTTCTATTTACTCTTCCCATATTATTTTCCTCTTTCTCCCTTCTTTTCCATTATAAGGTTTTTTTCTTGAAGTACAGTTAGGGGATCTGAGAAACAAAAAACGCATTTGAAAGCAGCTAGGAAAAAGTATATATAATTTTTGTTCAAATTACAGTACGGTAACTTCTTTCTGTCTCCGAAAAGGTGAACAATTTTCTCTTTTTTATCATGAATCACTTTCTGAATGGTTTACATGGCGTACCCTAAACGCCCCTGGGTTCAATAATTATCGCGCTAACTAAACTTACACTTTGATAATTTTTGAAATTTTCACTTTTAGCCCAGTGACATATTTAGGGGACAGCTCGACATATAGGCCTAGACGCGTAGGCTAACGAAAGTGAAAACTGGAGAGTGGAGATCGCAGAAAAGACACGGATTTGTCTTCGAAATGCACTACAATGCACTAAATCTCACACCAAATGTGGAAAAAAAATTCCCGAGTAATGCCATTTGGGGTTAGGGAAGAAAAACCTAGTACTTTTGACGAAATCATGGACACAGGCCACTGTCCAAAAATGTAATCATAAAAGTAAACGTAAAACAGTTGAATTGCAAATTTAGTTTGCTTGTCGGAATTGAATCATGGCTCAGTTTTAACGTCAATACTTCTTTAGTTTTAAGGTGGCATTTTTCATGGTTTCGATAAGTAATTCTGCCTATTGCGAATGCGACACATTCTTCATAGATAACGTAGTCTGTCTGTCTATCTGTCTGCAGATGTCTGTCACATTCGTGCACCCCGATGAAACCATTCGACAACTGATTTCGATGATATTTAGTAGTACAGTGGCAGAGTATAATTCAGGAAACGGTAGGCATTACCGGTTTAACAGTTTCTGGGTTTCGCGTCTGCAGCATCTTGTAGAAAGAAAATGATTCTGCACGCTGCGAGGCATTTGGATTATTACAGCGATGTTGGAACGTTTTGCTTTATTGCAGCACACTAACGAGAGACACCGACAAGTGCGAGGATCACGTGACCGAAAATAAATTATGGTCGACATTATCATCATCAGCTGCAGCAGCAGCGCGCCCTGTGTGATGCTGCGGTCATATCGTCTCCATGGACGACAAAGATGCGCCGGCCAATCGCTAGATGGCGCGTCGATTAAGCCGGATTTTACGAGCGTCTAACGACCTACAGGCTTGCATGACCTGCGACTCGAAGGATTTGACAGAGCCTCCTAATACCTGCAGTACTCGTTACGCAGTTAACAAGCTGAATTCACCGCCATCTTAGCTGATCTTGGTCACCCCACTGGGGCAGTATAACCTTATTGCACCCGGCCCGTCTTCCTGCACAGCCTCAGTTCGTGTAATTCGAGACAGCCGTACGAAGAATCAATTTGTTGAATAGGATGTAATGTGAACTTATGATCAGTTCTAAAAATGAAACATCCGTTTTGCTGCTTTTGCGACTGTTCTTAAACTTGGTAGCGGGTGGCTACGAAGGCTTTAAACTTTGCAAAAATCTTGATCTAAGAGAATACAAGAAATATTAGGCCTATACATTTTGAACGTCATGAGGCCACGAAAAGTACAAGCCAAAAAAGTTCAAAGCTGCGGGATTTTGCGTCGGCCGATTATAACTAAGTACTTTGCGAAAGTGTCATTATGCATCATTTTTTCAAATTCAAAATTTTTTGGTGCAATTTTAACGATTGGTTCCAGTAAAACTGCTGGACTTCGTGTGAAAAGTTATGATCAAAATATTTAGCTTTACTGGGACACAGCTAAAACCGAATGGAAGGCGTTTCGTCGTGATGCAGCAGCTACGAGCTGTTCTCGGATACGTCACCGTATGACGTCACAGCAAGTGCGCGTTCCCAGCGGGCGCGTAGCTCACTCAGCCTAGAGGGCGGCGGGCGGGCTCGCGCTGCATCCAGTTCAGAGACTGGGCCTCCACAAACGATTGTCGCTAATTAGTTTACGGCGCCCACCGGCGTCGCCCATACGCCGATTTACACCGCCGCGGACGAACGGCCGTACCGTCCTGCCGCTTAATATTCATAATTTCTGTCGCCCGTCGTTCGGCTGCTGATGAAGTTACGGCCTGACACGTTGAGGCCCGCCATAACGCGGCGTATTGCATCCCGAAGGACTGGTGCGTGCGCCCGCGGGTCCGTCCGTCCGTCGTCTGTGCCGTGTCGTGCCGTCTGTTCCAACCTCCCACCCTGGATGTCGTCGCAGCTGCACCGTGCATCGTCTTGTAACGTCAATGCACAGATATCCATCCGCGCTGTACATTATATTCGGCTCAATCTCATCCGATCCGCGTCGGACGACTATAATGCGCCAGCTCCGATACCCGACTTATGCATATTTAATCCCGCGGCCCCGATATCGCAATCGCGAAAACGCCGCGTAGATATAATATAAACCGCGGAGATGTGCAAGGTGCACGGGTACTGCTGGTGTAGTTTTGACAAACAGAAGTGGACGCGGAGGGAGCAGCGCCGTTGACTGTGATGGACTGTTTCTAGCGCCCTTCGACCTATCTCTTCGACGGAGGAACGGCGTCTTGGCGGCACGTTCTCTGAGGACCTCGGTGCAAGGTGTGTGCCGCTGGCTGGTTCCCCGCGAGACCTCGGCCACTGACGCCTCGAGGCGTTGTGCACAGCGCCCAGTTCTGATTAGCGCGAGGTGTCGATCTGCTGACCGCCTGAAATATGATTTATTGATGCCTCGAGTTTATTCGTGCAGCGGCGGCTCGTCTGCTGCGTCTCAGATCGCAGCTTCTTGCCATTTAAGTACGGTTATGAAGAGTCTTATCGAATACATCATGCAACAAAAACGGCCAAACAGTATAGGCTGACAGCATGATGCATATATTTTGCTAAAAACTTATTGTATAATTTTTTCTCTAGTTTGTCGACGTTATTCTTGTGCCGACAATAAGTAAAATGCGACACGTAGACCTATACGTGTATACTGTATAGCTTATCGTTATAGCTGAACCAAAATGAAAGTAAAACTGACATCAAAATGGCATCAACGTAGCCTAAACTTTTAGCCAATGAACATCTTTTTTCTTATGTCGTTTTTGTCATTCACCTAGGTCTACATTTATTCGTGCAAAGTTGCATACACGATCTTCGTTTGACACCGAAATCAAAGACCTTGGATGACCGTGAATGGCCGGGCCACTGCATGCGTGCTTTATTGCAGAAAACATGCATCTTTCGAGGTTCATTGCCACTAGAAAACCATGCATACACTCGCATTCGTACACATCACAGCTCGATGCAGGGGCGGCGATTATAGGGGGGACGGGGGGGACGCGTCCCCCCCAAAAATTTTGGTTGGGGGGACGCAAATGCAAGCATCCCCC
>Ga0209671_1003890_pt1 | contig 14569 bp, 14 predicted proteins | sample WorMetHERISLAND2_2_FD_187401 | JGI IMG/M metagenome (GOLD analysis project Ga0209671, IMG submission 187401) | Marine gutless worms symbiont microbial communities from Max Planck institute for Marine Microbiology, Germany - Olavius geniculatus... | ecosystem: Host-associated > Annelida >... | reverse complement strand
ATCGCACAGCCGCCGCGTGCAGCCTGCAAACACAGGCTGGCGCACCGGCCGGCCAGGCAGCCCAGTCAGCTGTACAAAGGTCCCCACCTTCCGTAACCCATATAATGGGTTACTACTCATTTAACCGACCCCGGAGGATGGCAGGCTGAGTTGGCCTTGTTGGTTGACTGATAGCGGACGCTGTACCCAGAAAGTGGTCAAGCAGCCATCTAGACTGATGTCTAGCGCAGGATAAGGAAAGTCCGCCGGCCAGGACCGACGTTCTAACCACTATGCTACGCCACCAACCCTGATACACGGCTTCAGCTGCATGCCCACATGAAAGAAACAGAAGCTGTGAGTAATAAGCATCTGTTGCCAGCCTACCGGACACTGCGTGCTAAGTGCTGATTGTCCTGCTGGCTGCCACGTCGTTTGGATGTGAAGTGCAGTAAAGGCATCTGCCAGCTCTTAGCAATAACATCCTCCTCCGACACTATGCAACAGTGCAACAAACATACGGCAAAAGTGCCGCTACATGCAGTAGTCCTACATATTTGCATTTTTACAATGCAATTTCAATTATTATCAAGGTCTAATTTTTTTACTGTTAAGCACTGCCATCCAGTATTTGGCAATGTCAGGAAACGCTACAGAAACTCTTGTCAAATTATAATTACTACATCTCGAAGAATTAACGGCAAAAACCGCAGTAACCTAGTGTTGAACATTTGTACTAAAAATAATTAAAATCTGATAATCCTTCATGACAGAATTTATAATGTCAGAAATCCTTTTTTCAGACACAGTGCATATGCAAGTATCAGCAAATATCAGGTAAAAATAAGTATAAGATGCGTGATAGATGACAACAAGAAATTTGAGCTAATGCTCACTGGACGAGCGAAAGCCTATAGCAGTTCCTGCCCGCAGGCAGTCACCTATTGCAGCACTAACCGGGCCCAGCATAGAGTAACTTCGTTTCAGCTGAAACACATTACCAACAACGCCACGCCACCAATGCCAGCACCATGGCGCCGCCTTTTGAATGATTTTGTGTCGCAGTCCGAAATCGCCGAAAAATTCATTAAAAAATCCCTATTTTGGTGTTCAAGGTCATCCAAGGTCATTGAATTCGGCGCCAATCGATAGCCAGTGTACGATTTCCTATTAGTGATTAATAGTAATCTAGGCCTTATCTCGCATCGTTACTGAGATACAGTGAGTTATAGGCCAAAAATCGCAAATTTTGCCTACCCCCCTCTCATTTAGTGCCCTCGTTAGGGGTGACCCCCTTCGAATTTATAAAAAAGCTTTACGGTTTCTGAAACTAGAGTCTTCTGGGCAGCCGACGGTAAAAATTTGGTGATCCTAGCTTGGACCATTTTTGCCTGATCCACCCGTGTGACGGACGAACAGACGGACAGAATTGCGATAGCTAAGATGCGCTGAAAGCAGTAGCTGCTTTCATGCATAAAAATTACTAATTTACAACAGAAGTTAAAAGCAGGTGTTAACAAGAAGCCCAGCTATCGCTAGGAAGAATCGACCATAACACCTAAGTCCGAAGCCAAGCATCCGACTTCCAGTCACGAAGAAAAAAAGATTTGTCAGAGGTGACAGAGTTCCATGCACACTATGTTAGTGGAATGCTGTCTCAAAAGCTATAATTAATGCTAGCATAACATACGTCATGCACAGTGGCACATGGTCATCTCACCAGATGATATAAACAGTTACAGTAGTAAATAACAACAGAAATACTGAACGAAGGTTTTGCAAATTTTTCTCATAATAGAAACACCTTCCTAAAAAAACATGCTACGCTGCTACAGCCTATACAGTTCCTGTTGCAGTACTGACCTTCAAGGTCATCCAAGGTCAATAATTTTCATGTCATTTAAAAACCCAATTATGCGACTTCCTATTAGCGATCAACAGCAACCTAGAACCTATCTCTCACCGATCAGCCGCAACAGCGCATAACGACCTTCAAGGTCATCTCATTTAAAATGGCATATGCCACTTCCTATTAGTGATTAATAGTAACCTTGGCCCTATCTCTTACCATTTCCGAGAAACAGCCATTTATGGCTTGAAACTTTTCATTGAAAATTGCGCCAAGCCGCTGCAGATGGAGACCTGGTTACTATTGAAACCCTATAGGAAACTGCCAGTGCACTATCTGATGGTATGCATTCACTGACTTAATCCAATTATAATCTACTGTCCATAGTCCATACTGGAACAAAAACACACAGATTACATTTTGGGTGTCAAAGAAGCGGCAGTTGGCAGAAGAAATAAAGTAAAAATGAAGGGATTGTGCGAGCAAAAGAAGAAAAGAGAAAATGTTTAAGCTGTCTTTTTTTATGCCTAGAGTTTTCTGTGCCAAATAATAAAAGGTCATCCAAGATCACATGATGGGAGAGGTGTTTCAGTCAAACCTATTAATCCTCCCTCCCCCGGCTAGGAGCATGGAACAGATCAGCAGAAAGTAATGTGATGCTACCACTGCGTAGCGGTGTCCTCATTGGAGCCACTTCTTCCATCACAATCAGCTTCACATCACAGGATGCTGCTCGTTTTGTCAGCCGACTCAAACTCTTAGCCTCGCCATTTGGCTGCAATTTCACATATCAACACTGGTACTACCTTACCACACACAACTCTTATCACTAATTCTTTTGATGTCAACATATAGCGCTGTCAGCACTATACGCACCAGGTAACGCACCACGCGAGGCTGGTAATCCAGCCTCTAGGGTCAAGGAGAAGTAAGAAGTAAGAATATGAACGATGTGTACAAAATTATCCAATTCGTCGAGAAGTGCACTAATGTGCAGGCATTCCTGTCTGGTATTCATTTGGATATGTTATTGTGATAGATAGGCCCTATTGCGACTTAATTTTCTTCTTCTTATTCTCTGCACTTCATTGCAAATAAATGTACTAATCACATTATTGCAGTAACTGTCACTTGCCTTCTCTAGTACAAATATGCAGTTAACACCAAATAATCTAATCTGAACAATTAAAATAAAATACAAATAATGAACAAAGTAGTGGTAATAATACTGGCATACCATTAATAGATCGAGAGAGCATGCTCGTGCAAGGTCTTGTTCTGACTTACTCCGTGTTGGCTCTGCACTAAGACAAGGAGTCAAACTAATGTCACCATTAGCACCATCATCTGCATTATCATCACTGGATGGATCTGTTTTAGGCGTCTCCTGATCCTGCATTTCTGCTAACCTGTTAAACGTACACAACACTACAGAATGGCTAGCGTTCATGTTGGTATGCAAGACGTGCAATACACTCCACATTACTTATAAGCGACTACAAGCAAACCATTGCTAATAATAAAAACCACAACTACAATCACAAAAATGATGGAAAATTTGGACCTGTCCTAATCCTCGGGGCGGGGCGGATCGTCGGGGCACCATCTGATTGGTTTAAACGATCACGTGACTGTGACGTATGTGATTCGAGTTTTCGGACTGTGTTTCAAACGAGCCATGTGCAATGTACAGGCTATGGCTGCCAAAATTTCGTTCACCGGGATGTTGTCGTTGTCCCGTATTTTGGCATTTGCATTTGTTTTGCATTTATTCGCATATAATCACTTTTATCGTGTACCTAATGTACCTTTTTGCGCTCGACCTGAAGTTAACAGTTGCTCTTTTTATCCGTCTATCTTGCATATTTTCTGTTGTTACTCATATTTCATTCAAAAGACTAATAGACAACTTCTAGAAGTGAGATCCGCGCTGTATAGGCCTATATAAATGCCGACACATCTTGATCCAAGTTTTATAAAGTTTGCCCCGAGTTGATCCGAGGCCATGCGATAGCTTCGAGAATTCGTGAACCGTATGATTCGCCCCGAGGATTCACACTGTATTTTGATCCGCCCCGCCCCGAGGATTAGGACAGGCCGAAAATTTGTCAGAACTGGTAAGCACCAGTTACCGGACTGCCCTTACAGATTCTGGGATCTGTTTTGAGATTTCTTGCACTAATTGCTTTTTGTGTTAGATCTTTTTTGTTAATTTTCTGCTATAACAATGCTGGCTAAATTACGCTATTTGACTTTCAGTTCTCCAGCTCTTCACACATCTTCGGCCTTTGCTAGCATTTTGTAAACAAAAGTCACATGACCTCAACACTAGAGATGGGCGATTCTGATAATTGAAATACTGTAAGATTTTATACAGCGGTAATTTAAGCTGTTCGTGTGCTTATTACAAGTTGCAGTTTTTACGTCGTTTAATTTGTTGCCTGTACTGCCCAAAATCAAATATACCGGTAATCGTTGCAGAGGGATGCTGGTAGATAATTTTGTGTCGCTGCAGTACTTTTCGGATGTTTTCGGTTTTTAGTGCTACCGCATGATCACGGAAGTGACTGTTTACTGTTTACGTATGTTTTGTGCAATGATTGACGTCCTAAAAATGAATTAGTGGATAAACGGAAGTCTTTCTAGCTTGCAAAACTTATTTCGCTTTTTCATTTTGTGTCTTGCACGTTTTCGATTATGAATTCAATCGCTTGGCACTTGTATGCGTCTGTCGTCGTCGCCCTGCTAGTGTTGGTGTGCGCCCACACTGCGCCGGCGCGGCTAGAAAACTCGGAAACTGCTCGTCGTGTTCGTCGCCGGGCGCCCGTACACCTACCAACTGCCAAGAACGACACGGCAGTCTGCAACAAAACTGATGACAGTAACTCTACGGCGTGCAGCGTCAATGCTGGAATTGCTGACCGAGTGAAGAACTTTATTAATTCCAATACCGGTGTCATATATCGAGCTTTGCTTGTCTTGGGCTCAATATCGGCAATAGTCGTCGTCTATATTTCATTCCGATACCTTCGGTAACTATTTGTTTTCTGTAATTTTGTTACGCAGTCCTGATTGTTAACAGCTAATCTGAGATTAGGCAAGAATTTTTCATTGCAGTAGACTTATAACAGTGTCACTGTATTTTGTATTAAGGGTCACAATAGACCAGAACATTATTTAACTCTGAGAATATGTTCAAGAAAAAAGACAATGCAGTAATGCACAAATTATATATTTCATGTATTTTTTAAAATATGCCACGTAAGATATTGTTTTTTTCTGATCAGTGCCAGTTTATGCATCCTTATATTCCATACTGTATACCATATTGAGCGTGCAATTAATTTGGAATGATCGCACTTTTAGAGCGGTGTCAGTTGTATAAATGTCTGTTATATTTTTTATGCATGTCAGACTGTCAGTTGTATAAAATTCCATACAAAGTGGTGCAAATTTTGTGCTAAGTGCGTCTTTCAGAATATCAGAATTTCTCATGGCTGTTTCTTAGAAGTGTTTAAAGTTATTGCCAAGGCTACATAGTATTACTGTCAGTTTTGTGTTGTTGTGTGACTGATGTGTGGTACCATTATGTACAGCATTCACTGGAAGAAGAGTAAAAGTCGCAAGTACGGGCTGATAACAATGCCGGATGATAAGCTGGAACTGAAGCCGTTGGATGATGACGATGATGATGATGATGAAGATATGACTGTGTTCGACCGGACGAAGCCTCGAACCACAAACTCACAGACTCAGCCTCTCAAGAAAACTGCAAAACAGTTCTGTAAGTGTGGCAGACCATGTCTCTAGTTGACACTACACTGTGGGCCTTAGAAAACGTGGCACTTTACTTTTGTCAATGTCTTCGCCGATAATTAACCAATTTTCAAAATTCTTTCACTGGCGCACTCTACAGACAATTTGCAATAATGTGATATCCCACCACGCTCCAACTGCGTTGCTACACTACTGTGTAAAACATAAATTTTCAAAAATGACCAAAATTATTATAATGCATATACAGAAATTATATTTTTGAAAAAAATTGTACCATTTTTCATGCAAAAATTAAATTATATTTACTACCAGATACATTTCCGATTTTTGTAAACAAAAACAGACTTTTGTGTTCAGTATTAATTTCCAATGCAGTGACAGCATACTGGTAATGTAACATGCCATTTAACAATGGAGACAAAGCTTTTGTTAAGAACGTGTACCAGACAAAAATGCAAGTTTCAGAGGATGCTGACAAAATTTTCGAAGACAAACTACAAAAAAAGGAAGACTGGGCATGTTATTAAAAAAGATTTGGCAAACACAAAGCACCGACCAAAAGCATTAGTCTGACAGACTGACGTATGCACACAATGAAAAGAATGTGACCACTGTGAAAAAACTGGTAGCCCCGCTAAGGCAGGAAGGCCAGAAACAAACACATCGATGATCGTTCAACAGGCCAGATATCCAAAGGAATGGATCTAACACAGTGTAGCACTGTACAGGTCATTTATTGTGTGTTTGTTTGTCTGAAGTGTTTTTCGTTTACCAACACGCATGCTGCCTAATATTGCTGTTTTTCCGTACATTTATATTTTGCAAGGTAGTGTAGTGACACAGTTAAGATGTGGTGAGGTATTCAGTAACCATCTTATTGCTACGCTGAATTGTGCAGTGAAAGAATTTTGAAAATCCGTTAACATTTGGCGAAAATATGTACAATAAAAAGTGCTACTTTTTGGCCCACCCTGTACATAATATTTGGTGCTTGAAGATAAAGTCTTTAGTGGTGGGTATCTGACAAGCTATGTGTTGTCTCATTTATTTATCACAATTTCTATAGGCAAATTGTATCTTCATGGAATAGTTTATACCTCCGCCACCATTTTGTTTTTTTTTATATTATTTATCTGTCGTATGACTGTGCATATGTCCATCTATATGTCTGCATTTGTGTTTCCATGATATCTACATGTATGGTGGTAATAGTATGCATTCACCGACGTAATCCGATTATAATTTACTGTCCATAGTCCATACTGGAACAAAAGCACATGGATTACATTTTGGGTGTCAAAGAATCGGCAGTTGGCAGAAGAAATAAAGTAAAAATGAAGGGATTGTGCGAGCAAAAGAAGAAAAGAGAAAATGTTTGAGCTGTCTTTTTTATGCCTGGAGTTTTCTGTGCCAAATAATTTTATAACGTCTTTATTCACAAAAAATATGGTAGCAAGGTAATGAGTTTACAAATAAGCAAAACTTAGCAATTCACAGTTAACTATTCATATAGCATGTTGAAGTTATTTTTGTAAATGGGTTTGTATTGTTTACTTTTCTGTGGTTCAGCAACGGGAAATCATGATCCATCCAGTTCTAATTAGTGCTCTGCCACTATCTAAAATTCATCATGAATCTAGCCTAACTGGCAAAATTGGATTGGCCGGTTAAGTACATGTCAGACGTACTGGTTATAAGTAGAAGTTTTGAACGAGTAAGTAGACTTTTTCTTACTGGCATGTCAGTACGTAAAACTTTTTTTCCAAAATGAGTTAAACTGCCTGTGTTGTGCATTGTTTCAGAAACATGACAGAGGTGTACTGAGGTTGATCGGCTGGTCTGGCTAATGTCTCGACGTTGATTGCCTTACTGGTGACAAGTCTTATAAATCCGTCGCAGTTTATGCAAAGCTTCCATCTCTTGTAAATGACAAAGAGATTTTATTCGCTATGATACGTGGAGTATCGGACAGTTAGCAGCGTTTGTTCTTAGTTGTGTGCAGGTGAAATTTTCAGTCATCGCTTTAAATAATTTACGCCATCAAGTTTTTGTCACCGACCTTGATTACATCACCTGTATGTGTTCATCTTTGCCGTTGAGATTGTTCTGTGCTTCATTTCGGTCTTCGTAAGCAAATCCGTAAATGTTGTTGGGATTAATTTTTGCAAAATTTTATGCAGTGGCAGGCAGAAGAAACAATCAGTAGATTGGGAGGTGATCTTTGTTCTGGTTTTTTTTGTTTGTAATTTCTTCAAAAGATGAAAGCTAGTTTGTTTTGTTGTTATAGCTTTTACATTCTGTAGAGCATGACATGTAGATGTACTCATATTCTCTACAATCAGTTTAAAGAAGGTAAATTGTATTGTTCGTGTACATATAGTAATTTATCCAGTCTTAGTCTTAAGAGCCTTTTAAACAGAATTGTATCTATTTCATTTAGTGTCAATGTTTAATATTCGATCAATATGTTTATACTTTAGTCCCATTTTGTTCCTGAAATGGTTTGGTAAAGTGTTTGCATGGTTCTTACAGTCAGGGAAAAATCAGAAGATCAGGAAATGTCAGTGAATTTTGCATTTCAAAGTCAGGGAAAAGTCAAAGTACCTGGGTGCAAAAGTTAACAAAGATACAGAAAAAATGTGTAAGTTGTTTTATGCAGACTGCGTACGACAGTTGAAAATTTTTTTCTGCTCGCTTGCTGTCAATATATACATGGATTTTTAGCGCAAACATGCAGTGCTGTTGAATTGCTACAGAATCTCAGAACTGACAACGACACATGCATATATAAATTCACTGATACTAACAGAGTATCAACCATCTCCTTTCAATACTTTGATCGTTGATTAGTGTCTATAATGCCATCATTCAGACTGTTGAGTTCATGTCGAGGCATTTTGATGGGAACTTTCTCCCAGAAAACTAGAAGGTCGCAAGCTCCCTCCCTCTCTGAGAGTGATCCGAGTGACTCGTTAAACATTTTGTTTTAACTGTAATACGTCTGATGCAAGCCCCTGGCTTTTATTAAAACAAGTGCTCTACAACCTCTGACTTGTAACTGAGACTTGTTTTCCATCATAAACCTGGCTAATATTCAAACATTGTGAATTTATTAAACTTTTACTGTATGCAGTGTGCATATACTACAGAACGTTTAGCTTTTATTTGACACCGGGTCAGTGGCATCGTGGATTTAAAAAGTAAGCGGGGCTAGAATTTGCAAGTTTCCGATGGACACTACAAATTTTCGACACAATTCTGACAACAGCAAATTTCTGACAGAAGAGATCGTGGGTGATCAAAATTTGAATTTTGTGCCTAAAATATCCTATACTGAAAGGTTTCAGCCCCTAATTGTTCATTTTTAGACGAAAAGTTTTTGACAACAAGATATTCTGACTGCCTAAAATTTACAGAGCCCCTCCCCAATTATGACGCCACTGCACCCGCTTGTATTGGAGAGCCAGCTTCTAACAGAAGTTTTACAGTACAAGGTAATTGCTGATGATGGCATGTTAATGTTGTATATTTCTACAGTTAATACGTTTTATGTTTTATGCCTATATTGTGCACAGTGAATTATTCCAAGTTAGGATCAGTCCCCGCACGATCTTTCATAATTGATGATGCTGGCTTTTTAGCCAACTGTACTTACGTAACGGTCGAGCTTATGGTACAAGTTGTCACCTAGGCGTGCAAAATTTCAGCAATCTAGTGCCAAGGGAACATTCTGAAATTTGGGTTGAATGGAGGGGGGTAGGAAATGTGCTTTTTCAACAGAAAACTGGCCATATCTCAGAAACGGTAATAGATACAGGTCAACCCACTTAATCGCATATCACTTAATTGTATATCCCATTTATTTGCATGAAATGCCAAATGACAAAACCAAAAAGCTTCCTTTCTGGGCTAAATACGCCCGCTTAATTGCATACCGCTTAACTGCATAATGCCGGTGTATTTGAATACCCATCAGCAAAAAACATTTCCACTTAATGGAATAAGTCAGCTGTGCAGGTCAACACTAGCCTGTTTATAATCAGAGTATAACAGGCATTGCCTCCTACAGAGTTGGGCAGCCAGAAACAGACGACTCATTTTCTCATGACGCTGGACTTAATGAGCTGATAAAAGACGCCAGCAATGCAGGGAGAAGGCTGCAAGGAGGCAGACAACCAAGCTGGAGCAGTGTGGGGGAGGGAGTAGAGTGGTACAGGTGGACAGCTGGCCCAAGCATCCAGCCAGCCCAGGCACCCAACTAGACACCAGAGGTCATGTGTCCTTGGCTTTAGTGGGCCAAGTGTCAATTCGGCATCTTGATTTTTCTGTCTGTTATAAACTTGAAAATGTGGCGTATTCACATGTGGCTAGTGTTCATCGCCAGACGAAAATGCATGATTTATTCATTGTTCCTAATCATTAAATTTCGTTTGACTATATTGTAAGCCTAGTGTATTAAACTCTTTACCTTAGGTCTAATACAAACAATTATGCCTATTAAAGTACTAAAACCTATACATATGCATAAAGATAAGACAACGAAGGTATTTGAACGATTTCATATGTATAAATGGTCAGATAGTATTGCTGATGTTCATTTCAGTGGAAGACATGTATACATTAGGCTCCTGCCTAATCGCATAGCCTGGATAATAGCATAACGCCAGCCTGAACGGACCCTATGCAATTAAGGGGGTTCCACTATACTGCCAAATCACTAATAGGAAATGGCATACACCCTTTCAGATGAAATGAAAATCTTCAACCGTGGATGACCCTGAAGGTCACTTAAAACCAGCAGTCAGCTATCCTAGTGACAGCTAGGCTTCTTATTCCGTTTTAGATGCTACTCTAGCCAATAGCAACAAAGCACTGAAGGGTTGCATTGAAGCTATATTTATGTTGTACATTGATGAGCATGTTATTTTTGGTGACAGGTTTCAGTGATTTTTGTTCGATTTTTTGTAGCAGTTTATGCTTGTTTTCAGTAATCCCAGAATTGTACATCGTTGATGTTGAAGGATTGTGTTCTGTACCAAAATAACTGCTGTTTTAGATTAATTTTACAGCAACAGCAAGATGTTGTTAGACAGAACAACAAACTTGTGAAATGTTGAGATGTGATTCTAATATATAATGCTTTAGACTTAAGTCTTAATCTTAGTTCATACTTTACAAGCTCTGTTTAGTTTTTTTGGTCTTAGACTAAAGTATCGACCTCGCTTATTGTTTTCAATATTTAAGTAAACATATTCTGAATGTTCGTGGTAAACACTATTTAAGCTTTAGGCTAGCAGCACATAGAAAAGTGGTAATGTTCTGCAGAGATGCACAGCATGTGTTAATTATTGACACACTGAGAGACGTAATGAAAAAACTGCAGTAATGTATCATACATTAGAATACGGATGTTTAACTTTAAGTATACAAGAAATTTGAGCTAATGCTCACGAGACACGCAGAAGCCTATAGCAGTTCCTGTTCGCAAACTGTCAGTCTATCTCCAACCATTTCGTCATGACTTTTGCAGGGGTACCACTCTGATGCCCTCATGCGCAGGTTTTCTTGAACCTAGAAAATAAAGACTTAGACCGTCGAAATCTGCGTTCGATGCTGAAAATTTCGTACGCAGCTTGTCCATGTCTATCAATTGATTTCAGCGCAATTCGCTCTTGAAAAATGTGTCTCGCAGCCCAAAATCGCCAAAAAATCCACAAAACCACTATTTTAGTGCTCAAGGTCATCCAAGGTCATCGAATTCGGTGGCAATCGAGAGCCGGTGTACGACTTCCTATTAGTGATTAATAGTAACCTAGGCCCTATCTCGCACTGATACAGCGACTTATTGGCTAAATATTGCAAATTTTTCCTACCCCCCTCTCATTTAGCACCCTTGTTTGAGGTGACCCCCTTCGAACTGATGGAAAAGCTTTATGGTTCCTGAAACTAGAGTTTTTCAGGCAGCTGATGGTGAAGATTTGATGATCCTAGCTTGCACCGTTTTTGACTGACCCACCCGTGTGACAGACGGACGGACAGATGGACAGAATTACGATGGCTAGGACGCCCTGAAAACAGTAGCTGCTTTCGCGTGTAAAAATGATCAATAGGTAAACTTAGTTTCACCTGTAAATGGTATGTTCATGCATGCTGAAATTAATTTTGCATAACACGATGACTGTTTATGTGCATCAATTGCTGAGCTGCAGCAACAATGAGAAACAAACATTTTTCGAGAATGCTGACTGTCTGTCACGTAGACAAATATTTAATTGCTCTAAGAAAAATTGCAGATGTGGTCAAACACCATCAGCTGATTTTGAAACAGTCTGCTCGCCCGTGGCTGCAGTTTTATCACTAGCAGATAATGCACTGTCCATTGACTCTCGGCCACTATCAAGCTGCGTGTGTGGAGTTTCAGCGTCTGACTCTGTCGATGGTACCTGAGGTTCCGTGCTCAGCGTTTTGTATATGGCCAAGGCCTGCAATACAACAGACAGCAGTTTGTAGGCGAATATTTGCATTATGAACTGACAGCGTATAAACGACAATCTACGCAATCATGCATGCAAATAGCAAAGAGATCTCTGCAATGTTACTGAGCCTGAATACTGCCAAATGAGTTAAAAGTAATTATCTGTCCCATTGCTACAGCATAGCATGGGACAGATTATAAAATCACTTATGTCATTCAGTCATTCTGTCTGTCCGTCTGTAAACACTCCTACAACCGCAATTTTGATTCGATCTTGATGAAATTTTGCACAGTGATTCGGGGCCCGAAAAGTAAGATCGAGTTTGGGATAAAAATCTGATAACTCCTTCCCCTATTTTACCCCAATTTTTAAAATTTTGCATTAAGACCTATGGGGACTTCAAAACGGTATAACTCGGTCCCCATAAAAGATAATTGCGCGCTGTTTGTACCTAGCTCCCCCCTATTTTTGGGCCCAGGCTATCCAATGGTGTCATTTAAATTTCTCCCCTGCCAACCCCTGTTGCCATGGCAATGGCAACAAATTTTGGGATGAAACTGACTACAACTCGGCCCCAATGAAAGATAATTACACCCTGTTTGCACCTACCCCCCTTATACACAGCTGCTAGGCTGTGGCAATGGGACAGGCAATGGGACAGATACCTTGTTCCACAAAACGTATTTCTAGTTGAACAATGAATTTGAAACTGGACTGTTATTATTGCCACAGCTTAATGGACTGTCAATCAATTGTTGCTGAAGAGGAAATTGCAGCAAGAACTAGTCTACATGACATAGTTTATGTACTGTAACACTTCACAATAACAAACCACAATTGTAATTGTAAATACAAATACACCTATAAATATATGGACAATGATGACACTACATAGGGCAACTACAGATTACATAATGAAACTTTAACCATTATTTACTTCTAATCACAAGTCCAACACTATATTGTAGACAGACCCATTAGCATGACTAAAAGATGGAAGCGATGAACATAACGCACAGTAATAACATGCGGCCTACCTGTGAAACCATGCCAGAAACATCAGCAGAATTTGTCGGCAGCAGCACGGTGTTGGTTTCCTTGGCAAGATTGGAGAAGGCAGCAATGTACTGTTCAGCGACGCTCATTGATACGGCGTTCAACCCATGCTGTCAACATATCACATTCACTCAGCCACATCATTTTCATCCAAAACCAATAGCCTCCACAAAGACATTTGGCCTTCTCCATCCCATAGCCCACACTGGGTAACTGACTGCTGTCATTATCAACAAAATTGTCAGCGGTAGTATTATTCATGTCAAAAAATTGTCAATGTACGGTATGTGATCACACTGCCGGTAGCAAAATGTTGGCAGAATCTTGTCAAAATGACAGTGTGCAGTGCAGACTGAAGCATAAAAACGAACAATGCAGGCATGACAAAAGTTATTCACACGTACACGTAGCTACCAACAAAGAGTGTCACGTTTTTCTGTGTGCGACAGCAACGATATCAAAAAACTCACAGACTAAATGTTTGTATCAGCACACAGTGAACTAGAAATTTGCGGCAAAGCTCAATGTGAGTCCACCTGGCGCCCTAAGTCCGACTGGGGGGAAAATTCAGGCGGGTGAAGTTCTCCCGGTAGCAAAGTCACGTGGCCCGAACTTAAATGCATTAGCATACGCAGAACGTGCATGGTCGACTTAGGGTGGGTCAACGTGTGCGCTTATAACTTTTTTGTTAGTGGACCAAAGTTCATTAATTTTTTGTTCAACTCAGAGACTCTGCTTGATAACGCCATTAACATCTTGACATCTTGTCGATATCTCTCTCCGTTCCAGAGATATTCGCAGTCAAACTTAAAAGTTGTCCTAAATCGCACAGAATTTTGGATGTTTTTTGCCCTCCCAAATTTTGTTATACCCGCTTTATCATCCCCACCTAGCGACATGTCAAGTGGCAAAGTTTCGTGGGGCTACTCCCACTACTGCCAAAGCTATAGGCACACATTTACTAAATTTTAAGACAATTTTTGACCCCTTTGAAAAAAATTGTAAGTGGGTCCCCATCCCCAGTGGGTGGTGCACTAGCAAGACTTGGTCATTCTCTAGCACGTATAAAAATCTGGGGGCACAGCACCCTTTAGGGGCCAAAATATGGTCTTCCGAAAAAGTCCATTTGGGTGGGTATGATTCCACATCGAGATCTCCATAATTAGTGGACCAAAGTTCACCAGTCTTTTTTCGCTGAACGTGAGAAAAATTGTGGTAGATCAAATATTTGACCGATTTTGAATATCTTTTACCGTTCCGTAGATATTTGCCGTCGAACTTTGAAGTCATCCAAAATTGGCAAAAATTTTGCACGCTTTTGGCCCCTAAAATTTTTTGGGGGGACGGCACCCGAAATTTTGGACCAGCATTATAAACTTCAGCCTACTGGTAAAGCTACGGCACTATGGCACTATACAAATGTATTATTATT
>Ga0209671_1003889_pt1 | contig 14569 bp, 8 predicted proteins | sample WorMetHERISLAND2_2_FD_187401 | JGI IMG/M metagenome (GOLD analysis project Ga0209671, IMG submission 187401) | Marine gutless worms symbiont microbial communities from Max Planck institute for Marine Microbiology, Germany - Olavius geniculatus... | ecosystem: Host-associated > Annelida >... | reverse complement strand
GGTGTTGCCTATAGGCTACCTGCTATACCTGGACTATTAATGACAACCGGCATAATTAGCCATAGCCACTTACGCCGAGTCGCTGGCCGGATCGGCTCACCAATATACTAGTCACGAGGTTTGTGATAAATAATGTGCACTCTCCCTGCTACGCCATACCATACCCACGCCGAATTACTTGCTTGTTGTACGACCCTCCACCATAGGAAGACGCATAATGCATCGTAGTCTGTCCGTATGTCTGTAAGTTCGTTGCTTTACTTGCTTTGTAACACACAACATTATCCACTGGCTTCTGATAGAAAAAAATATAAACAAAACTGAAGTTTCTGAGACGATGAAAATTTGCTATAGCCTTGTATAACTGAAACTGTACTGCCTACAAAAAGCCTTTGCTTATCGCTAAAACCAACAAAGCTCAAAGATACATTTTCTGTGTTAATTACCACAGGCTGTCATGTTAACAAAAATCAAAATCTGCAAACCGAGACCAAGATTGCAGGTCTCGACTATCATCGACTTTTCATAAGACTGACGATTTCAGACCTCAACAGTATATTCGTAAAATCGATCAACACATTGAAAGCATTCAGTAAGTCAGCTTGTAGGCTTCAGATTCATAGTCATACTTCACCAAGATTAGCTATAGACTATATAACAAAAATGTATGACCAAGACCAAGACAGAAATTTCGAGACAAAGACCACAATTATTTTCGTTGGTAGACAAAGACCAGTTAGCCGGCCAGATATCGAGCTAAAAGTACAAAAACTTGTTGTTTTCAGTTTCAAACGCTCAATGCGCGTGGTGCAAACTGCAGTATAATTGCCATAGCAAGTCGTCCGTCCGACTGACTGTCCGTGTCTACGATTTATACGCTATTGATATGACATATATAATATGTTAATCTCATACTGTACAGCATAATTATGTGTTGCCACTCCAGCAGTCCAACTGTGTAATAATGTCATTCCAGGCTAATAGATGTAAGTTTGTTTGTTTGTCAGCCCGTGTGTGTGTGCCTGAACTTCGACGTTTCGTGTGCACGGAGTCTTGCTTATCGATGAGTTATTATAACGTCTCAGCAGGTCGTACGTACGGTCAGCAGTGCAGTGCGGTTCTTTGTGACTGTGTGTGCTGTTTGTTTTCATGTGACGGACGCAGAACCACGGTCTGTCTGCACTACGCATGGACGTCATCGACCCGCTGTCCACCACGCACCGGTCAGCTATGTGACGTAATCGGCGTGACGTCACAGAGACACGATGACGTCACTGGTCAACGGAAATGAATGCAAGGCGCAGACTCGTCGTCAGTTCACCAAGCAACAGATCGAAGGTTGGTGCCAGCGAGCACGTGTGACGTAGACATGACTGTCAGATATGGGTCGGGTCATCCTATGAGCCGGGTCGGGTCGGGTCGGATCGGGTCATATCGTAAAACTGTTAAGTACATTTTCGCGCGTCATGATGTAATTTTATTTGTAATTGGCACGCGACACGACAACGGCGTTTATTATGATCAGCTTTGCACAGTCATGCAAACGTTATCCGTTAAATTTTATACTGAATAATTTATGCCGCAAATAATTTATTGATTAGGTAGGTCAGGCTAACGTTGTCGATTTGTATTGTTTATTACGAGCGACAGCGTGTAATGCTTCGCGCGTCTTAGCCATCGTCTTGGCGTCTGTCTGTCTGTCTGTCCGTCCCTGGCACTGTATCAAAATGGCGACACCTAATCATGAAATCGTTACTGTGGGCTGTCATAAGGACTTTAGTTTATCGTGACAAAATTTCGCGCCCCTGGGTGAATACCCTTCGAACAAGGGCGTCAAAGAGGAGTACGCCCCTGAAAAGACATTATTTTGCCGCTATTGGCTCGTTTAATGTGAAAACTGTTGCAGATAGGTACAAATATGCTGCACATAATTACAAGCGCTGGTGACGGGCTTTTTAGGTTTATCAACATCGATGACCTTGAATGATCTTGAGTCCTCCAAAAGAGGAGTTTTCGTAAATTTTTCGCGATTTTGGCCTGCGACACACATTTTAAGAGTGAATTAAATTACACCGAAATGGCTGGAGATAGACCTGGACAACATGCGAAGAGGAACTGCTAAGGCTGTCGCGCGTCTCATGAGCTTTGCTTAAATTACTTGTTTGTGCAGGCAGCATTTTATTATTACAAAGTTCATTAAAACAGTCAACTTCATACCGGCAGCTCGACGTGACGTACCGTATTCATGCATTTTCTATGAGATGGATCAGGCTGCTACGTCAGTTGCCCAGTCCTGCGCCAAAACACTGTCAGCAACACGCATTTCTCTCACTTCTCTGCAAATTTCTGCTTCTCTTGCGCTAAGATTTAAAGACTTGTCTTAAACCGACTGCAAAGGAAAAAGCTCGAACACAAACTTTACAAAGACGACGGCCGGACATAACGAGCGTTTGTCGTTGCTGCATCATCAGAATGAAACTCCGTGCTCGACAGTGTCAGTTACTGGTGAAGCTTTAATTTGGCCAGTTCTTATTGAAATTCTAAACTCATCTTTTTATTTTGCATTGTACTATCTTAGCCATCGTCAAGGTGTCTGTCTGTCCGTCCGTCTGTCCGTCCGTCCGTCACCCCCTGGCACTGTATCAAAACGGCGACACCTAGAATCACGAAATCTTCATTTTGGGCTGCTCCAAAAATTCTAGTTTTAGTATCAAAATTTCGTGCCCTTGGTTGATAAGGTTCTTTTCAAACGAGGGCATTAAAGTAGGGCACTTCTCTCCCCCTAAAAAAGACGCTATTTTGCCGCTATTGGCTCTTACAGTGTGAAAATGGTTGCAGATAGGTACAGACTTGCTGCATATCATAACAAGCACTGGCGACGTGCTTTTTAGATTTGTCAACGTCGATGACCTTGAACGACCTTGAACCCCCAGAAGAAGGGTTTTGGTGAATTTTTTTGCAATTTTTGGCTGCAGTGCACATTTCAACTGTGAATTGCGACGAAATGGCTGAAGATAGACTACAACAATCTGCATGTGAAATTTTCAGCATTGAACAAAGATTTTAGCTGTCCAAGTCCGAGGCCTGCGCAGTCGGGCGTCAATGACGGCTATCTCCCTAAAAGTGGTTATTTTACCGTTTTAGCGTGAAAACAGTTGCAGATGGACGCAGACATACAGCTTATCATAACAAGCGCTGGTGACGAGCTTTTAAACGGTGTCAACATCGATGACCTTGAGTGACCTTGAATTTTTAAAATAGGAAGTTTTAGTGTTTTTTTGCAATTTTCGGTTGTGGTACACATTTCGTAAGTGAATTGCACCGACAGGGCTAAAGATAGACCTAAAGACCTAAACAACCTGCAAACAGCAACTGCTAAGGCTCTCGCGCGTTTCATGAGCTTTGCTCAAATTACCTGTTTTTTTTCTCGCTATACGGCGCTTTTCAGCCGAGTTTAAGAAGCACCGTAACAAGTTTTAAAGATGATAAATAATGCCAATGACGATAATTGTAGTGATAATGTATATTGAGTCGTCCTCTCGACGTGTTGATTTGTGTGACAAGTCACTGAAAGATGTTATTCCCAGCAGCGTGTAAAGACAGCATTTGACCTGGAATTTGTGCTGATCATTTGACATTCGGCCACAATAAGGCTAATAGCTGTTTACTTGGCTTTACAGTGGCAGGTGTAGTCGTCGTTGCGGTAACCCGTCCTCTTCTGGCAGCGTCGTACGCAGCATCGCGGCTGTGTCGCCGTACGAAATTAGTTCGACGTTTTCCGCAGCTGCTGCAGTCGTCCGCTGGCGACAACGCTATTGCTATTCAGCGCTCATACAGCACCGACAATTACGACGCACCACGCCGACTAGTTCTGTGTTCCTTCCAGTAAATTCGTGACGTCATTTCCTGAAGTCACGTGACTGCGAGCACCGACTGATGATGTCGCGCAGGCCGACAAGCCATTAACACAGCCCAGACCAGTAGATTAGTTGACCCGGGAGGTGTAGACGTTCAGAAATAGATCCGCAGTTTTATGAGGTTCGCGCGCAGTTCACAGACGTATTTGTGTGCCGAAAAATTAGCATATGCCGCTAATCGCTCTTCCAACATTTCTGCAGACGCTTTGAAAAACAGCTTTTACAAACATTGTTTGTGCGATTGAATCTAAGCTCAATACGACAGTTTTCGTGTAGGTATCGTATATCGGTTAGGATGGTCGAATAGAGAACAGGTTGGTTGTCGGGTTGAAGTCGTGGATGGGTCATGAGAGCTTGTGCGTGGTCGAGTAGCGGTCGAAAACGAGTCGTGTGTACGAGCTCGATCAAGCAGTTGGTCGAGCTTGGTCAGGGAATTCGGGTAATCGGGACGATCGAGTTGATCTGATCGGCAGTGTGAACGAGCCTTTACAGTAAACCTGATTAATGATAACGCTGTGGCGAACCTATAACGCCCAACTGTACAGTAGGTCGCAGTATGCGTTTCCAGTGACTGAAATCAATGCACTTCGGTTGTGAATGCAATCTGTATAGAGCATATGGCATGGACTTCTGTATACTAACAGATTTATCTGTATATTATTTATGGGAGTGGTTTGCTGCGCTCTGCAGTGACAATATGCCGCGTTCATCGCAAGCTGTGTTGTTCTGTCCCGTCGCTCTGTTACGGTCGATCAACGCAATAGTTGCAGAGACAGACGGACAATAGGCGTTCACTCCGGCCGCTTCCGTCCCTTGTGTGTTCCGAAATCAGAATACTGCCGCAACGTCATATTGCGCGATACGCTACGCTGGCGCTATGGCGGTTTGGGATTCAACTCTCTGTTGATGATATAACATTTTCAGTGCAAAAAATATAGCTCAGTATTATACTGAGGCACGTAACATTTGTTGTTTTATTTTTCTGTTGTTGCAATCCATGTGTGCTTTGTGCGTTAAAATGCATCTTTGCTGCAAAACAATCAAATGCTTTTGGCAGCCTAAACCGGAAAGATAGTGAAAGTTTTAACTCTCAATCAATTGCCCCCGTTGCCTTAGTGCACACTTTAGTCTGCGAGATTAAGATTTCCCTCCATCGAGTCATCCTTAGGTCTATCATGCGTTTTCGTTTGCATAACTTCCGCTTGTCGGCACCTTAAGATGTCGGTACTATCTGAGTGAAACGACCTTGCGTCTGAACGGCAAGACAGCAACATTGACAGACCAGGGTTTAAATCTGGCACTGTAATTATCGATCGTGCATTAGTGATGCGATTGTAACGGAATCACAATCGGACAGCGCGCAGAATTGTCGGCGTCCGCCCAGCTCTGATTTGACGTTGTCGGGTGCGGGGCGGATTGCATCGATCTGCGCGGGGACTGGCGGCAAACGTGCTGAACGTAAAGTTCGTGTGTAAGGGTGTGTGTGTGCATGGGGTTTGTATGGGGCCAGGTGCTACGGCGATCAGTTGCCGTTTCAAGTAACTGTAGCAGCTTGGTGTATACTGTGGCTGGACACATGCATACGTCGTATTGTGACGCCCGGTGTCCCATTATAGATTGTCCCCAGAAAAGTCTTCCGACAATATATCGGTAAAAATCTGCGCCAGCCGCCAGGCGGGGCGGATTTTTACTGATAAATTGTCGGCCGGGGGAGGATTTTTCTGGGTGGCGATCCTATGATGAGGAGACTTTTTTTTATGGGGCCGGCGATATTTTAATATCAAATAATAATATCAAATTCATGATTTCCTCTCCCCGGCGGATATTTCGTGGCCGAGACTTTTTAATGTGACGCCCAGCATCGAGATCCAAGTCACGAACGCGGGGCTGGACAGTGTGGACAGGACAGCGTGGCACCACGCGACGCAGTAAAATGTATGCTTATTGTCTCCACTGCAGCTGAGGTCACGCTGTACCACACTCTAGGTGTAGGCTTATTAAAACTCGTTGTTATTAGATCTGTTTATTATTACGCCAAAAAGCAGCAGTGTAAAATTGCAGAAAAATTCATGCCGGAGAAAAATTAATTAAAAACCTAAGCTAAAACGACAAACAACGATTAACAAAAACACTGAACGAAATAACGATAAAACACAAAACACAACACATTAGGACACGAAACTGTAGGCGGTCAAAAGTGACCACAACTTTTCCCCGTGGGTGCAGCTGAATGTTTTGAATTTTTTTATTGTAAAAATGTCAGTTTGGTAGATTGTTTGCCACTTGTGTTTTGCTTCAAATTTAATAAATGCATAAATGGCTACTTTAATTTGTTGTGGCAAAAATAAGATAGCCGTTGAACAGAATCGCATGTCAGCGTTATGGCTGCACTCTAAATCTCGCGCAACAAAGCTCAGACTTAAAGCATCATTGCATCAAACATTGATAAGAGCGTTTGATTTATCACGCTTTTATCAACGTTAATGTAATTAGACGTTCTTCACTTGAAGACATCATTCAGCATCACAATATGCATGGATTTAACCGTGGAGTTATTATTCAAATAGCACAAAATGCCATGTGCAAGATAAGGCTAATGACATGGTTGTACAGGTGAAAAATTAGCCGTTATATAAATGTGAAAAAAGTATGTTAATTGGCCTTGCCGGAGTGCGCACGTGACTTCATTGCTGTCGATTTCTTCTACTGCGAATGATGAAGGTCGCTAAAACCATGATATTAAATAGACGACGGTGCTGGTTGTAACCTTGGGATAGGCCTATATCTTGAATTCAACTAACTCAGATGCAGTTGTGGTCGTGTCAGGGCCAAAAGATAGTTAAGAACTACGTTTTTGTTGCAAAAAAACTTTAAAACCTCACAAGCCCAAATTTTAAGTTTTCACTATTTTATTTGTTGTGCAAATTTTAGTCGTGATTTTTGTGTTTTAATGTCACGCTATTCATTGTGCAAAAAGATGTGACAGAACTGAATGGTTTGTTTTTTTAAAGTTCGTCCGACAACGAATTGTTGATGTGTTCATGCGTGGCTCAATGCTTATGCATCTCGCTCGTTGCAGATATGCGCGAGGCTTTTAACCTGTTCGACAAAGACAAAGACGGTCGAATCACGTGCTCTGAGCTGCTGACAGTGATGAAAGAGTTGCGGCAGCAGGCGTCAGAAGACGAGATCAAAGATATGATAACTCACGCCGACGAAGATGGTAATTATATGATTCTGACTTGAGCCGTCCTTATGAAGTTAAATATTAAGAACCGAGTTAATTTGGTAAAACGCGGAATCTCTGATCGGTGCTGTCCCCCTGACGAATCATACGCTCGTAAGTAGGCAGTTGCATTTTTTAACAGCAGGCATTAATAAATGTGGAAGAGGCTAGAGTTGGTTTAAAGCACTTTGCTCAACCTACGTAAAGCACATGTTCTACTTTTTATGCGGCTCTGAGTGTAAATAACAAAACGCCTAAACAACGCAATTAAACGATAGAGATTTCCTTATGAGAATGTTATACAACGTCAATTACTGATTCAATCATACCTCACAAAACTGTACTTGCATGGTTGAGCTATTTTTTACGTTTCTAAATGAATATCCGTGATTCGTTTTTCTGTTTGTAAATGATATTGTTTTACTCATAAGTATAGTTGGTTAAGGTCCGTTTCAGTTTACGGAGACACCACAAGACTTTTTTCGGAAATGTTTGCATATTAAAAAACGTATTTTTATGTTTGTGTTGTTAAGTTGCATGCAGAGCGACAGAGATAAAATGAAGTGAAATGAACTTAATTAAAATAAAATGAAATTAAAGTAAAGTTGCGCTCTTTTAATGTTAGTTTAGTTCAGTTCACTTTAGTTCAGTATATTTTGTTTAATTTTGTTTGGTTGCGTTTGTCAGCTTTTTTAATTAAACATATATACATGTTGATGATATGATGGTGATGATGATGTTGCACTGTGGATGCAGGTAACGGTACGGTGGAGTTCGAAGAGTTCCTGGCGATGATGTCACGGAGGCAGGTAGCTACTGCGAGCGACGACGACCAGGCCAAGCTACAGCGTGAAGAGGCCGAGCTGCGCCAGGCGTTTCGCGTCTTTGACATCGACGGTGATGGCCTGATAGATGCTGACGAACTGCGACAGACGATGGCGAACCTCGGCGAGACGCTCAGCGAACACGACGTGCAGACCATGATCCGCGAGGCAGACCGCAACGGTGACGGCAAAGTCGACTTCGACGGTATGAGTGCAGTCTGAGCCAGTGGGCTATATTAAGCCTCAAAAATTCTATGCAATTCTGTGTCGGACGAATTTCCGCTAGTAGCAGAGCTAACATTTTTCAGTCGCTCGGTAGGACATTTCTCCGTTTTGTGGTAATAAGGACCAAAGGGAATATTTTCGCGTCTGTGGTCATGTTTCAAGTGTGGGTGCTGCCACCTTAAAATTTCACTCTGCGGCGGTATTACAAATGCATGGCGTCTGAAGCAAGCTGTGTTTGATTTCAGGGATTTCACGCCAAGGACTGTAACACATCGTCTAATACTTTGTTGCACAGCTTGGAAAAATACCATGATTTTATACTTTTAGTTGAATAAGTAAATGCCGGGCACAAAATAGCAATAGCCTAAAAATGCAAGACCTGAAAAATGGCAAAACAAATCGAAGAGCTGGAAAATGTTTGATCTGGACACATCAAATTGCAGTTAATATACGCTAGCTTTAGTTTAACCTAGTTATTTTGTCGGGTGGTTCGTGACATTCGTGGCATTCCGCGGAATAAAATACCAACTTTTGAGGCAAGCATTATTATTCATTGTTGCGTAAAGATAATTTTACGGTCAATTTTTGGTCGAGACGTTCGTCTTACTGTCTGTCCATTTGTTTATTTTGCGCTGGTATTGTGTCAAAATGACGCAAGCTGGAGTCACAAAATCTCTGTTGTCAAAAGTTGTAAAGTTTACATAGAAATTTATATTATGAAATCGCGTTCGTTTAAATGTTGTTTGTCAAACCATAGAAAAGCTTTCTACCGTTCTGCTAATGCTGTTTTTGGCAAAGTTGGTCGCGTTGCGTCAGAGGAAGTAACCTTGCAACTTATTAATAGGAAATGTATACCTAGCCTCTTATACGGTCTTGAGGCATGCCCACTGGTCAAGTACTCTTTTCTTTAGACTTTGTTGTCAATAGGTTTTTTATGAAAATGTTTAGAACGAGCAACATGGATGTCGTAATACAGTGTCAATCTTACTATGATTTTAAATTGCCAAGTACAAAACGTTTGATGTTAAATATGCCGCCTGCGGGGGCAGCTTTGTAGATTATGGCACCAATGTCAATTAGTGGCTATTGTTAGTACTATTATTATTACGCATGTGTGTTTATTTATTTATTTTTCTTTTCTTGCTGTTAATTGTATGTATGTGCTTAGGCTTATGTGTTAATCTATCGTTTTTTGATGAATAAAGATGTACATAAAGAATTTTCTGATTTAAGACGTCAAAAAGGACTAGTTAGAAAATTTGTGATTTTTAGTTATTAAATCTCACAAGCAGTGTGAAATAGAATTACAATCACTATTGATCATTGATAGAAAGTTGGTGTAACCTTGTATTTCGATTTTCGATGAAATAATGATTGCGTGCGTCTTAGGCAAAGTTGCCAGTGCGGCATCTGAAATCGTCGTCGTCGAACTTTTAAAGTTTAAATGCCGGTTTATACTATACTATGGTTCAGAGGCGTGCCCCATTAACAAAGCACAGTATAACTCGCTCAACTTTTTACTGCATTCTAGTTTTAGAAAAATCTTTCGAACTAAGTCAACAGATGTTGTTAATGACTGTTTGCTAGTGTTCAATTGCTCCAGAGCAGAAGACGTAATTCTTAAAAGAAAACTTAAGTTCCTAGCTAACTACGCAAGCATAGATAACTTAATCTGTTATACGTGTCAAACGTTTGCAAACGTTGATACATTTGCCTTGAAATGTTAATTATAAACTTTGTTGAGCGACAGTGTTAATTTCTGTTTCACACAAGTTTGATTGGCTCTTAAATATTGCGTGTTCATTTGTTGACAATGTAGTAGGCCTATGGTCTTGCGCATGAAGTATTCTGATCGCATTGATTGACTTTCTGTTGCATGCGTGCCACGCATGTCTGTGTGTTTATTTTGAATTGTTATTATTATTGTTTATATTTTTGTATTATCAACATTAATTTGGTAAATAAAAGTTGTGTAAAAATTAATTTGGTATTGCACTTTCCAGCTCTGCGATTTGGTCGGTCGTTTTGAAGGTTCTGCACTTTCAGTCGCTCCTTTCCACTTTCTCTCTCTCTCTCTCTCTCTCTCTCTCTCTCTCTCTCTGTCATAGGTGTCAAATTATTATCGACGACATTGACTGCTGCGTCCTTGACGTCAGAAGCGTCGGGTAATGATGTAACACGGACCATCGTCGAAGACAGCGTCGACACACGTGTCTATACGGCCTGCGGCGAGAGTGGTCGGCACACGCACGTCATCGCCAGGTCGCATTGGCGACTAGCGTGCGCCCAGACATTACCGCGCACGCACGCGCTCAGACCCGACACTGAAAACCTCTTTTGATGTTTCCGTCATATCTGCTATTTTGTTAGTTCCTTCGGGTTGCATCCATCACTGCAGCCACCGTACTAGCTGTAGTGTAGTAGCGGTGGTGATGCGCTCCGTCTCAGAAGTGCTCAGACTGATTGATGCGCCTTGAAATATTTACTAGGCTACATGTGTCTTCTTTCCTTCTGAGGCAATTGCAGCGAAATCTGGCGCACACTATTTTGCTAAATCATGGCTACTATTTTCGCGAATATTTTTTTTATTTTAAGCTTAGTTTGGCTGTGTTTCTAGACTACCCGAAAATACATTAACATGTGGTGCATCTTTTTGTGATGTCTTCGGCGTTGTCTGCAGGCAGAAAATGCAGTATACAAGTTACACGAATGCGATTCATTTACGATGCTCAAGTCCCATCAAAAAGACTGACTTCAGTTAGCCATTTTTGCACTCTGCGGTGACCATTTCACAAACGTACTCTCGCCACTTTTGCATTACATAAATCAAATATTGCGCAGAGGATCGTTGCTGTTATTCGCAGTTACTTATTTACTTAGATAAAAATAACACAACTGGTATGGTTATGCTGATTCTTTTACAGTGCCTGCACATTGACGCTCGTTGCTTCGGACACTGTAATTGTCCTTGTTTACTTGTTTACTGTCCAAGCAATTATTGGTCGTGTGTGCGTGTGCGTGTATGTTGCAGAGTTTGTCCAGATGATCAGTTCTAAGTAGCTGCCAGTTGGACGGTGCTCTAGTTTGTGTGTCGACCACGACGATGTGACGACCACCTAGTCTTTACCTTCACCGGCGTCACTCTGCTGCCATGCCGCCAACTGTCAGTCGGTGATTCCCGGTATTTAGGCTGATCGTCGAGCCACGGCCCCGCGGTTTATCCATCCCGAGATTTCCATATGCATCTATTTAAACATATTTAGTGTAGCTGAACGCGCCATACTTATGTCCGTATGAACGGCAGGCAGTCCGCAAGCGTATAGGTCGATATTGGACGGAGTCTGTGACACAATCATGGTCCAGTGATGCGACGCCAGACTTACCGATTAGGCTACCTTCCAAACTGCAGAGAATCGCCACAGTGCGCATATACGGCGCGAATATAAATGTACTGTGGTATCGCAGTCGTTTGTCAGCTGCTGAATCAGGTGCTCGGTGACAGACGCTGCTCGGTGATCGCGTGTGATCAACATCGCAGGGTAGATTCAAGTCACAGCGGAACGGCTGCTAGTCGGCTATCTCTATCTATCTTGAGTCGCACTTGCCGACGATCGAACAACAGCGTACGACCAAACCGCACAATTTTCATTGTTGCCGTCGCGATGTGATAGATTACAGCTAGTATGACATTCGACGTGTTTGCTGACGATGTGTTGCGTCAAGAAAACGAACGAAAGACGAATCGTTTGTAGGCGTAGGGCCTAGTTAAATTCTGTCGATGAATCTTTCGTGATTTACATCTCTGACATTTTGTTGCTGATGATCAAATATTGGTAATTAACAGGTGCACAACAAATAAATAATTTAGCTAACAAACAACCTGTGGCATCGGTCTTATCAACGTGTTTAAACCAGTGTTTGTATTGTCGAAGAGTACGATACAGTAGAATACCTGACTGCAAATGCGAGACAGAACTGAAAGTGATTGTCCCAACTTAAAAATCGTAAAATAGTGAGAAATTTAGTTCTTGGTGTCCTAGATCTAGCCTTCAGCAGCGCAGGTGCTGTTTTGAGCACTATGATAAATATTGCAACTGACGGCCGCTGGAGAGGGTGCGTTTACAGACTTGTCGAGTGCGTAGAATGTCGTAACTCCGTGTTAACGACCATCCAATGTGATGGCTTCATTACTGCTGCAGTGAGGCTGCATGGTCAACGCGATCGCGGCAACACGTACATGTATTATACTCAGCGCCGCTCCTCAGATAAATATTTAATTCGGCGCACGACCTGGCCGTTTGTATCGGCGACGTATAGATCCCGCGCAGTTAGATCTACTGCACTGTCCGGCTGCAAATCCGTTGACGCTTCCGTGCACCGGTTAACCAAACTACATCAAACACGAGTCGCCAGATCCACATTCTGCGAATTTACTTAACTAGAACTTAGCGTAACGGCCTATCTCTTTCAAAATGCAACACCAGTTTTTGTTTTTATGTTGCTGTTTGGATATAGAATACACAATTTTAGAATTTAAATTCTATTGTGGAATTTCTGGTCTAACTGCACTTGAGAGTTACGATTCTCTACGTGAGAATATAGGTCTGTGCCGATTGGAAATATGAAGGTGTTAATATTAACGAAGGTGTTCGACATCGTTAATTTCTGATCAGTTCCTGACCGCGTTTCCAGATGTTCTGTAGCATCTACGACTGCAAGTGTCGGAAACAGATTGCATTCACTGCTGCTGTATTCAGTAGATACATGCAGTCGACGTAAAAATAGTCAATGCTGAGTTTTGTTAAAAGTTTGATTGTATGGTTACGTAGGCTATCAGACGATCTCTGGTCGACCTATTTAGCCAGACCCTGGCTACTTTCTGTCATGATTAACTGTCGCTTAGCTTTCTTGTTTTTATTTTCTTCTGCGAAATATTCCGGGGTTTGTGGCATTTGCAAACGCTTTTTGAACGAGAAGAGAAAATGTTTTAAAATGAAGTATTTCATGATATATTGATTACGAAATTGTTGTTAGATCCAGGTTTTCTTTTATAATATTGTTAATGACATTGATATTTTTTTTAAAAAAATCACACAATAAACACGAAAGCGACAATTTCCAGAAGTCTCCCACGATGTTGAGTAACTTAGTTTTTCGTTTATTTTCCTGCATATCAGTGTGCCGATAGACTTTATCTTGTCGCGTGATGTCAATCGTCAGTGTTGTGACTAATGCTTTATCTCCAGAACAGTTATTGATTTTTGTGTTTTTTTGTCTGCATATACTGCGGCCGTCTCATAGACCGCATTACGCGTCTTGTTTGTCCGTCCCGTCCGTATGTCAGGCTTTCTGTCCGTATACTCGTACGAACTCCTATTTGGAAAGAAAAAAGCGCAAAAAACAAAATTGGCGTAAACGTTCTGCAGTGCAAAAGTAATCGACGTGCCAATTTTCGGGAAACAATCAAAGGTTACTGTCACTAGATAGCATCGTTTACCTATACACGTTGACTTTGCGGTGCCGGATCATGCATCATGCACCGGCCGATAAGCTCAGGCTCATCGTCCAGCTCAAGCGCCAACTGCAAGCGCTTATGGCAAACTAGGTTCAACCACTGTTAAGCCTAGTTTAATGTACAGTTGGCGCTTAAGACGCTCGGTATAGTGAAGGACGGCTGCATTTATGCCGGCATTTGGGGTCGACGTCTTTGCTCGTTGTGATTGTACTCGGTCGCAATTGAAAGCCGCGGATTGGTTTGTGTACAAAATCGCGTGTTTGATGTATAGGACACGTATGTCGTGTATCAGTTTAAGAGCCGCTGCTATCTCGGCAGTTTTCTTTGCTGTAACAAACAAACCGTTGTCCTAATTCCGCGCTATCTGTGATTTTGTATTCGTTGTAGCAAGGTGCTTCTTATTACAGTTTTAAGCTGTCTTTTCATGTGTTTTAATGCTCACGTGCGCAACGTTTGGTGCAGAAAAAAATGCGAGATACAACGAAATTGCCATTTTTGTACAAGAAATAATTCTTGTCAATGGCAGAGCATTTCAAGTGTTGTACAGCGTAAACGTTTGCGTTTTAGTGTTATACTGTTTAAAAATACGACTGCAAAAAATTAAAACTTTAGGTACTTTTAGGTACTTTCAGTATATACAGGGTGGTTCAAAAACGCACAAAGTTTATGCCACTATAATTTTGCACCCGTACGTCATAGAGTCATGCGGTTTTTAGCAAAATATTCGGAAAAAAAATTGTTGCATGACTAAAGTCAGTGTTTAAATGCAGAAGTTAAATATTCTTTGTTATTGCCGCTGGCAATTGAACTATGCAAAAACAGTATTACCCTCGACACCGCGGTCCATAAAAACGTGCTACTG
>Ga0209671_1003888_pt1 | contig 14572 bp, 4 predicted proteins | sample WorMetHERISLAND2_2_FD_187401 | JGI IMG/M metagenome (GOLD analysis project Ga0209671, IMG submission 187401) | Marine gutless worms symbiont microbial communities from Max Planck institute for Marine Microbiology, Germany - Olavius geniculatus... | ecosystem: Host-associated > Annelida >... | reverse complement strand
TCCCTGAAGCAAAAGCATTTTTGGTGTTTGGATGTTCAATGAAAGCCGCAAATTTGGAAACGCAAAAAATCGATATTTGTGTTAACTTTGCAAAAAATCATGGGTGGCCACGAACTTAAGGGGGTCTGGCCCTTTCTCCCACGCCCGGGTCTAAAACTGCCACTGCACACGTGAGACACATCCATTCTAAATACTACACTATAGTTTCACAAAAATCTGCTTTGTCTTTACAGATGTCTGTCACGTTCTAAATAACGCTGTCTAATGTTTTTTTGTGGACACACTATAGAGAGACAACATCGTATAAATTTTCCCTAAGGCTGAAGTATAACCGGTGTTCCCAGTTCAAAAAGTCAAAGATCAAGGTTAAAGTTATGGCTAGGTTTAGGGTTGCACAAATCTTTAGGCAGACGGCCGCAAACTTATGTCGGCACGGGGTTGTCATATTTTCTAATGTTAATAATTTTTTTTATAAATTGAGTCAGCTGTAAGATGTTGTCGTGAGCATTATTTACCAGTCGCTTTACGCGCCATTTATCTTTTGCTATATAGCTGAAGGTAAAAATCATGCTTTTGCTACGGTGCTGCTCATGAGCCAAACTCATGGCCAGGAGCGCTTTACAGACTCAGAAGTGGCAGCTGATCGGCATGAGCTAATGATAGTACGGATAACGTATATACCGATAGGTCTCACTGTGAGATCGGTCAAACTATACCGGCATGCCTCACCTTCGCGCACCTGTGCATCAGAGCTTTATCTGTCGCATGGCGACATCATTGCTTCGGTCGCCAGAAAGTGGTCTTGCCGCCGACTGCTGAAATTTGCAGATCTATGGCACGTCGCATAAAGCGGTCACCCATCCGCCCGGCGTCCCGAGTCAGTGTCGCACAACCTGAATTGTACTCAGCGGCTGATGACGTCATTGTGACGTCACTCTCTGATCTATGATGAGCTATAATATGATACTACGAGCTAAATTAGCACGCACCACAATTTAGGCCTAATAATACAATAATATTAGTAAAAATTAATGCAACGTCGGTCACAGCTTTTTACTGATCGCAAAAGTTCAGCAAAACGTAAGAAAAAATGTATGTAGTAAATATTTTAGTTTCTATTGGGTCAACACGAAATAAATAACAGATATATGTTGTTACTATTTTTTGTTTTGCTGCCATTGATGTGGAAGATCACTGTTTTTGGAACGATTTCTATGTCGAGTCGAACTTAAAAGCGTGAAATACCGTGAGTATTTTCCAAACGCATAACTGTCTATTCACCTTTCTCGTTGTCGAATAAGTCATAGTTAGTCGCGTGTCTGCACTGTACATTCGCCTTGCGTTCTTGGCTTGTTTTTGGTCATTTCGTTTCACTTTTCTCCTTTTCTGCGATACTGTGTCGAATAGATGAATATAAAGTGTTGTGCCTGCTCGCTCGTGTATGGGGCACGTGTTATAAAACCGTCTGGTTAACAAGTATAAAGTAATTAAGTAAAACGTAAATGTATAGCATGCGAAGTATTCTCACGCTAAAATACTTGCAAAAATGTTTTAGTTGTAATTACATGTAAAACAATTTTGTGCTGTGCATAAGCTACCGGCGGTCAGCGTAGCTAAAATACTTCGGAAACGTTTCATTTTATGGCCGTATTCTCGTAATCACTTTTTATCTTCAAAAAGTGGGCGATCCGGCTAAATTTCTTTGAAAACAGTTTTGGGCGTGGTTGTTTTGATGAAAGACAGCACAGATAAACTCATAAAACGTCTGCAAAACATTTCCGCAACTGTTTCACTAGCGTCTCACATGCAACGACGGCTTAATATAAGTCTGGCCGGTTGGTTTCAGCGGCTGACATCATGCCATGGTGCTAACGACGTGTGTCAGTAATGTCTGTTATGAGTCGGTCGTTGATGCTTCTGTTGCGTGTCACATTCAATAGACGGCGCTGTCGCTGCTGATCTGGCATCAATGGACACCCATTGGTCTGCTGCTGCTGCAGTGTTGGCGTTGGTACATCCTCAATGGAGACGAGCTTGGCTTTGCGCTCGCTGAGAGCGACGTTTGATCAGCAGCCGCTTCTATTCAATCGCACCGCCATCGGTTCTCTCTCTCTGTCCATTGAGCAATGTCAGGTCCGTCCGACGCGGCCAGCTTGTCAAGTCATACCATAAGCCCATCAGTCACGAACCGCATGACAGCTACAGACACTAGACCGATACCGGTACGAGACGGTACAACCCCCCCCGTTCGCGACAAAACCCATATATATATGACCTATATACGCTGAATGCTCTTCAATACACACTCGGTTGCGCTGAAATTTAATGGTCTGAAACTGTCGTGGTTCGTGATTTTATTTTGCGTCAGAAAAGCTAGCCAACTTTTTGGAATATCTTCATGAAACATTGGCCGCTTTTAATAATTTTAGGCAAGCAACAGCTCGAAGAAACTTGACGTAACAGTAAATGACTACAGTTTTGCTCAACTAAAATAAATACTGTCGCTGCACTACCTTGAAAAATGCAGAAGTCGTAGTTTTGCCGTTTACGACAATGAGTTTATGCTGGGTGTCGGATGCGTCGGTTCAGAAAATAATTGAGACCATAAATCATTAAAAATCTATTACTTATTCAACATTAATGGTATGCATTTTAAGATCGTACACTTTGACGAACCGATCGCATCAACAGTAAATGGGCCGCTCTGGGTCACGTGGTTATTAAACATGCTGTTGGCGTGTGGTGTCAGCTTCCACCGCTTGCGTTTGCACTGCAGGACATGCATTTTGAGCACATGCTGTGATAAAGATAATGTGATGTGACACTTGTGACGTTTTGAGAGATAATTACTGTTACTCGTGTTTGTCGTTATTTCGTTAATCATTTTGGAGCCAACATATGCGCTACTCAGTATGAATTTATTGTTGTAGGCTAAATAGCCGAACTACGACTTCTGCATTTCACAAGATAGTATAGCGACAGTATTAAAATGAAGTGGATAAAACTGTAGGCCTAATCATTTGCGTAAAGTCCGAAAGTCAACTTTCCTCAATCTGACTTACGACGCCGGGCGGCTCCAAGTTGGGCTCTGACCCAAATTTCTAGTTTTTTCCAGTTCTGTGTTTTGTCGTCTTTGCTATCACTACGTGGTCAACAGAGGTTTTCAGCTTCTACTGGGCGACATAAGCAGTGTGCTGGTGGCGATGCGGTAGGTCTGTATGTGTGCAGCCAGGCCACTCACTCTGTGGGTGGTCTGTCTCTCGTTGCGAGGAGGACAGACAGAGCCATGCTGCAGCCATCAGCCATCAGTCCTCTCGTCCGTTTATTGGCGTGTGAATCACTTGACGCCGTGCCGCCGACTGCCCACTGGCCACTGACCACTCTACTGGACTGGTCACTCATCTCGGCGACGTCGCGGTCAAATGAGGCCAATCTAATAAAGCTTCGGCACCGGCATGTACAGGAGTAGCCAAGTCGATGCACGGAGAGGGTGAAGCGATGGACGCTGCTGGCAGTGGCACATCCGGCGAGTGCTCGCCAGTGATTAGTGCATCCATCGTCACTGACGCCGACAGCGACAAGGATGCTTCGCCATCTGACTAACTGGCCAGTCAGTGCTTGACGTCCTCAGCGTCATTACTAGATAAATCACGACTTCTACCACTACTTCCACCACGACCACAATGACTGACGTCTGTCTACTGTAGGAAACGGACAAAAGCTCCCCCTAGATGACCCCCCTCTTCTGGATAGTTTTCCTCCCATAACGTAGGCCTATTGGTTTCAGGTAGTTCTTGATGTTTCACGCACTCTATTCCCGCGTTGCTATTAGATGTATGGGCCCTATATACATGAGGATAAATCACGACTTCTACTTTTGCCACGCAGCGATGACGACTGCGCAACTCCATGGGATTTTACAGACAATTCCTCCGCTCTAAAGCCCCCTTTGACGTAAACCCCTATAAGACAAACCACTTGCAGTTGCAAGCATAACCTGCGCTTTCAAAAACAGATTGGATCACTACTGGTAGCTTTATACCTAGTTACCTACAATGAGAACTTAAAAGCCCAGTTCAAAACAAACTTTTTCTATAGTCTATCTTTTCCCGTTTTCTTAGTGTTTCACCCTACTTTTGCGCTTTAGATTCGACGAACCTCATAGTGACGTTGTGCAGGGGCTCTATATAGTATGAATTTACTAATTTACCTTAGGCTTGCTTGCTTACATAGAACTCCGGACAAACGACTCTTTCCAGGATAAACTTTTCTGTAACTTAGAGCTGTCCGTTAAGTCATACGGCGATTTACGTCATGTAGTAGAACAAAAAAAAACACAAGTCCCACATAAATTACCAGACGCATTTATGGCGGATTTTGAAGACTTTTTTACTGAAACAAATTTAGAAGTGAGCTAACTTTGGTTGTGGGGGTTCGACGAAACTATTCCGTGAATAAACTCCAATTATTTTCTATGGCGTTTTTGTCTTACGTGACGAATTCGGTAAGAGCTTATGCCCGGAGAAGGCTCTTTAGATCGGAGGAGTTTTGTCCCCACCCCCGACTTCACTGCGCGGCGTCAGCAGATACGACTGCAGACGAGCGTCTGAATGCGACACGTGAACTTAACGCGAAGCAATAAGGACGCACGCACACAGCGCTTCCGGCAACGCCAAATCTTTCTAATTTCGTTACGTCCGTCGGCGTTTCGCGCGGAAATTCCGGCGTCCACAGTAGCGACAAGCCCCCGGCGGGCTAATGCGCGACGCTGCAGGCCCGTGCGCAGCCTGCGAGCATGCCGGCAGACTAATGCGCGACACTTTATTCATGTCGGCGCCAATTTCCTAGAGCACACGGCGCGACGCGTACACGCCTGCTGCACTTAAGATTCGACGTCGTCGCCGTCGCCGAAATGCGATGGACCACGAAGAATCTTGGACGCACGTGGACTCAAGCACGTAAAAGCAAGCAGACCAGACGGACGAGCATAGTACTCGAATGTCGCTAGTATCATCAGTGAGTCCTCGTGCCGAGTTACGGCGCTCATTCATAAGCCAGGAATCGTTCAGCTAATTTCTCAACTATTGTCGTCAGTAATTTAATTTCAGTTAACTCTAAGAGCAGCACGACGTCCCTAACACTGAGCTTTGAACAACGCAGCTAACTGCCCGTGTTCATATACAAGGCATCGAGTGTTGCAATGGGATCTGTATTTTTGATGGAATACCGGGTGGCCCAAAAACGTCCCGAATATTTGAGTGCGTTATGCAGCGAAGTAGTCTAAATAAATTAGCAGAAAAGCATGTGTGTAATGAGCAAACATCCTCGAATATGTGTAAAAATTTTCGCTTAAAACACTTCTATATTAGCCGAGATGAAAAATAGAATAGTGTTACACATCACAAAGCGAATTATGCAAGCGGCTCATCATTCACGTTGCTGCTCGTACGCAGGCTACACCAGAATGTCACAGTAGGCCGAATCATCAATCAGCTGATCAGCGGAAAACGTGCTGAATAGGTCCTATATTTTTCTTTGCCACTGCTGCTATACGTTTTTTTTCCACGGCTATATGGCTTTTCTGATTCTGACTGTCTGATGTCGACATCATGCTATTTGTCTCTGATAGCATTCTGAAAATCTTTGAAGTTTGCAAACGATTAACGCCTTTCTTCATAAACAAGTTCTTGCAAAAAATCCCAAACCAAGTAATCTAGCGGAGTCAAATCTGACGAACGCGGTGTCCATTCTTGTAAGCTGATTAAATCTGGCATGTTGTCTCGAAGAAAATTTTGAGTTGCCTTGATGCGGTGTGATGAAATGCTGTCTTTACAAAGGCTAATTCAATTTTAATGCACCTTACGTCATTAAGCGGCATTCAGTGGTGTCATTAAAGACGTCGCCAAAATTTATAAGTAAATAAGAATACACACTGATCTACAAATGCACAAAACGAAACTTATTTCCATATACTATATGCGCTGTTACAGTTACACAAAGTTTGGGATCTTTTTATGGGCCACCCAAAATAAAACCGTTTCTAGTGCACGATAGGCCTAATCAGCAAAATATAACGACAAGGTGACAGACAACCATAAAATGAGGAGATCGCTATAGTCATAGAAATCTGTGTGCACTGTGCAGTCTATGAATAGGCCAGAGCAGTGCAGTGAAGTGATCACGTGTCAAGTTCAGTTGCTTGGTCGCAAGTCGGTGGTCATTGACAACAAGATAGATGGATCACGTGACGGCAGGTGTCCGGTCCGGCCACGTTCGCTAGGTGGCGCTGGCGCATATGGAAATCGCATTGACAACGGGCGGCAATGATAGGCCGAGACTCAAGAGACGATTGCTAGGAATGAGGCCCACACCCCGGTCTGGCCAGCAGAATCGCGGGCTATGTGACAGCTTAATTGGGGCCGAAATCAGCGGGCAGTCTATTGTGGCGGATCGGCGGATGTTCCGGACGCCACGAGCGCCGTGATTGATGTGTTTCATTATCGCCGTCGTAATGAACGTTGGCGAAGACGGATGCGACCGCGCCAACGAGGTCTGCGGATCTCGACATTTTTCACTCCGCCGGCGATCCGCTATTTCATGTAACACATAAACGGCTTTGCTTTTTCGCGAAATCGCTCGAAGACATGCAATTCCACATTTACAACTTGTTTCGTCTCTCTCAACACAGGCAAATTCGCAATATATGCATAAATATCACTGTAGAATTATTTTGGCTATTTACAGCAGTTTAAGAGTTAAAAGTTTGGTTCTGCCGCAAACCTATGATATATAATAAATTCATTATTATCACCATTGTCGTAATTTATTTGCCAACGCCAAGTGTAGACAAAGTAGCATGTGCACAGCAAGCAAGAGTAGTGGGACAACAAGCCAACGAACTGCGCTATCAGCTGTCCTCCCCCCAAATACAACAATACTCATATATATGTATATACTCAAATATATATACTCAGGTAAACTCTGGAAAATACAGAAACATGATTGAATTGATGAGTTTGTATACAGTCTGCGTTCACGAATGAACTGTGCCGCGCCGTTGAAAAAGAATCGAGTTGTTGCGGATTTCAGTCCGTGTGTCGGTCGGTCCGCTGTCCACGCACGACCGATGACACGCCGCGACGCGCCGGAAGTCATGGAAATCGAGGCGACTGCGCATGCTCGGCGCCGTCACGCGCTCGCTAATCGCCGAGCGCGGCGTCACTTGGCGCCCGAGTCGCTTCGTGCCGTGTCACTGTCTCGTCTGGCGTGTGAAAGTTGCCGCTGCCGCCGCCTCCGCTGCTGCTGCTGCTGCTGATGATGATGATACGACGCTATTGTTATTGTTGCTGTAGTTGTTGCTGAAGAGGACAACGACGACAACGACGGTGATGATGCACTGTTCTTCGTTAAGATGCTGTTGCTGTTGTCACTGTTGTTGTCGTTGCTGCTGCTGCTGCTGATGATGATGATTGCGGCGTCTATAGGGGCACATGTCGACGGCCGATAATCTTGACATCGCTGTTATTGCCACGCGGCTAGCTGAGTGGCTGATCTTTCGCTGACCGCACACGGATTAGATCAGCCAGTACTTAATTCACTCAGCGCCGTCGATCAGACAACTAACTGTTGATCGCTTCGGCCCACGCAGCGTTTCACGCCGCCAGAGTTGAACAGAAATCAAATCAAAGTTTTTTCTTACTATTGCAAACATGAAGACACGACTACAGCAGTAGAGAATAGCGGTGTAGAAAATTAGCAATAAACGCGGATTTTAGCAATCCCTAAGTTCAAAGAGGTCTGCGCACGAGGGGTGTCAAAAAGAAATACCCGTTATAACGTCACGTTATTTTACCGTTGTTCGCTCGTCTAGCGTAAAAGAGGTCGCATTGACACATAGACTTGCTGCATATAACACGCACTATTGACGAGCTTTTCGGGGTACCTATGACCTTGAACGACCTTAAAATCTAGAAAACGGGCTACTGTTATAAGATATAGGCCTAAAGGTAATTTTTTTCGCCATTTCGGGCTACGACGCATATTTCAACAGAAAATTTCATACGCAAGTTGTTTTGGTCAATCTCCAGCTATTGCGGCGCGATTCACTATTGAAATGTGCGCAGCAGCCAAAAATCGCAAAACACCAAAACCTCCTATTTTGGGAATTCAATTCTAGGTCACTGATACTGATATACCTAAAAAGCTCGTCACCAGTGCTTACTATGATAAGCAGCATGTTTGTGTCTATCTGCAACCGTTTTCACACTATTTAAACGAGTCAACAGAAAAAATAATCACTTTGAAGTAAGTGAGTAAAACTAATTAAAATGTGAATTTATATAACGCATATCGTTAAAATAACCTCTAATGCGCTGTAAGGGGTAGGCCTACCCGTCTTTGACGCTCTCGTTTGAGGGGAACCCAACTCATCCTTGCAGCGGCACGAAATTGTGTCACAAAAAAACTAGAGTCCTTGTCACTGTCCATGTGAAGATTTCGTGATCATAGCTTGCACCGTTTTGATAGTGCTGCAGAGTGTGACGGGCAGACTAACAAATTAACGGACGCCTCGACGTGAAGCACGAAGCATGCTGTCGCGCGCATAAGACATTGCTTATAGCATATACATGTAGTTTCTACCATTAGGCTAGGCGCCACTGGTTTCTTCGCGACATATGGCGCCATAGATGTAAAAAAACTTTCCAGACAAAAATTTTTAAAAACGTTAAAAAGGTGCTAAGAATAAAAATACGTTTAAAACATTGAATAAAAAAACGTTGGCCCTTATTTGTTCAACCTCTTGCCTAATGCCTAATGCCTAATGCTGTAAATGCAATGTAGCTGGAATTGGAACTAGAGAGCGACAGTGATTTACTTGACTTAGTGTCATGGCGACGTTGATGAATCAACGCGCTCCGGCTGCTCCTTGGAACTTTACGGTTACGAATCCGGTTTCTCCATGATGTCCTGTTTTGAGCAAGTCTGTCAGCCTCAGGTACGGATAGGTGCAGTGTGTCGCAGTCTTCTGTCAAGTTGTCCGTCCATCTTTTCCGTGGTCCCCCTCTAGGTCTCACGCCACTGATGTGGCCATGAAGCAGTAGGCCCTATGTGAAGATCTGTTGGAGTTCATCCTGGCAACGTGACCGAAGTATGATTAACGTCTAGTTCGGAGAATTTCCACAATGTCCTCTTTGATAGACAGTTCATTCAAGATGTCTGTATCACGTCTGTGATCTATTTGCGAGCAGCCGAGAATCTTCCGCGCCACTGACATCTCAAAGACACGTAATGACCGTATATTCTCCTCCTTAAGAGTCCAAGTTTCGGAGTTGTACAACAGTATGGACTGGACTAGAGTATGGTAAATTTGGCCTTCCAGATTTTCTCAAGACTCCGAGCTACACGTACTCCTGAAGCAATGCCAATTCTCCGTGAGATGTCCTTGTCACAAGTGGCATCACTAGTCACTACAAAAGGTACCACCGAGATAGACAAACTCTTGCACCTGTTTGACTTCAGATTGCCTATACCTTGGTATTATATACAAAAAAACTGCAAGCAATTCATTTAACGTTGTATAAGCGCTGATGTAAAACGGCAAAAATCAAAAAAGTATAAGCACGCACTAATGTATTAGCTTAGACTTTTAATCTGTTTTCAGTAGCCAGATATAAATCTCTAAGCTAATGCATAATGAGCGATAGATGAAATTCAAAATGGCGGCCGCCGCCATCTTGAATTTATTATTTTTGTCCATTTTGGTCAAATGGTCTATTTCCGGTGGCAGTCATCTACATCACTGCAAAATTTCATTCATTTACGTCAATCGGTGGCAGAGTTATTCAAGTTTGTGCAAAAATCCAAGATGGCAACTGCCGCCATCTTGAATTATAATTTTGTAATGTTGGACCACCCACGAAGTCCATTTGTGCACTTGAAATTTCCTTTCAAATTTGGTGTTGATCGAGTGCGTACTTTTCGAGATATCGCGATTCGAAATTTGGCTTAAAATGCCTATTCAGGCCCTCAAAAATCATGTTTTTTGTGGAGTTTTGACCCCCAAACATTATTTTTTTTATCATCGAGACCCCCAAAAGGCCCTACCTTACGCGGAAACACGCGTTTTGAGTCATAAACGGTCGTGATCGGTCTTCTGGTGTGACCTGTAGGCGAGGGCAAGAATACAAAAAAGGATAGAACCCATAAAAACGTTATAGAATTTTTTTTAAAGTTAAAAGAACGTAAAAAGCGTGTCAAACGTTGATAAAAAACGTTAGCCCAATTTGTTCAACTTGTCTTGCCGCTAAGACCTAATGCTGTAGGTGCAGTATGGGGAGAACTAGAGAAAGAGAGAGATAACCTGATTAAATTTTAATTCAGCCGTGTGTTGGTCATAAGACTAAGTATCACTAGACTAAGTAAGTAAACTATCACACTACCACTATAGCCTATTAATTTTTTCCGTGGCTTTACGAGTGCTTCTGGACGTTCTTGGTGGAATTTTCAATAAACATTTTCGAAAAAATAAAGAAAGACGTGGAAAAAATTTAGGGGCGAAAAAACGTTAAAAACGTAAAAAATACGTGGCAAAAATAAAAAAAAACGTAAAAAGCATTTATTACGTCTATGAAGTCTCCAATCAGGGCAAACAGAAACCTAAGTTAATAGCTGCATTTTCACATTTTCCAGCGCATAAAATTCATATCTTTATCATACAATATCATCTATCATCGCCGTTGGTCGTCCGTCTTAAGCTTATACATATTGTGCCGAATGTGATTGGCGTTTCCGTACACGTCGAAGTTTTTGCGTTCGGCTGACAGTTTTCTCTGGCGACGAGGAAATTGGTAAATTAATTAGATTCATTCGCGGGGCGAATAAAAATTCACGATTCCGGCAAGTGTCACAAGCGCCGATTGGTATAGCAAAATGCACAAAGAAAACAGATACGTCCCCGGACAGCGGCTGCAGGCGAATTCGTTTTGACAGACAATATACGGCGTGATAGAGTATAGAAAAAAACAGAGTAAGGTAATATTTTATAAACGCAAAACAATTCGTCTCCTTGATGGAAAACGGACTGCGCATGACAGTTTGCCTTTTTAAAATTGATACTAAATGTCAGGCTGAATGCGTAAGGTCTGAATTTTAATTAAAAATTAAATTGTTCTGCCATATCGCGAGTTTTTCCAATGGAACTAGCGATTGCTGTAGGCCTAGTATGAATTAATAGAATATTATCAATAACGTTGAAACAACAGCCATCGCAGCATGCGCAAACGACTTAACATTGACACCACACGGTTTTGTTTATTTAATTACTACGTTATTTAATTACTACATTAATTTTGACAAAACTAGCTTCCGGTGCGTATAGTTTTAGTTTAGAATCAAGAAATTATTAAGTCGAGTTTTATTTTAAAAAAGTGATACCGTCTTGATGTTAAATTATAAGTGAAAATACAAATAGCAAGCAACGCTGATAAACTGCATCCAAAAGTTGTATACATCAAACAAGTACAATCACTGCACTCAAAAAAAATAACCAGTAACGCGCTGACATAATAATGTTATAATTTCACCTCCGCCGAAAAAAATGTGATGTTTACCCTTTGTTCGTTTGACTGTTCGTTTTACAGCCGGTACCATTTTAAAAATATGACCAAATTTTTGATTATTTTGGAAAGACGGGCGTGGCACAACACAAGATTGATTGCGCTTAAGGAGCATACAAAGCGACTGATCTAATGTTCTAAACTGAACTAAACACGAAATGAACTGTAATAAAAGACACAACACATTTCATCTCTGTCGCTTTGAACACACGTTTAGGTTTAGCTTCTTAGATCTGGAAACTTTTCTTACTAAGATCCTGTGTTCCAAGTTCCAGCTTTTAATGACGGCTAGCCAACGACGGAAACCGACTCAAACCGCGGCTAAAATTTTGTTATTATGCTTGCGGCTATGACTTCTGAGTGCGAGTGATTGTAACACCGACGGCGACGATGGAGATGAAATGAGTGTGCTTGTGTGATGTGAAGTGTGACAGACGAGTCATCTGCTAACACGTCCATGCTGCTGCTGCTGCTGCTGCTGGCGTGCAGTGCGCCGAAGCGTGAACGGCTGAGATGAGATGATGTGCCTCTTGTTCATCCGCTGGCTCTGACTGAGCATCCGCGGACCGTCTGACTGACTTCGTTCAGCACTCAGTGAAAATGAACTACCGGCAGACTGTCGTCGACGTCGACAGATCACGGGGCGTCGACGACACACCGCGAAATCCGCAAGACATTTTTTGCTTCTTCTTCTTCTTCTTCAGAGGGCACAATATAATATCAGAGTTGCTGCTACATGGCAATCAATCAATTATTCTATCAATCAAAACACATTTACATAGCGACGTAAAATGTCATAAACGAATCAGTGGCGCATAATCAAGTGTAGACGAAGTGTTGTCAACACACGATAAAATCCCAGCTTCTCAAACTTGCTCGTTACGGGGCTTGCGATTTGGTCCGTCATTTTCGTGGTCCTGCATTTTTCAGCTACTGATCTTTCGTGGTCTTTATTTTCAGATCCTGCAAATTCAGAACCGCCCTGTTACCTAGCAATGATTTGCCTCGTCTGACGGCAATTTTAACACGAACAAAACGAAACCGTTTAAGTTTTAACATTCATTGCAAACACTGTCCCATATCTCGGATTAAATAAAATGCGAATGCGATGTGCAACTTCGCACACGAAATCTGGCAATTACACCAGCAAAATTTAACCAGTTAGTTGCCCTCCCTCAGAATTCCGGTAAGGCGACCCCCTTGTGCCTCGTCTATTCGCATCAGTCGGTCGGTCAGTCAGTCTGTCAGTGAGTGTGTGTGACTCTGTCGCCAAGTCCATCACGCTGATTGCGTTGCAGTGCTCTGGTGACGGTGATTAGGCGGCCCCGTGTCCCTACTGCTACATATAGTCAGTCCGTCCGTCTGTCCGTCTGTCCATCAGATGGATTGCGTTGCAGTGCTCTATTCTACAGTAGCTTCTCGTCTGTGACGTGACGCTGATGCTGCCGCCGATGCAGTCGCTGACAGTTATAGATCAACAACAACATCAACAACAACAACAACTACTACTACTACTACTAGTACTGATAGTTATTATTTTATAGATCAACTAAGACGTCGACGACGTGCAGTGCCGCCGGTGGATTTGGCTGCTCGCTGTGACGACAACAACGTGATTTCTCAACAGGGCTGACCGCTGGGTGACCGCCGCTTTGCTGACCGCTGACCGCATCGGCCTATAGCTGTGCCACGGTCAACGCTTGGTCGAACAGCGATATTATTAATCCCGGCACACCGGACGGACGGACGGACGTCGGAGCAGTCTTACGATGTGTCCATCGTCCTCAGATCGTCTATATGTCACCGTCCCAACAGCAGTGCTCCGTCAAAATCCCGCCATAAAGCCCTCCCTCGTCGTGCTCTGCGGGTCGGGTCGGGTCTTCAACGATCCTAGGAGTGAAGGGCTCGCGTCTGACTGGCTGTCCGTCGTCTCGGCTTATCGATAAGACCATCCGGCGACCCGCGGGAGCGACCGAGCGACCCGCTACTGTTATTGAATATGAAATACAAGAGACTACGGCCGTCCACGGCCTTGGCCGGATCAACAAGGGGGCAGCGTCTTACGCTAATGACAACCTCTGAGTGACGTCATGCGGGTCACGTGGTCTCGGATCGCGTGACAGAGCGCGCTGCGCGGCAAGCGTCATCTGGCGGCGGACATGTCACTTGTGGAGCGACGCGCGAATCCATTACTACCACGTGACCATACCACGTGACAACTGAACCGGCGCCAACGACGCCGATTTACACGAGCCTGCGGACCAGCTGTAAATTGTTGCTCCATCCGACGCGAGCGTCATACGCCGCTGGCTGCCGTCGTCCTTTGTAGGCCTACGTAACGGCAACATTTTGGTAGAAATAGTCAGCTAGTATACAATACTAGCTGGCTCTTTATTTATCCCAGTGGTTTAACGGTCATAATGAATGCTGCCGAAATCTCTTTTGTACTCGTTTTACGGCGTTGAGTAGCTACGAGCTATTCCCAATGAAGAACGGACTCGGAATTCGAACAGCCAAAGCGTCGACGGGAAAAATAGAAAGAAGCTAAGCATACCCTTCAGTGGATGAAGAGGTATGAGGAACGTTGGCCTAGAAGCTTCCCCAGCAAACTATAGGGCGGAACATCAGCAGCCACAATCAATTTTGGGTCGTTTCACGATAGGCTACAGAATTATTAGTCCGCCCGTAAGCGATAGCTTGCGGAAGCGGACATAAGTTTTGCTGTGGTTTATTTTTTAGTCCGCCCGAAAACGATAGTTTTCGGAAGGACTTATGTTTTACGCATGATGTTTTTTTCCGAGTATGAGATCTCCGAGATGCGTGGGCCGACCGGCTTGAAATTTTGCACGATGGTCAATACTAGGCCGAGTTTTATAATGCCGGTCCAAAATTTTGGGGGGCGCACCCCAAAAAAATTTCGGGGGCGAAAAACATGCAAAATTTGGCCCGATTTCGGA
>Ga0209671_1003887_pt1 | contig 14575 bp, 10 predicted proteins | sample WorMetHERISLAND2_2_FD_187401 | JGI IMG/M metagenome (GOLD analysis project Ga0209671, IMG submission 187401) | Marine gutless worms symbiont microbial communities from Max Planck institute for Marine Microbiology, Germany - Olavius geniculatus... | ecosystem: Host-associated > Annelida >... | reverse complement strand
AGGGGTCCTTTTTATGAAACACCATGTACATACCGGTACAGGGTGCGGCAGAAAAAATTGGACCCCTAAAGTTTTTCACTGTTTTCTCAGCAAACGTTTGAAACTTTTGAAATGTTACAGATTTATTTACTAAAACCTGCTACATTTAACTGCCAAGTAAAATTTGATTCTGTTGAAAAAAGACAAAGTGACAAATTTTTTAACATGACCACCTACCGATTTTTCAGCATTCAAAAATGTTCCGGCTACAACACAGTTAAATAATGATCAGATGCCAGAATTCCATTGTCCCTGCGAATGTTCGAAGTGTTCACCGCCAGCTCCAAGCTACAACACCAGCCTCCAGTCGCCTTATTTCAGAAATCTTTTACAGCCTTGTCGATCAGTTCTTGTGGCAGGTTGTCCTAAATGCCTGAAACGCTTCCTTGGGTTTGGCACTTGTTTTCGGCTTAGTTTTAAGCTTGCAGTAAGCTTCCAACATTGCACCCCATACGTGATAGTCCATTGGGTTTATATTTGGCGAATTTGGAGGCCATCAAAGGATATGGTATTTTGTGATGATATCTGGACAGCTGGCCCGCAGCCAGTTCTGTGCACTGCGCGGCGTTGTGCGCTGTGTGTGCTGACGCGCAGTCCTGCTGGAAGATGAATCTGGTAGGCAACCGGCGATTGCTTTAAAGGAACAATAATTTAGTGATAATATATAAACAATATAAATGACTGTTTATGAAAACGTCACTGTGACGTCATCGGCAGTAACGTGTAACCAGTTTTTGAAAATTAAATAGCATTTTTAGCTTGAACATTTTTTAGTGCTGAAAAATCGGTAGGCGGTCATGTTAAAAAGTCTATAACTTTGTCGTTTTTCAACAGAATCATATTTTACTTGATATTTAGATGTAGAAGGTTTCACTAAATAAAGCTATAAAATTTTATATTAAAATCTCGAATGGTTGCTGAGAAAATGGCGAAAAACTTTAGGGGTCCACTTTTTTTGCCGCACTTTGTATATATACTCACATTAACAAGAAATTTGAGCTAATGCTCACAGGACGCATGAAAGCCTATAGCAGTTCCTGTTTGCAAACTGTCAGTCTGTCTCCAACCATTTCGTTGCGACTTTTACGGGGGTACCACTTTTTGATGCCCTCTGTGCACGTTTCCTTGAACCTAGAAAATTGAGACTTGGACTGTCAAAATCTACGTTCAACGCTGAAAATTTCCTATGCAGCTTGTCCATGTCTATCTCAATTGGTTTCAGCAATGTGTCTCGTAGCCCGAAATCGCCAAAAAAATCCATAAACTATATTGGTGTTCAAGGTCATTCAAGGTCATTAAATTTGGCACCAATCGAGAGCCAGTGTACGACTTCCTATTAGTGCTTAATAGTAACCTAGGCCCTATCTCGCGCCATCACTGAGATACAGCAACTTATTGGCCAAAAATTGCAAATTTTGCCCCCCTCTCATTCAGCACTCTCGTTCGCGGTGACTCCCTTCGAATTTATGAAAAAGCTTTACAGTTTCTGAAACTAGAGTCTTCCAGGCAGCCGACGGTGAAGATTTGGTGATCCTAGCTTACATCGTTTTTGCCTGATCCACCTGTGTGACAGACGTACGGACGGATGGACAGAATTGCGATGGCTAAGATGCGCTAATAATGGAACAGAAAGTTTAACCTTTACAGAAAAACCTAATATGAAACATAAAACACATAAACGACCTAAACATTGTAAGAAATTGTTACTGATTATGCATATGTAAGAGTAATGGCAGTTCTAATAATCTTTCATTGTCATCAATTTCATAATACTGTGTTGTAGAGGACAGGGGGATCAACAAATTCTGTTATCTTTGTAGGTGTGACCCCAAATCGGAAGTAGTATTTGCTAGATTGTTGGTGTTTTTGTAGCTCAGAGCTGGTCAGAAGATATCAGGCATAGTGCTGTTGGTGCTGATGTGCACTCAGTGACCTCTGATACAGTTGATGAGTCATCACAGCCACTGCCTTATAGTCTATATGATGTCAGAAATCAGGATGTCAGTCCAGGTAAGGTTTGCAAACTGTTTTTGGCTCAAAAATTTTCCTTGAAATGTCAAATTTTTTGAAGTACCATATGCAATACCAGATTGCCAGATGTGCATATGTAAAGGCGATGTTTATGCATTGACATGTTTGAGTCTGCTAGTTTGTTTGTAATTATGCAATCGTGTTTTAATTCAGTAGATAATATAAAGGATCTATGAAGTTTTATGCTATGGTGTCCTTGAGAAAATATAGGCCCATAGAGCCTTACAGTCCGTATACTTGCAGAGCTCATGAGGCTATTGCAGGTCAGTGTTAAGTAGGGTTACGCATCTACACTGCATAAGTTTTTTTTTAGAAAATATTGCTAATAAAGCCGACAAGGCATTATTTGAAAAAAAATCTATTTAGAGACCGCCATTGTTTGCCTGGTCTTCTTCCCACTACTAAGGATTATGCTCGCCCTAGGCCCAAAGGGTTAGGGTTAGGGTACACGTCAGCACCAACAGCACTATGTGTGATATTTTCTGACCAGCTCTGAGCTACAAAAACACCAACAATCTAGCAAATACTACTTCCGATTTTGAATTACTTTTGAATTACACTTGAACTGTACAAAGCATTCTTTATCCCTCTGTGCTTGTACAAGTAAATCTTATGGGTTTTTTTCAGTTATGCAGTTAGGTTGTTTGGGGAGTGACCTGTGAGGTTTAGGGTCATGTGTTTACTGCATGTATTTCATTCTTGGTTACTGAATCACATTTGTAACTGTTCTAACCTTGCATGTAATGAACTCGGCAGTGCGTGTCATTACAAACACACGGAAGTTTGACCACGGTCTGTCGCACGTCCGACATGAAATCCTTCACTGGTTGGATGTACCAGAGCGTGTCCGTGTCACGTTCAAGCTATGCTTGTCTGTCTGTAAGTGTCTGTATGGAATGGGACCGCCATATCTGTCGGAGATGTGCTTGCCGATCTCGTCGTTGCCTGGCCGCCGTCATCTGCGTTCTGCTGTCCGTGGACAACTTGCCGTTCCTCGTTACAGACTTACAACAGCTGGCAGAAGGGCATTCTCTTTTGCTGACCCGTCAGCTTTGAACAGTCTCCCGACGTACCTGAATGATCACACACTCAATCTGGACTCTTTTAAACGTTTCCTTAAATCATTTTTGTTTCAGATGTACTGATAACGCATTCAACGCACTAGAGATTTCTTCGAAATGATAGTGCGCTATATAAATGTTTACTTATTATTATTATTATTATTATTATTATTTCTATGCTGCATGTTCGTCTGATGTGTGTATTAAACTACACTGTGTCCCGTAAGAAAGTAAATCCCTAGACATTGTACAATAGAAATGTCAAATTCTAACAAATCTGAATAAAATTTCATACACCAACCAGTATGGCGTTACAAGGACCGCTATGTACATTTGCGTAATTTCCACAAACAACATCTGACCTTGGACCTTGGTTCATCTCGCATCCAGCTGGACACATTGGGCCACACTTCGACGCCATCCGTGTCTGTCAAGAGCTGCCACCTCTGCTTCTTCCCAGGTGAATCCCATCTTGTGTCGAGGTCTTTGTTGATTGTGCTCCTCCAGTTCGCTCTTGGTCGACCTGGTCCTCTCTTATACCCTGGTGCCTGCCAGTACAGTGCTTGCTGTGGTATGCGCTGATGGTCCATACGCAGAACATGTCCAAGCCAGTGAAGTCGTCTTTCTCTCAGTATTTGTCCATGGTTTGTTGTCTGGTTCTGGTTCTGACCTCAACGTTTGTTATCCTGTCTTTCCAAGAGATGCCTAGTATTCTCCTCTGCCGTCTGTGATGTGCCGCATCCAGTCTTTTTGTTAATGCTGCTGTCAATGGCTGTACATCAGTACTTAACAAAATTCTACGTCAGCAATGCGACATCTATTGGCAATCAAACGGCCAAATTTCAGTTAAATCTTGCAATGCAAACAATAGCTACAGCGGCTTTTGTAAGGTCACCCCAAAACGTGAGGTGTTGATCTTTCACAACCGTTTGTTTAATCCTGGCAGTGTCCACAGCTTCCTGAGTAATTCTGTGATAGACTCTTTAGCATCATATCCTTTCTCTTGTCTCAGCGGTTTAATGAAAGCAAGATCGTCTGCATAAAATACCTTTTGTTATTGTTTGCGTTATTCTTTATGTTGATTGCATCAACAAATGGCACTTCCAATTGAGCAACTGCAGTAGCCTACGTAACGCTATATTGGTAACGGAGATATTTTGTTATTGATATTGAACAAGTAATTACTCTGCTAAAAATAGTATATTTCAACAAAATTTGGTGTTCGTTTTAGCAATTTATTAGAGATTAAGTTTGTAAAATTTTATTCAGATTCGTTTAGATTTGACATTTCTATTGTACAATGTCTAGGGGTTTACTTATTTACCAAATGCAGTGTATTTCTTACTTAACATACCTACCTGCCTATACCTGTACCCGTCCGTACCTGTACTTGTACCTGTATCTGTATTTGTCCTATAGCTATGCCTGTCTATTTAGGTGTAAGGAGAAACTCGTTGCCAAGCTGCAGCGTGGGTGATTCTCAGACAGAGACTAACTTGTCAGTCTCTGTGTCAGTGTCATCACAAGTCTGTCGGCTGAGTCGAGACATGCCGTCTGAGGTCACTAGCACTCCTCCCATCACTCCGTCAGCGTTCACATTTGATGCCAGAGACGAAGATGCCTGCGAGGTTGATGGTCTATTTTTTACAGATTTATAAGGGTACAGCTTTTTATGAAAAACTCGTCTCATAGCTACGGAGCATCATCTGCCATATGGGATCACAGTGTTGTCTGCCATCTGACAGGTGAACATGCCACACTTTAGCCTCAGCCAGACAGGCCAGTATTTTGTTTACCACCGAGGAGGAATGGAAGACTGAACTTTGTTTCCTTAGTCCTCAGCCAGACACCAGCTTACACTGTGGGGTGACTAATGCATCACACAGTTTGGCTTTTTCGCTAGTACTTGCACGGAGAGATCGCCAGGCTGAATTGATGAAGGCATCACATAATATTTCGTTTTATCGTGTCACTATTTATAAGTTAACATTTTTGCCCCATTTTTGATATGATAACTTATCAGTATTTTGTTACGGGTTGTGTGTCTTTCAGAAAGTGATTGAGCAGATGAATCGTAAAGCTTACTTAATCGCAAAGGAAATCGTGGAATCGGAAGAAACGTTTATTCAGGTGCTGCATCTGCTAAATGAGGTTTGATCTCGTTCTCTCTAATTGCTGTTTCTAGTAGCCAATCTAATGAACTGTGTACTGTAAAACTTTGCTTGAAGCCGAGTTTGAATAAACATTGGGTCTCAAATATAGGCCGTGGGTCAAGGCAACTTGTACTTATGGAAGCTGGGTTTCTGTTACAATCTGGGTCTCGGATATAAGCTAAGTCCCAGTTGGGACTTGGGGTGGGAGAATATGTAGTAGTAGTAGTGGTAGTAGTGGCTTCTATTAATAGAATCTGGTCATGTTTAAAGGACAGGTCTTAGATGCAGGTCGCAGGGGGTGGGGGGGCAAGGCAGTTTGCATCAATTGAAGCTGGGGACATCTATTCAAAGCTTTTTTATATGTGTTAGTGTTTTATGCTGTGTTACCAGTAATTGCTTGATCTGTAGACATTTTGTAGAGAAAAACTTTTTTATTATTAAAATTATCCTGGAAACATGATGACAGGATTACAAGTAGTTGTTTTCGTGCCTCGAAGACCACTGTCCCCTTGAGATGCTGCCTCTGCATTCTTTTTAAAAATGTTCAGATACTTACAGAAATTTTCCTCGTTCGTGCTTGTCACATGTGTTAACTGTTGATATTTGGTTGGCAGGAGTTTCGTGGTGCAGTTGAGTTGGCTAATAAGTCGTTGGGTCGGTCGGTCGTTCCTGATGCAGTTCTCAACCAAATCATTCGTTATTTGCCTCAACTTCAGTGTGTCAATGAAAACCTGCTCTCTGATCTCAAAGCACGCCTTCATCACTGGTACCTCGGCCATTCATTATACTTTCCTTTCTCTCCATGCTACTTCGCTACTTTTCAGTGACGTCATCGTAGAACAGCTCGATAATCATACAGTTTGATAGTCCAGAGGTTCAGTAGTTCGAAAGTTTTAAGTTTTTTTCTCTACACTTTACAGACGTTGACTCAATTTCCACATTTCCTTTCAACTAAGGTTTGAGTCAGGGTTAGTGTTGGTTAAAATGCATGTCACTTCCAGACAATCGAACCTTTCGATTGTAGATGCGCAGCCGCTCTTGCAATCTCATAAAATCATTTTTGTCAGAAAGTTTTTGTTCAAAGATGCCAAATTCCAAGTTGAAAAGCCCTCATTATGTCAGAAATTTAGGGGGAAAATTAAAATTTTGAGAAACCATAATCTCTTTCATTGGAAATTTGGAACTGTTTGTTGGAATGCTGTCGGCAATTTGCTGTGTCAGTGTCTATTGGAAAATCGCAACTTTTTCTCCCAGGCTTATTTTTTCAGCGTACAATGCCGCTGCTGACTGTAGAGTTGGGATTGAATGGCAGGCAGTCCAGATTTGTCGGTGCATTTCAGATTATGAAACAGCATCAATTCTGTTGTATTTGGATTTATTTGTATAATTTTTATGCGCGAGAGCTAGCATAGCTATAGTGCGTATTAGCTATGGTAAATCGGTAATTCTGTCTGTCTGTCTGTCCGTCTGTCCATCACGACCCGGTACCAATCCAGGACCAGGTGAGATCAAGATTTCGGATTTTCACCATATGATAGCTTAGTGTCTTTAGTATTTTGTGACAAAATTTCATCTCGCTGGGTAAAGGGGATCCCCTCAAATGAGGGGGCGAAAGAAGGGCACCCCTTTAAAAAAGCATTATTTTTTCTGCTATAGGCTCGTCTAGCGTGAAAATGGTTGCATATAGGCACAGACGTGCTGCTTATCATAACAAGCACTGGCGACGAGCTTCTTAGAAATGTCAACGTCGATGACCTTGAATGATTTTGAATCCCCAAAATAAGAGGTTTGAGTAAATTTGTTGCGATTTTAAGCTGCGACATGCATTTCAAGAGTGAATTGCACCTAAATGGCTAGAGATAGACCAAAACAACCTGCCCATGAAATTTTCACTATTGAATGTAGATTTTAGCAATCTAAGTCCGAACCCTCTACGTTCAAGGAGGGTTGCGCAAGCGGGTATCAAAGAGGGGTACCTTTTTAAAAAGTGGTTATTTATCCGTTGTTGGCTTGTCTAGCGTGAAAATAGTTGTAGATGTGCACAGACATGCTGCTTGTCATAACAAGCACTAGCGACGAGCTTCTTAGAAATGTCAACATCGATGACCTAGAATGATGTTGAACCCTAAAAATATTGTTTTTTAGTGATTTTTTTGTGATTTTTGCCTGCAAAAGAGTGAATTGCGACGAAATGGATGGAGGTAGACCAAGATTACCTGCGAACAGGAACTGCTATAGGCTCTCGCGCATCTCATGAGCATTAGCTCAGATTTCTTGTTTTCTGTTATCATTCTACCCTTTCTGAAAAGTCCTGGATTTTGCTTCTGACTTTTCAGGCCCTGGAAAGTCCTGGAAAATGAAAATTCTGGATGAATTTGCTAGGGGTTGTTCACAATACGCAACATATAGCAGTGCACCATACGCCTTATGAAGAAGTTCGTGCACTGGATGATGATTACAGTTCATATGTACAGTAAGTAACTGCTGTTAGTTTCTGTATGTAAATGTTGGTCGGTGTTCTATTATAGGACTGCCTCCGTAAAATGTCTCCCGCCCATTGGATCTGTACTGGTACAAATTCTTCCTGGGGGAGACGTTTGCTGTGAAAAATTCCCCCCCTGGCGAATCTTGTACTGTGACAGTGGCTGATGAGGTCTGTAGCTGTCTGCATACTGTACATCATGGTCGCAACGCCACAGTCGCCTATTGGTCATTGGTCAACGCCATGCAGTATGGCTGCAGTAGGTCGATCCGTGGCACTCTGAACAGTCAGCGTTGACTGCGCTGGCATGCCCAAGTGCTCACTGACGATGTTGTTGATGGCGTTTATGACGTCTCTGTAGTTCGACACCACAGCACGGCTGCATCACATTGCAGCCTGGATGTTTATTGCCTGGGGGGAAAGGGGGGAGACTCTGTCGCGGAGTAGATTCTATCACACTGACTACAGATAATTTACTTGCTTGCTTACAGTGATCTTGCATTGATGATGTTTTTCAGGGAGGCTGATCCACGATTGGCTGACATTTTTGTGAAGAAGGGAGCATTTCTCAAGATGTACACGGACTACATTCGTGAATTTGAGTCGATGGTTTCACTGTTGGATGACACACGACACAGGAACCCCGACTTTGACAAGATTGTCTCGGACTTTGAGGTCTGATCTTTCAGTGAGCACCGTTTCGAATGCCTTATTTGCTGAAAAGTCTGTTGGTTGATTCATTTACTACCCACTGCGTAGTATATACCAATATTTATATTTATTTTTTATTTGCTATTGATTGTTGTGGTGGCATGGTAGAAAAATTATCTGCATTTTTGGCATTTTATTGCTTGCAGCCAAATTGCATTGTGACAGTTTGGTAAGTCATTTGCGCTTATGCAGTGCTTAATTTTAAGTTGCTGTTTTGTATCTTTTGCTAGATCTGGGTTCTAGATGCAATCACTACACTGTGTCTCAAAAAAGTCAAAATTGTTTTTGTCATAACTTTGTCAAATTTCCACCAACTTCCATAATTTTTGGCACAAAGATGGCCAAGACAACAGAGTTATGTAAGGTAAACTTATTTTCCACCTCATCTAATGTATGTCAGTGCAATACCACGTGAAACACAGATGCACCAAATTGTTACATTTCATGGTGTTTATTTGTATCTGATTGCTCACTTTTGCATCATCAATTTTACAGAGGGTGCCACATGGTTTAATAATATTGTGGCATTAAATATTTTACGGTGAAAACAGCAGACAACAAAATAGTTGACTGATGAGCTTAAAACACGTCTAATCGATGAGCGAATGCAGTTTGATCAGTCAACCTTTGATGCCGCTATCAGCTAGTGGCGTTGCATCTAAGCCATTGTGTCCGTAAATGCTGAACACACTTTGAGCATAAATGCTGATAATTTACTAAGTGATTGGTTATGTATGTTTATAATCCTGCTAAATAAATCACATTTAAGGTGTTTTTGTGCTGAATTAAGTCATTACAACGTTTACTTGAGACAACAACTCAGCGTTATGCAGCAATTTGGAGCATTTATGTTTTACAAGGTAGTGCATTGACAGAAATTAGATGAGGTGGAAAATAAGTACGTCTTACATAATTTTATCATTTTGGCCATAAATTATGAAAGTTATTGTAATTTGACAGAGTTATGACAAAAACAGTTTTGAGTGTTTTTTTCTGAGACATGGTGTATGTGTCTTTGATGGTTTGGTTGCATAACACTAGAGTGTCAGACATATGATCACTAGGTCCTGGGTTCGACTCCCAGTTGGGTTACTATCAAGTGGTTGCTACCTGGATGGGTGACTGTTTCTGGACAAGTAAACCATCTGGGTATATAACCATCACAAAAGTCAACTCAGCTTTTCATCCTTTTGGGGTAGGTAAGTCGAGTACCCTCCTGTCTGGCTAGAGTTGAGGCTTTGTGTGTTCACCTGTGTCTGGTTGCAGGTAACACTGAGTGATCACATATGGCAGGTGATGCTCCATAGCTCTGAGCTGGGTTTTAAATGTAGAGCTATATGCAACTTTTAATCTGTAACAATGTCACAGCCTTTTAACTGTCAGCATTTGATGTTATATAAACAAATATTTCAGTTGATTGGTTGCTTTTAGTTTTATCAGGCTGCGAAAATTAAGAGTTGGTGGCATGGCGTAGTTGGTAACGCGTCTCGGATGAGACGAAGTTACTCTACGCCGTGCCCGGTTAGTACTTAGATGGGTGACTGTCTACAGTACGGAGCCAGCCAACTAGGTTGACTCAGCCTTCTACTCTCCATAGGATGGTAAAATGAGTACTGGCGGTGGTCAAGGCCATCGCTAGGGAAGAAACGGCGAGTTCTGCGCAACAGTAGGCCCTGTGCAAGTATACCGATCCAGTCGGTTATCCTGGCTGACTTGCGCTGTATGCTAGCTTAATTGGGCTTCGCCCTCGCCAGCTCAAAGTGCCGTGAAGGGGATGAGCTCCCTAGCAATGGACCTAGCTGTCTATGCGGAATCTTCTTCTTCGAAAATTAAGGATTAGTTAATAGATTAATCATTTTAAAAATTGATTCTGTTTTAGTTTGCAAAAGATAGCAACAACGAATAGTTGAATTCTGCAGTTTTTTACGCGTGACAGCAGAATGCTTCGCACGTCTTAGCCATCGTCTGGGCGTCTGTCTGTCTGTCTGTCTGTCTGTCACACTCGTGAGCTGTATCAAAACGGTGCAAGCTAGGATCACGAAATCTTCACTGTGGGCTGCCCCAAGGTCTCTAGTTTATCGTGACAAAAATTTCGTGCCACTGGGTGCAGGGGTTCCCCTTGAACAAGGGCGTCGAAGAGGGGTACCTCCTAAAAAGACGTCATTTTGCCGTTATTGGCTCGAATAATGTGAAAACGGTTGCAGATAGGTACATACATGCTGCTTATCATAACAAGCACTGGTGACAGGCTTTTGGATTCATGAACATCGATGACCTTGAACGACCTTGAACCCCTCAAAGAGAGGTTTTTAGTGAATTTTTCGCAATTTTTGGATGCAGCGCACATTTCAACACTGAATTGCGACTAAATGGCTGGAGATAGACCAAGACAACCTGCATATGAAATTTTCAGCATTCAACGTAGATTTTAGCAGTTCAAGTCCCGACCCTCTAGGTTCAAGGAGGCCGGCGCAGGCGGGCGTCAAAGACAGCTACCCCGCTAAAAAGTGGTTACTTTACCGCAGTTATCATGTGTAGCGCGAACACGGTTGCAGATGGGCACAGACATCCTGCTTATCATAACAAGCACTGGTGACAGGCTTTTTATTGCTGTCAACGTCGATGACCTTGAATGACCTTCAACCCCTCAAAATAGGGGTTTTAGTGAATTTTTCGGCGATTTTTGGCTGCGACACACATTTTAAGAGTGAATTGCGCCGAAATGGCTAGAGATAGATCTGAACATTTTCTGCACGACATTTTTTTTAGCATAGAACGTCCATTTTTAAGAATCTACAAATAGTTATTTTACCGCTATTGGCTCGTGTAACTTGAAAACGGTTGCAGATCGGCAGAGACATGCTGCTTATCATAACAAGCAATATAGTGACAAGCTTTTGATTGGTGTAAACATCAATGACCTTGAATGACCTTGAATTTCTAAAATAGGGGTTTTAGTGTTTTTTGCAGTTTGTGGCTGCAGCGTAGATTTCAAGAGTGAATTGCGTCAAAATGGATAGAGTTAAATCAAGACAACCTGCGAATAGGAACTGCTAAGGCTGTCGCACGTCTCATGAGCTTTGCTCAAATTACTTGTGTGATTTTCTTGATTGCAAACATAAATCGATATTAATTGATTAATTTGGATTAATTTTTGGAAATTGATTGATTAAAAATCTTTTAATCGGTAGCAGTCCTACTAGCTTGCTTGGTTGATTGACTATAAAGTCTTTGTTTTGTTGTTAGAATAGTGATTGCTGTGCTAAGCTTGCGTTGAAGCATTATATGCTGAAACCAGTGCAGAGAATACCTCAGTACAGACTATTGCTTCTAGGTAATTACTGTTATCAGCATTATTCCATAATTTTTTTAGCTGACTATACTTAAGTAATGGTCGAGCTATTGGCTTGGTTGTCATCTGTCTGTCCGTCCATCTGTAAGGGATGTATTATGGCTAAGCTTTAGGTCATAGAGGAAGACTTTTTACACGAATAATTGTCCGTTTGTTTTTTAACTGATGCATGCAAATTTTCAGCAATCTAGTGCACTGTGCAAGGGGAACATTTTCAAATTTTGGGTTGTATGGAGGGGTGGGAAAAAAGTGCATTTTCAACGGAAAACTGGTCTTATCTCTGAAACAGTGAGAGATATGGTCAAGGTTAGTATTAATCACTAATAGGAATTGGCATATGCCCTTTCAGATGAAATGAAAATCATTGACCTTGATGACCTTGATGGCCACTGACAGCCAGTACGGTTGGCTGTCCTAGCAACAGTTGGGCCTCTTGTTCTTATTTTAGGCTTCTTGCTTTGCCATAACTATCTGTTTCCGTCTTGTGTATGCTTTACATAGCAGTATTTTCATTTCACTTACTCCTGTCTCATTTTCATTATGCGTGGCACGTCTTAGCCATCATCTAGGCGTCTGTCCATCTGTAAGGGATGTATTGTGTCTGTCCGTCTATCTGTCTGTCTGTCTGTCACACCCTGGCACTGTATCAAAACGGCGACACCTAGAATCACGGAATCTTCTTTGTGGGCTGTCACAAGGACTCTAGTTTATCGAGACAAAATTTTGTGTCCCTGGATGAGGGAGTTCCCCTCGAACAGGGGCATGAAATAGTGGTACCACCTTTAAAATGTGCTTATTTTGTCGCTATTGGCTCGTATTGCGTGAAACAACAACAAGCACTGGAGACAAGCTTCATAAGAGTGTCAACGTTGATGACCTTGAACGACCTTGAACACCCAAAATAAGCAGTTTTAGTGAATTTTTCGTGATTTTGAGTTGTGAGACACATTTTAAAAGTGAATTGCAACAAAATGGCTGGTGACCATGACAACCAGCATACGAAATTTTCAGCATTAAACGTAGATTTTAGCGCTGCAAGTCACGGCCCCTTAGGTTCAAGGGGGCGGCAGCACACGTGGGCATCAAAGAAGGGTACCCCCTCTAAAAAGTTGTTATTGTACTCCTGTTGGCTGGTGTAGCATAAAAATGCTTGCAGATAGGCACAGACATGCTGCTTATTAAAGCAAGCACTAGTGACAGGCGTTTTGATAGTGTGAACATCGATGACCTCGAATGACCTTGAGTTCTTAAAATAGGGGGTTTTAGTGTTTTTTGGTGATTGCATAGAAATGGCTGGAGATAGACCAAAACAACCTGTGAACAGGAAGTGCTCAGGCTGTCGCACGTCTCATGAGCTTTGCTAAAATTACTTGTTTAAAACATTTTTGTTCCTTTTAGTTTAAATGCTATATTAAACTGGCAATGCGTCTGTCAGTTTTTATGCGTGAAAGTGGCATATGCCCTTTCAGATGAAATGAAAATCATTGACCTTGGATGACCTTGAAGGCCACTGACAGCCAGTACGGTTCGCTGTCCTAGCAACAGTTGGGCCTCTTGTTCTTATTTTAGGCTTCTTGCTTTGCCATCCCATATGGCAGATGGTGCTCTGTAGCTGTAGGCAGGGTTTTCTTTGAAGAGTTATACCATTTAATTATTTCAACTTGTAACCGTGATCTTAGGTATTGAACTGATCTAGTTCCTGGTACTTGGAATGTTTTCAAAACTAACCCTAGAGCAGTGGTCCTTTATTTTGAAAGGGAAACTCTGTATCAGATGACGTCTGATTCTCTTCACCATTATTTTGGTCCTTGGGTCAATTTGTGTCAGATTTATCACTGTGTGATGGTGCTGTTTTTATCTTGTAGATTATCAGAAACATTTAATAGCTGACTCGCCGGATTACGAAAACACTCGAGGTGCCACGTTTCATTTGCCATTTGTCTTTGTCAGCATCATTTTCAACAGTTCTACACCGTGTCTGAAAAGCCTACCACTTTTATTATTTAATTAACTTTGTAAAACATTAGCTGATTTGTTTCAGTTTTCAATGTCGATTGGCTAATGACAGTATGAACATATTGCAGCGGTGGGTTAAATAAAGTCGGCATGACGGTACGTTGCATTTTCCAACAGACACTGGAAATTCTTGATACAGGAGATTACGGGTGCTCAGAATTTTAATGTTTTCCCCAAAATTTTTCAAGAATCGGGATTTTTTAGCCTCACATTTTGCATTTTTGGACGAAATCTTTTCGACAAGATGAAGATTTTTTGACAATTATCAGATAGCCCATACTTTTGCTTCACGGTGACGGCAACTAACTGTCAGTCAGAATGATGTCAAACTGGGAGAATTTTTACAGCTTCTGAAAACGTTTGTTTGCGTGAGACTCGGTGATAGTGACGCTTGTTCTCTGGTGCTTTGAGACTATTTTGCTGCTGCTGCTGCTGCTGCTCTGGGTGACCACCAGCAGGGAACACGGAAATGTCCGAATTTTACACCTGTCAGGGAAATGTAAGGGATTTGAGTCAAAATTGGGGAAATGTCGGGGAAAAATTTTTGCTAGGGAAAATTGTTCAAAACTTTGCAAAAAGGTGCATTTTCAACTGGCTTTTCAGTATTTTGTACTTAGTATTTTACACTGTGTCCCCCTAAAAAATGTCCCACTGTGTGATTGTCTATCTTTTCTCCAAATATTAACCAATTTTTAAACTTCTTTCACTGTTGCATTTTGTAGACAATTAG
>Ga0209671_1003886_pt1 | contig 14576 bp, 11 predicted proteins | sample WorMetHERISLAND2_2_FD_187401 | JGI IMG/M metagenome (GOLD analysis project Ga0209671, IMG submission 187401) | Marine gutless worms symbiont microbial communities from Max Planck institute for Marine Microbiology, Germany - Olavius geniculatus... | ecosystem: Host-associated > Annelida >... | reverse complement strand
ACATTTAACAGTATTTCCATTCTCATTTTATCTCTAATTTCATTTAAAACATTGGGGGGAAAACATTCTAGTTCTTTTTTAGTTTATGTGCTAGGTTAAACTGACAGTTTGTCTGTCAGTTTTTGAGTGCAAATTCTCCATTGTATTGTATTATATTGCAACTGAACTCGGAGATCAAATCAGTTCTTCATTTGGTTCGCTCTGTGCGCGAGCATTTTTAGCTCAGACGCGGAATGAGATTCGGCAAACGCAGCTGTTATCCTTGCAGTTTTTTTCCTTATTTGTTTGCATTAAGTATTAATACTCGTTGTATTTTGTCTGTTGTAGTCGATTTTCGGATTCTTAGAGGCGGCGGCAGACAGCGACAGTTGTGTCTGTCCGGATGATGATGATGATGATGAGGCAAAGCGTTCAACGTGCGAGCAGCGCCCTCTCTCGACAGATAACTGCACTAGAGTAACTTCGGTGGCGCCGCCTCGTGAATGCGACCAACTCAAAGGACGGCCGCTGCCATTGCCGCACGAGACCAGGCGATATACAACGTGTCCTTTGGTCGCATGATAGCTGAAATCACTGGGGCGCCATTTTAGCTTACGAAGGGGAGCGAAGGCGGATGCGAAAATCATCGATGGGTTATGATATAATGAAGAAAATAAACAATTTACGTCTTCATCTAGCTGCAGGCCTAGTCCATTTGTTTCAAAATGTTTGGAGGCGCCCTACATGTCTTTCCACCCTTCCTTCATAGGTTGAAGTCTTCACTTGATTTTAGCCCATGATTGACGCATTTCTTGGTAACTAATTCGTGTCACGAAAGCTAGCGTGTGTTTACCGTAGTAGTAAGACAGTCTGCTCGGAACTGGGCCACAGTCTGTCTGTGCTGGCAACTGATATTAGACTGTCTCAACGTAGGCCGGCACCGGCAGGAAACAAAACATAGGCCTAGAAATAAGAGCATCAAATGTTAGGCCTACGTCAACGCAACAAAACATGCTCCAGACGCCGAATCGCAGTTATTAAACCCTAGCAGTGGCCCAAACCATAACCCACCACTGCGTTGACGTAACATAACTAAACATAACATAGGCCTAGGCCTACAACGGAAACGGAAACAGTGTAAAGTTCCCTGCCGGAACCGGCGCGTGTCTCAACCGTCTTAATTACCAACAACACTGCTGCCTGAGTAGGCCTACTGGTGACTGGCTGTCGTGTTAGGACGGATATAGAAAGTATATCGTCCGCGCTGAAACTGCTCCATACACTCTGCTCATTGTGATCGGTAATATTCACTATGTCTCAAAAAGGATCCCCAACATTATCAATCGTAATTTGAAGAAGGATTGTGAGATTTTGACAATTTTTGGTACGACCATTCTTGACACAACATGTCATCAAATGACTGCAGTCACCTCACCCAACGTCTGTTTCTGCACTACCTGTGGAAAACGAACCCACGAAATAGTCGTCAAAGTGAACAGAAGAAAACGCCAAAAACATCTCATTAGGGCCTATCAAAAATATTCGTACCAAATTATTAAAATTTAGCACTTTTTTCTAATTACAATAAATAATATGGGGAATCCTTTTTGAGACACAGTTTACTAGAACTTGTCGACTTTTGGTTCTAAACGCTGCGTTTATGTTCCGTATAAACGCTGTAACATAATTTAATGCGTTTATTTATGTCTTGTTTCCCGTTCTCAAGCCTTCGTCCTGTCGGGTTCAATCTAGAGCTCACTGGTAGCATATATCTAACAGGAGCGTAGCCATAGGCGGTTTATCGATACATGTACATACGATACCTCCAAAATCAGGCCATTTAAGCTTTTAATGAAGTGACAGTAACATCCAGTAACAATCAAAATCGTTATGACTAATTACTTATTCCAATTCTAATTTAAAATTTTAAAATTGAAATTGGCAACGGAAATAGCAACTAATAGTATTTACTGGCATAACGTGTGAACTGGATATCAAAAAATTTCATACCCCCCCAGTTCCCAAAACAGATTTCAGCATGGCTACACCCTTGCTATGTAACCAACTATATACAAATATTATATGACTGTTCTATATATGTACGAGTGTATATAGTCTATTTTAATTCTAGATATATTGTCGGCTTATACTTCCAGTGTGTTCGAGCGACGAATTTCCGCGGTAGGCTATTTGCGTATTTGTTTCCGCCGAGAGCGCTAGAGGTAATTCGCTAAAAACCGCGACGTTGCTTGGGGCTGGAAAACAGTAGCTTATACCACCGAATGCCAGCCTGTTCCATCGCCGAAAATCAAACACGAATTCCGCCGGTTTCACAAAAATATTACGGGGATGGGGGCGTGGAAAATAGAGTACCGGTATTTAATAAATGAGTAGATGCCAGGGAGCTCCCCTACCAAAATGACTCAGATGAGGCCTATGTTATTCGGTGTTTAGAGAGCTACGGGGACTGAAGGCGTAGTGTGGCTGATTGGGGCGGTGGTATGTGTGCACGCTGCACCGCGTGTCTAATTGTGCGCTGGTGCACGGCTGGCGATAGATTTTCGCTTTTTGTTTGTTTGTTTGTCATTATAACGAGCAATGTGCTACGGTATCATTAGCTCATGCCAATCAGCTGTTACTTCCGAGATTGCAAAGCGCTACTGGTCGCGAGTATGACTCACGTAAGCAGCGCTATAAGCCAGAACCCACGCTGTTGGTCAGTTCGTCAAAAACTAGACCGTGTCAGTTCGATTCAGTTACGTCGCTCTGTACGCGCCTTTACGGGCAGATTAGCTGGAGTGTCACCGGCACATGCATGTAGCCGTTACCACTTTTGACAAACTAGATAGCAGTCGTAGCCCGCAGGTACCTCCGCCAAGGCAAAGCTATTCGCCAGGTGGCGTCACCATCTTCGCTTTGCTAGCGGTTCCCTTATGCTCCCTTTAACGCAATGGTAACGAAAATTTTAAAGTGATCCAGAATCCAGGATTCCTGCCGGATCACCTCCAAAATTTAATCACTGGCAGTTTATGCTATGCCCGACATACTCTCAAAATTTCAGAAAGATCCGTATGTAACTTTTCGAGTTATCTTGCTCACACACAGACAAACAGACAAACAAACAAAGTCCGACAAAAACATAACCTCTTTGTCGGAGGTAATAAATAAATTCGTACACGTGGTTTTAGATAGAAGTCAGGGGAGTGTGTTTGTCAGGCCGCGTTGCGTGTTTACCGTTGCTGTGTTTGCACCGTTTACTACTTCCACTAATAGGGCGTTTACACGTTCCATCAAACGTCCGGCATTAGCACGTGTATTTTGAATACATTTGCTGGAAGTTTGCTGGACGTTTGCTGGATCGTGTAAAGACCCTATAACTCTACCTCGCCATTTCTACCGCCACGCATTCCGCAACGACATTCCTGGGAACGCAGACATTTTGCGAGCGGTGTTCTCGTGGTGCAGTATTTATTTATTTATTTGCTTACTTAATTACGGGGTGCCGGATTAACTGTCCAGGCACGCAAAAGATGCACTTTACTAAAAGAAAAAAACAATAAAATTAACAATTCAGATTTTGCACCAAAACGAAGACAGACAAAACATTATTTCGGACAGACATAATAATATTTTGCATAGGTCAAGGTCTTTTACAAGAGGGACATTCTTTTTGTGTCGCTTTGAGCCGGCGAGTGTTAAACCCAATTAAGCTAACATAGCCAAATATCGGTCCCAAGTCGGCCGGATGGCCGGTGTCTTTAATGGGGTGTTTACACGATCCAGCAAACGTCCAGCTCCATTATAACATATAGCAGCAAACGTCCAGCAAACTTCCAGCAACGTCCAGCAGTTCACGTCTATTTTGAATACATTTGCTGGAAGTTTGCTGGACGTTTGCTGGACGTTTGCTGGATCGTGTAAACACCCTGTAATTGACAGCTAGCGTCTTTAACCGATTGCATCATTATGCCAGCAGTCATGGTGACATGATCGAGCTATCTCCCACGTACGCCTAGAAATCGCCGTTTCTGCTTTAGCGGTGGCCGTTATTACGCTTACTCAAGGAGGGACGGCCAGGCTGAGTTGGCCTGAATGGTTTGGTTATAACCAACACTATATTCCTCGACACAGAGTAAAGTCTATAAATCATGCTCATGTGCCAAACAACGTTAACTCTAAGCCAAACTACCGTCTGGGTATAATATGTGCGTGAATATATTACATAGAATACTCAAGTTCATGTTTAGTTCGTTGAGAAAAATGTTTATCTGTACTCTAATACGTTTGTTAATCTGACAATACCGGTTACATTTTAACCCCTATCGATTAAGTAAAAACGCGTATTCTTTTGCAGTGCAGTTGTATGGTGTTAATCGGTATTGTTCGGATTAACTTTGGGGTTAACTGCCTCTTCCAATAATCTTTTTTATTTAGTAAATTATCGCAAATGCTGGTTCCTACATGTAAACTTAAGTTAAGATAAAGATAACACTTAAGATAACACTATATTTCGGACAGATATTTTTGCGATTGTCTTGGTGTTTATTCCAAGAAAAAAAGTGTTAACTATAGTGTTAATTTTTCTTCTCAGCGAAACGTGAACTCACGTAGACCAACGTTTATTCTGTATTCAGCGTGCATCACGGCTCATGCATGCATGTTAATGTGACGCTGTTCTTACTTACTTATCAGTCGTAATCTCTCCTTCGGCGCTCTCGTGTGCATAATCTGTGTATTGCGTACTGCTGCCAAGTTAATAATATTGAGTTCGTATATTGCGGAATATATTTAATAATGTTGATATATTTCGTTTTAATCATGCGTTAATTTCAATCAGTTCGTTTTCCGTAATTTGTTTATTGTTAAATGTGTGCTCTAGAAGGTGGGCCAAAAAGTGACACTCTTTCAGTATTGAATTTTCGCTCTTGCGTTTCAATTTTCGTTTATCACGTTCACGTATCGTTTTTGTTAAATGTCGTCATTTTTCGTCTGCCGATGTAAACAAATTCTGCTTTATGAGAAGAAATTGTAGACCTAATCTCGTCACGATGGATAGACTAACTAACCATAAACGCTGTCTGACCCTCAAGGTCATCCAAGGTCAATGATTTTCATGTAATCTGAAAAAGCCTATGCTTCCTTTTATTAGTAATTGATAGTAACCTTGGCTCTATTTTTCATCGTTTCCGAGACACGGCCAGTTATAGCTTAAAACATTTCGTTAAAAATAGCGGCCAAACCGCTGCAGATAAACATAGTATTGGCTACTATTGACAGCCTACAGGAAGTCGCCAGCGCCCTATTCGTTGGTATTATCGCCGATCCGCTACTACTTATCGTTTAGCCACAATACCGCACGATTGGCATACCACAGTGCGTTATGACCTTTCAAGATCATTTAAGGTCAATGATTTTCATGTAATTTGAAAGCCAATATGCGCCTTTCTATGAGTGACCAATAGCAACCTAAAGGTTAAAGGTGGTGTTATAGCTCTAAATAAAAACCCATTTCAGAGCTACGGAACGTCACCTGCCGTATGGGATCCCACCGTGTTACCTGCCACCCGACACATGTGAACGCACCCTTCCTTAATCCCAGCCAGATAGGTCGGTACTCGATTTACCTATTTCGGAGGGATGAAAGGCTGAGTTGACCTAAGTGGCTAGTTAAATACCGAGATGGCTTACCTGCCCGCATCCATCCCAGTACTAACCCGGCCCGGCGTAGAGTAACTTCGCTGATCGAATCAAACGCGTTACCGCTAAGTCACGCCACCAACCCAACCTAGGCCCTATCTCGCACCGTTTAGCCACAATAGATCCGTGACGGACGACAGACAGACGACGACAGACGGACGGACGACAACCGTGCCAAAGACCCCTGCAGCATAGCTGTAGCGCGTCAAAAAGTGTCACTTTTTGGCCTATACGCGCGGTATAATGGTTGTAGTAGACATAGGCTATTTGCGCAGCGCCGGCTGCCGCTAACCGTCGAGAACTGGTATACTTGAAGCAGTTAGTGCACGAAAGTTGCTTTAGCGCTGTCTTAGGTCGTCGTTACGCGTAATGCCGTGACTACACGCACTGATTTCCTCGTCCGAGATGTTGTCCGAGCCTTCCGAAATTTAAAAACCTCGTGCGAGGAAATCGGACGGATTGCGCATGCTCATTATTTTCGATTTCCTCGGACGAGATTTTTTGCCCGTCAGCCAAAAGATGCTCGTCAGAACCTCGGACGAAAAAATCGGTGTGTGCGTAAAACGGAATGCGTTTGCAATTGCGTTTAATTTTGCACGTCTATTACATTCGCAAATACGTGTGACGCTTTGTACATCATCTGAAAAATGTCACAGAAACATTCCAGGAAAATCGAGCGCTGCTTACGCTGAAGACGTCGTTGAGTAAATGAAAAGGAATATTGCAAAAATGTTTTAGACGTGGTTATTTGCTGAACAGCCGTGGGCCGTATTCAGTGACAGTTAACAACTTTACGTCCTATCTCCTAGCGGTAAAGTAAAGAATCCGAAATGATTCAGGAGCTTGCAAAATAACTCGGATCGCCACCATACAAACTGTAATCACTTTCTTCGTTGGCTACAACCAACGCATCCAAAAATTAACCAAAAATCGCATTTAAAATTTAACTATTTATCTTGGAGATTTTTAAAACTATAAAACCGACTAACTGTCAGTGTCTCATGAAAGCCTGCGGAGAAGTTACTTCATCTGTTGTTTAATAGGGCCTAACTTTGCATTTTCGTAGAACATTTACGCTAGGGATAGATTATACAAAATACTGCCAAATATTCGCTGAAAATAATTCGATCAACTGGCAAAACAACCATTCGTCATTACCGGCGTCGTCGTCATTTTTTGTATAGAATAATTACATTATGCCAATAATTAATAATATGCCAATAATGATTATCTGCATTTTCGTCGTTGTAGCGACGTCTATTGATTGTATGATCAACTTTGTGATTCGCTGTCGATCTTTTTGTAAATATTTATCTCGAAGTATTTGACTGTTGTCCTGTTACAATTACGAGTATATTATATGATAATACTATTTGTTGCATCTTTTATGCGGACTTCTTTATTTACTGTCGCGCTGCTGTCAGGAAGAAAAATATGACGTCTATTTATCTTTTTCTTCAAGAATTCGAAACTCGCATTTAATGTGCCAAAGTAACGAAATTGAAATTTGCTAATTACTTCTAAAAAAATCTGCAAATTTACATTAAAATAAATATTGGTTCCTGTAAAGTTAACAATGTTTGTCTCCGACACTTTTTTCTTAGGGGTCACCGTTTAGGGTAAAGCCAAAAACCCTCTTTTTTGACCTGTTTCTCACGAGAATAAACTAACTCCAGTCATGCGACCTTAATACCTAAGAAATTTTCAACAAATAATTATCTTTTAGACAATTTGTTTTGATGTGGTATGACTAGAAAATGTGCTTTAACGCCATGCATTTTCGGAACCCCAACCACTCGTCAGGGCGGCCGATTTGGCATGAAATGTCTACTTTTGCACTACTTAGCGACTTCAGTTACAATGCCGTCGGGCCGATTTTCCGCATTTTTATACACAATTGACTCAATTCAGCTTTGTATCTAATTCCGGTCAAATTTGGCGTGCGGTTCAAAATAGCGAAAAGTCCAATTTGCCCGACCATTGCAGTCTTAGAACTTTGCCGGCATGCAACTAAAGTTTGACTGGACCGATCTTCATGAATTTTTCACACGATATTCTGTTGTCGATTTCCCCTCTGCAGTTTGGGTAACATCCTTTCCCCACTCCACCTTATTTTTTGGGGGGGGCGGTAAAATTGCGATTTTTTGACTTTGCCATTTGTAGCTACCTCATATCGAAACTTAGCACTGATGTCTTGTACTTGCTTTCTGTTTGAGGTCGGCGTTACCCCCCGCTTCGACTCCGAACACGCTGAGTGTTTGGATGATGGGGGCTAGGCCCCCTGCCCCCTTCCCCTTGGCTACGCCACTGAAGCTAGGTAACAGAAACATTCTGTGACACAATCAGCCAAAAATTCACGAATATAGGCTATCTTACGAATTCTCGACTCTCCTGCAAAAGGCTTATTATATAACGGGTGCATCGTAGCGTACAATCGGTTGTTAGTTAAGCCTATACAAGGTGATCTAAAATGTAAACTATCAATACCGCAGTTTCTGTGATCATAAATGCAATAAACATTGATATACACTAAAATTGTGAATCACTGCTAGTGAAAATAACGTCCAGTAACGTCAACTGAGTTATTATTTAAAGACCCACACAATCACGTGATTGGTACCAAACATAAGTTAACAACAATGATATTACCAAAAAAACCAGGCCGTGCCCCATCAGGAGCATAGGTGGGGTGCTCATCTCCCCTGTTGGCCGTTGAGCTCGTAGGTGGATAAACCACTTGAGTCCGTGATACATGGCCAGACCTACGGTTACCTTCCCAGTCGCAAAGCATCACCGCCCTTTGACCACCGGTACCAAATTATACTGCTTGGTGAACAGAGGCACATGTATGTGTGTGAACAACTTGCCCAAAGTTGTTACCTGGCAGTGCTCCGGCTCGGAGTCGAACCTGCAACCTCAAGGTTACAAGTTCGCACGTTACCGTTACACTACCATGCAGATCACATAATCACATCACAATTTGTCAGACAAAAATGAGATAATATGACTAACAAATAATACTGACGACAGCGTTAGGCCTATCAGTATATCACAGTAATATCGTTCATAATTTGGATCCATAAAAAAACTAGCGAACAACAGATTGTTAATAACAAGATTCATTCATGGGCCGTATATAACGGCCGTTTTACACGATTATAACAGCGCAGCTTTAGAAACACGTAGAAACCTTTACCTAACATAGTCGACCGACGGCTCGAAATTTTCCAATGTGGATGAACCGCAACGGAAAGTACAAAACAATGAATTCTTATAGTTGTTATCACAGCAGCTGTTGACAAACGCGACTAACGCATTGGTCCGGCAAATGCCGATGCCGATAGAGCTAAAGCTCAGTTTGTGCGCGCGTTAAAGCTCTACCAGCATCGGTATCTAAAATATGAAGGGTCCGGAGCATAAGTGGACTAATTAGTGGCACATGAAAAGTACCGTACAACGGAAAAGTGGACTAAGACGAAAAGGGACTTAACATTTATCTCCGCCAAGTGCGAATGGAGTGAACGTTGGAGGAGATTATGAGATTGGTCGTTCTGTCCGTCGTTGTATGCGTGTGTCTGTGTACATATCTTTGCGGCGCCATATCTTCATAACGGTGCCAGATGGACGCATGGTCAAAATGGATCACCCATAGGAAGTCGACCGCCGGGAGTCGAATGGTCACGCGACAGATGACGTCACATGACCCCGAAAGGTCAAGGTCGTGACCCCATTATCACCGAGGCGCCATATCTCCATAACGGTGCCGGACAGACGAATGGTCACAATGTAGTAGTAGTTGTTGTTGTCGTTGTAATGTTTAAATTACTTCACTTGACGGAGATATGCCCTCTTACGAGCGCGTCTTCTAATATGAACTTAGACCACTATTCCGTTGTACCTTTCAAAAGTGGACTAGGCGTAAGTCCACTTTTCGTTTAGACTTTAGACCCTTGATAGGCCTAAGTCAGTGCAATTGAGTTCAGATGAGTTCGGTTGACTTCCGTCGCTTTGCCACGGCACGCGAGCGAGCTACTGGTATCCCTGTAGCTTGGAGATGGGCGGGTAGCGGGTACGATGCGGCATCGCTTTCTCGCGCTCGATGAAGATCGTGTTCGTCTTGATGCTGATGTCCTTCTCGATCGTCATGCGCTGGTCTTTGAGATTACGAAGCGTTTCTTCCGCTTCGACCAGCTTCCTGTTCAGAGCTTCGATCGACTGACTTAGTTCGTTCACTTCTTCCACCAGTCTGCCGGTAAAACAGCGTCGTCCTTTAATGTTTCGTCGAGAAGAAAAAAAACAGGTTTATCTATCAGTCATATGCGTTTAATTCGGACAGCGATGGTCCACGTTGATGATAATAACAGCACTAATAATAATGAAACTACAGCCGAGTATATAAGGTAAAAAGTGGCATAAAATAATACTACAACAAAAGTTTTTCTTTATTCTAAATAACCTATTTTTCCTAATCTGACGCTCGCTGAAAAGCGAATTAGAATCATTTTTGTTACCGATCGAAAAAGTAATCCAGAAAATAATAAGAACATTTCTAATCAGTAATCAATTCAATCAATCAATTAGTCAACTATTTGCTGCAAAATAAAAAGTGCAGTTGCAGACTCTGACTTTAATAAGAAAGAAAGAAAGAAAGAAAGAAAGAAAGAAAGAAAAAGTGCCCAGTGATCTGGAGAATTAAGAGATCGAGATGAGAAAGGGATACTGACCCGTACTGCGGCGGATCTCGGCAGAGCTCCACGTTTGGTCGATATTGTCTGGTGTGCAGTCGCGTCTGAGTGACTTTCATGGGGTTCTCCTTGTCTTTGATCGCCTGCTTCAAGTCGCCGATCAACTTCTCTTGCACGGAGATGTCACCGCATACCTGAAACGCCACCAGCCGTCCGATAACAAACTCTTATCAGGCGCAATACTACCCATTTCTCAGCTGTTTGCATGTCGTTTGTCGTTAAATGATAAAAAGTCGTTTATAGCTCTTTACGTGAGCTGCGAAGCATCACCTGCCACAGAGGATCACACAGTGGCACCTGCCTGTTACAATAAATCCAAACCAAGCTCATGAAAAGCGCGACAACATCAGCTAAAAGTGATTTCGGTGTAATTCACTCTTGAAGTACGCGTCGCAGTCTAATATCGCGAAAAGTTCACCATACCGCCCGCCACTTTGGCGTTCAACATCGTTCAAGGTCATCGATGTTGGTACCGCCGGAAGCTCATCAGCAGTGCTTGATACGATAAGCAGCAAGTCTCTGTCTATCTGCAACCGTTCTCGCGCCAGATGAGTTGATACGGTAAAATGACGATTTCGTAGTGCAGAACAAAGACTACCCCTTGTTCTCTTTGACGCTTTTGTTCGAAAAAATCCCCTTTATGGAGCGGCAAAACATTCTGACACAAAAAGCTAGAGACCACGCTACGGCACCATACGATGAAAACCCCGAGTTTCCATCTCTCCTGAGCTCTGTTCGGTACCTGGACGTAACGCCAAGACAGACGAACAATGAACAGCGGACGGACAGAATTACGACAGCTAGTACGCGCTAAGCACTACGTGCTGTCGCGCATAAAAAAACTGTCCACCGCAGGAGAGAAACGAAGTGACCACCGACCTTCCTGAGATTGTCCTCGAGCGCCGTCTTTGCATTGTCCAGTTCGACCACTCGACTCTGGAACGCCGCGTCCACGGCGTCGGCCTGCTCCTTCATGTCACGTGACGTGTCGTTGAGTACGTTGTCGATCAGGGTGCGCAGCTGTACGGAAGCCATGCGCTCGTGCTCGGCGCGAACGATGTTGTCGTGGCTGAACTGAGCCCAGGACTCCGGCGTCGACTGACTGCAACAAACACACACTCACCTAGTTACACGCTAATTAAAACATCGTCCATACAAACGCACACAACCACACACAGTTGGTGGCGGAGCATAGTGGTTAGAACGTCGGTCCTGGCCGGCGAACTTTCCTTATCTTGCGCTAGACTGATGGATGGCTGCTTGACCACTTTGTGGGTACGGCGTCCGCTATCAGTCAACCAACAAGGCCAACTCAGCCTGCCATCCCTCCGGAGTCGGTTAAATGAGTAGTAACCCATTATATGGGTTACGGAAGGTGGGAACCTTTGTACAGCTGACTGGGCTGCCTGGCCGGCCGGTGCGCCAGTCTGTGTTTGCAGGCTGCACGCGGCGGCTGTGCGATCGGCGGCTCTGGTTAGTGACGAAAGTGCATTAGAGGCGTGCTCGTGACTATGCGCTATACAAATGGACGACCTTTACCTTTTACAGAGAATTAATGGCTCAGCGGTTAGGGCGTCGTATTCGCGGCAAAGTCGCAAATGACGTAACGCAAATGACGTAACGGAGGTAACGTAGCTGACGCAACGACCGTTTCTGTCCTTGCGTTTTGGCTCATGCGTCAGCTGTGTTTTTTGCGTACATTTCTTGCGTTCACTGCGTTTGTTGCCGGAGTTGCGTTGAATAGAAACGAAACGCCGCTTTCGACTGATCGTAAACTGATACTCACTCTGCCGACCCACAAAGAATAGAAGGCTGAGTCGACGTACCATGATGATGACGAATGATATGCACTGGAAAACTGCACGAAAGCAAGCTGCCAGCTGAATCATTATCACCATCATCAGTTTATTTCGAGGGAAACAACGCAATTCATAGAAAACACCGCCGCGAGGCTTTCGCACAATAAAAACCGCTTAGAGGTTGTGACTTATAGACATCTATTTCGTAAAACTTTCTAAACTATCTTTACTCCCCCAGCTGCCCCAAAGTGCGCTGAACAGATCATGGTAAACAATGTTATAGGGTGACAAGAAGCCCACCCTAAGTGTTCGTGTTTTGCAAAAGTTCTGGAAACTCGCTAAAACTGGGCATTCGCATTCGAGCCTAGGACCTTATGGGGTGTTTACACGATCCAGCAAACGTCCAGCAATTCACGTGTATTTTGAATACATTTGTTGGAAGTTTGCTGGATCGTGTAAACACCCTAATGAAGCACGTTGCCCCTCCAAAGGCACCGTGAGAGCAGATGCAAATGCAAATTTGCGTACATTTCCTGAAATCTGGCGGCTCCGGGATAGAACTGCTTGTTCGTGTCCTCGTTGCGCAGTATAGCACACTTCGTATCCAGTTCGTCCGCTTCCTTCTTGTCGCTCCAATCAAACTCCAGGTTCTTCTTCTCGTCTCGATTTCGCCTGCGCGACCGCAGTTGTCAATAAGTAAGTAAGTAAGTAACATAGACGATTGGTGTTTACAGGAACAGCCACAATGCAAGACTTCTTTGAAAAAGAAAAAGGTTCAACTACACTTATTCAACCAGGGGTGTAAAGGAACTCTTCCAGCGGGGTCCAGGGTTTTGCTTCTACTACAAAACGCATTTTTGTACATTTCGAGCTTGAATATTGCATCTTCTGGTGGCATTTTTGGCTATTTTTATGCGACATTTTCTGGTTCCGGCACACGGGGGAATTCGATCATGCCCATCGAACGCCCCCTTCTTGGTTACGGGCCTGATAAGCGTACTGCGTACTCACAAAGGGACAAGATACGAGATGTGGAACAAATGGGTTTTCAGACGGGACCGGAAAACAGCTACGGAATGTGCGAAGGTGACTTCTTGCTACTTACTTAATCTGCGTTTCGGCTTCTTTGATCGTTCTGCGCAGTAGTTCCTGCACGTTGTTGATGACCTCCACTTCCTGCATGACAGCAGATTATCAACTGCACTGCAAACAGTGTCTTCAGTCCTACATACAAAATGTTGGCATTGTCTATCGTCAGTGGAATCGCCAGGATCTGGTGTGAGGGGGCACGAAACTAATCTAATGGTGACACAAAAATGTTATGAATCGATTATTATACGCACAATATGCTGTGCTGGTTTTTACTGGATGGGCAGCCAGATGGAGTCAAATGCCAGCGTTTGTGTGGGACTCGGAGTATAACTTCAATCATTGAATAGTTAGAGAGTTGTGTGCTTAGCGTCCCGTAGATGGCGACGCAGTGGCGGATGCAGAAAGTTAGAATAGACAGGGCGGGTGCCCTCTCCCAAAAATTGTTTGGAAAATTTTATGCAAAAATAATGCATTTTCCTGCAAAATTTTCACTTGCTTTAAGATGCATCCAGTCAATAGGGAGCCCCCCTTGGATCCGTCACTGTGCGAAGCCTATATATATCGTGCAATGATCTCAATATCACACTTATAGGGTGTTTATATGATCCAGCAAACGTCCAGCAAACTTTCAGCAAATGTATTCATAATACACGTGAACTGCTGGACGTTTGCTGGATCGTGTAAACACCCCATTAGTCGTATTGGAATTAGTCTGACACGTGTTTGCGACTGACTATCCGTCCACAAAAAGTCATAAACTTGCGCGAGCCTGTGATGACGGATGACTCAAAAAGCCCAGCTGTTGCTAGGGAAGACGCGCTACAGCCTATAGACAGTGGCGGTTCTAGTCCGCAATATCTGGGGGGGGCATGGGCCCCCCGCCCGATGGCGAGCGCGGTAGCGCGAGCCTATAACGGAGATCTTGGAGCAGAGCCCCCAGCGGGATCCAGAGGCAGGGCCCCTGGTCAGGGGGTCAGGGGAGCAAAGCCCCCTGAAGCTAAAGCACTTTTGGTTTTTGGACGTTTAATGAAAGCTGCAAATTTGGCCGCTTTTCTATAAAATTTGGGAAGGCAAAAAATCAATAATTTGTGTTATCTTTGCAAAAAAATCATAGGTGGCCATGAAACTGGAGGGAGCTGGAGCAAAACTAGGGGGCTCTGCCCCCCGGCACGGGCCTAAAACCGCCACTGCCTATACAGTTCCTGTTGCAGTACTGACCTTCAAGGTCATCCAAAGTCGATGATTTTTATCTCATCTGAAAGGG
>Ga0209671_1003885_pt1 | contig 14577 bp, 8 predicted proteins | sample WorMetHERISLAND2_2_FD_187401 | JGI IMG/M metagenome (GOLD analysis project Ga0209671, IMG submission 187401) | Marine gutless worms symbiont microbial communities from Max Planck institute for Marine Microbiology, Germany - Olavius geniculatus... | ecosystem: Host-associated > Annelida >... | reverse complement strand
TAACTGAAAAAATATTTATTCAAAACATTTGGACAAGATAGGACTGTTGGTTAAATATTCTTTGCTATTCATGATGTAATGCTGACATCATAATGTGCTGTGAGTACACAAACTTGCTTATCGCAACCGATGCTGACAGTTGCTGAATAGCTGCCCTGCTTCGACAATGAACTTCATCTGGTTCACTGATGACAAACTGTTAAAGTTTTACCATTACAGCCACAAAAGTGCCCAAAACGATCACTTTCACACACTTGCAGAGATAGCTTGACTTTTACACCTTCCAGCAAAACAGTTCACCAGCAAACACCGTTTGCGAGATGGTTGAGTTTTTGGATCGCGAGACGCCTGATTTCATACCCCCGTGTTGCTTAGTGCTGAAACAATGAACATTTTTCATCAGTGAACCAGACAAAGTTCACCATCAAGGCAGGGTAGCAAATGACAGCACCAGTTCAGACAAGCAAGCTTGTACTCACAACACATTACAACATCAGCATTACATCACAACTAGCAAAGAATATTTAACTAACAGCCATATTCTGTTGAAGTATTTTGAATGAGTATTTCTTCAGCTACATCTGGTAAAAATTTCATGTGAACTGTATCACCATTCGACTAAGTTATAAAAAAGGGTGCCTTTTTAAATGAAACACTGTGTATGTCATGTGTATACGCCTTTTAGCCACAGGGCAGCAGCACATCTGCAAGTATACTACATACTCAGTTGCATAACAAGAAACTCATATGCCAGATCATGAGACAATTCGCTCGCTGGACAGCAGTCAAATTACGATATGATTACACTCAAAATAACACATCTGCAGAAGTTTTTTTGCAATTTTTGTACTATTTTACATGTAAGTACAATGAAAATAATTGCAGAATGTTTTTCAGTTTAATGCCACTAAAAGATGCAAAAGAAGTCCATGACTCAACCATCAAACAGAGCAGCTTGAGGTCATGTGTGCAAGAGAAATATGCTCAGAATGCTGAGTGCTAAGTGGAAACGGTGCAAACCTGAATGGTAGCTTTTGCAGTGCGGAGTTTGAACATACAATTCCTATAGAGGAGAGCCAGCAGCTGCTGCCTATGTGTTGACTGGCCCATCACTGCACTAAACACTGGATGCTGCCTGACACTTTCTGAAAAAATATCTACATTATAGCAAACATACAAAAGCAAATTAATCTTGCTAACTCCATGTGTGACAAGTACGTACTACAAAGAATTGTCCATGTAGAGAGTATGCATTACACATACAAGTCAGAGAAAAAGACCAACAAATTTTTTTTTAAACTGGGGCATAAAAATGGGTAAAATTCAAAAAAATTTCAATTGCAATCATACAAGGAATGTGTCCGGCGTCAGGATGCTTCGTTTGAGCCATTAGCGGCGTTTGTCGATTCAACGTGCGGGGGTAGTGTGTGGTTTACTGGGTGCCATAGGAATACACTGCACCTATTATTTCACATATATACCGTATAACTACCAATAGCCTTCTATGACGCCCAGTAAACTATTAATGGGCGCAATGTCTAGCAGTGTTATCTTCTCTCTGCTGCAGAACTTAACTGGGCGCAACTTCAGGTGTAATAATACAATGTAGCTTAGTACTATTCTACGTGCGCACTGACACAGACTCTGACCACGGCCTAATGTGGTTATTTTTAACATATACGTCATATGTCATGAATATTCATGATGTCTATTATTTTCAGCTATTGTCTTAAACTGTCATTATTATGCATTAGAACCGTGTCACTGCCGCACGCTATCTAGGCTACAGCTTATTGCTCTCAGCCTACCAGCTTTCACTGTCTAATGTTTTTGGCACGTCATGGCTAATTATGGCCAGTTTGAAGTGTTTTAATTTTGAGCGATTGTGCGATATTTGCAAATGTGACAACAGACTTCAGAGTTTTTTGCGTCTTTATAAGGTACTGTTTAATTTTCATGGATCGTGTCATCGTTGCGACAGCGGTCATATAACTCTATCAGGATCGAAGCACTTCTGATGGACCAATATGGCGGTGTTCTAATAAGAAATGTTTTGTGAAAATTCCTCTCCGTAAACATAGCTTCTTTTCCGGATCTCATTTGTCTGTTTCTCAAATTGTGCAACTTATCTATTACTGGACAAATTCTTGCAGTTTTTGAGTCTTATAGGCTGTGTGTACAAGCCGCCTGAGCCTGAGCTTGAGCTGTTTGCGCAAGCTCCGTCTCCCACTGCACAGCTGCCCGACGAACTACTTTCAATGCCAGTGTCTTCCGCTCCACCCACTTCCATGTATGTTGGTGATATAGCTAACTTTGACATCGATTTTCATATTTCTGATGTTGATTCCGATACCAACTGCGACATGGACACCAGTGCAGACATGTTCTTGTAAGGTACCTCATAACTAGTTGTTCATTTATTAGTCGTAACGTATTAAAAAACAATAATGGGTCTGCAGTATTAGCTTCCAGTGTATTCCTACAGCGCCCAGTAAACTTCACTCGTGCCATGTGCGGATCTGTAGCCCTGCGCAAGGAAAAAAATAGATGCCTAACGGCAAATTTCGCCCATCTGGATAGTTAGTCGGCAGGGCTCCAGGACTGGGGCATCACACCACGCCACGCCCCCTTAGAACCGATTGTAACCAAATTTTGCGTGTGTGGTCGGGTGGGCGATGTGATCACTGATGCCAAGTTTTATGGAAATCGGTTAAGGGGTTTCGGAGTTACAGGACCCCGCCCCCCAAACGCCATTTCCGATACTTAACGTTCATCGCCCTTACAACAGTGTCAGCACTACCGCGCTGCACTGTGATGCATTTATTTCTCACATGCTAAACGTCTCGTGCCAAAGCTACATCACACTGATTTTTCAGATTTAGCTCATTGTTGTCCAATTTTGCGAAGATTACAGAAAACAGAATAACTTTAACTTATTCCAGTGTATTGTTTGTGTTTACTTTTTGACATAAAGTATATAATTACATTTTTAAAAAATGGCCAAAATACGCACTTGCCCAAACACATTTCGGCTCTTAAGTAACAGTCCATCGTGATTTTCTGTACCTTTTAGTGGACTGTTTGTTTGTTTCTTCGTTGACGTCCCAAATGTCTATTCACTATCATCAGCACTGATACAATCATGAACAAGAAATTTGAGCTAATGCTTACTAGACGCTCGAAAGCCTATAGCAGTTCCGGTTCAGTAGTTTAGCTGAAAATTGGGGTGTTCACGCTAAGTTAATATACAAATACCAAATTCTCCATCTGGATGGCATAATAATAGTTCCGTGGCGCCACACTGTGAATGATATAGACTTGTGTCGCAGCCCGAAAGTGCCAAAAAACTATAGAACCCTCTATTTTGGCGTTCAAGGTCATTGAATTCGGCGTCAGTCGAAAGCCAGTGTACGACTTCCTATTAGTGATTAATAGTAACCTAGCGCCCTCGTTCGGGGTGACCCCCTTCGAATTTATGGAAAAGCTTTGCGGTTCCTAAGCCGACGGCGAAGATTTGGTGATTCTAGCTTGCACCGCTTTCACGCGTAAAAACTCTGTAGTCCAGATTCATTCCGATCGTCACAATTGAATCAACTCTCAGTGTTACACTATCAGTCACTTATTACGTCCTCCACTGTATTAACCTCGTTGGTAGAACAATGCTGTATAAATCTACACTGATGTAGTAACTTATATATATTCCTGACACAACTTGCCATCAAATAATTTTTGGTCTAAATATTTCTGACATAAGTGGCTATTGAATGATTGCTTCAGCTCCCACCTCACCCAACTTTTGCTCTTGCACTACCTGGAAAACCAACCAAGCAACTAACTGAGTTAGGCCTCGTACCCCCAGAAGCAGAGTTAGTTTCTTAAGACCACACCAAAACGGCAAAATAGGCCACGAATGGGATATGTCAAAATATGTAAAATTAAATCATGAAAGAACATAGCAGCGGCATAGACATTAGACAAGGAAAGGGCTCAGATTTTAACACATTATGCTATATTTCCGATACTTGTAAAAACTAATACTCACTGTATTTTTTTCTGCAGATTCTTTAAATGTTGCACAAGAACATCATTATAACACACAGAACATGAGTATAAACAGTGAAATTATTATAAAAACTAGCAGCATTATACAAAACATCAGTAAAAAAAGTTAGCCAAAACGTAAAGCTGCCGCATTCTCAGTAGTTTTCTTGATGAAAATCACAGTGGAATGTGCACAATGACAATTAAATTGATTTTAACAAAATATGATCCGTTCACAGATAAAGTCATTTATATGCAGCTTATAAATGATGGTTTTGTTGACAGAATTAACAAAAGTAAAACGCATCAGCATTTACTGGGGTCATAAAAATACACAGAAATGTGCTGCAAGATCTGCTGCAGCTATACAAATACAAAAAAACATAATAAAAATATAGAACTACTATAGCCCAACAACAATGCACGAGACATAAAATCAAATCTCTATACAAATCACTGCATAAAATCATACAAAGAGCTATATACTATGCGAGTGTTTGGATTATGTAACATTTAGCCATTATACAATATAACATGTAAGTTATTGAGATAAAAGTATAAAAACAAACTGCACATAATTTTTATGACAGAATAACATAAGCTTCATATACAAATATGAAAAAACGATGATGTTTAAATTGTGTAATAGTTTGAAGTAAAAAAACATTCAAAATATAAAACATAGATTTAAGTTATACAAGTGAGTTATAAAACAGATAAGCAATAAATACAAACTGCACAAATGAGTCAGACAAAATGAAATAAACGTCACATCAATTGCAAAAAAGAATGACGAAACAGTATCTAGCAGAGAATATCAACTGCAGAATGCCATATGCGAACCAATCATTACTTATTGACTTAAGTATCTAACTTGCTAATTAATTACATCATGGCTTCCTGTGTGAGATTTAGTCAAGGATAACCTACTGGGGCCAAATTTTTGAAACTTCTTAGGAAGATCTTTGAAAGACTTCTTTTCCAATGAAAGTATGCGGATTTTCTAAACTTCTTTGTCTTTGTCTTTGGAAAAATTTGAGATCTTCCAAAGAAGATTTTGAGAAAGGGTGCGAAATTCTTCTTAGGAAGAATTGAGGCAAATATTTAGGAAAGCACTAATCTTGTCCTACACAGAGAAAGCTGTGTAATAAAACGAAATTTGCAAAACAAGTACGCAATGTTGACACTTAGCTTAGACGTCATATCTGACGTCATAGGTTATTTGCATAATGCTGAGGTAAAATCAACAATGAGTAAAGTAAAGCAAATTGACATTTGATCAACTTAAAAAACAAAGTGGTGTGTAAAATGCATTTCCTGTGGACGTGCTAAGATAAGAAGTTTTCCAAATAAGTTTTCCTAAGTTTTGATTACGTCACATGGTCGGTATAAGCACATCTGATTGGTTGCACTAGTTCAGGAAGATAAGAAAGAAGAAGTTCTTTGGAAACACAAAGAAAGCCATCAAAAATTTGGAAAAGGAAACTTCTTTAGAATTCCTAAATCATCTGACATAGGAAGATCTTTGGAAAATATCTCAGAAGTTTCGAAAATTTGGCCCCAGCGTTTATAGCAAGGGTGTCAATCGTGGGGGTGGGGCCTAAGCCTTCTATATTAGGACATGCCTTGATATGTAGCCAAGGTAACCAGAATGAATGTCCCAATGCTTTCAGAGAAAATCATATCAGAGAAGAAAAGCTCAGAAAAAAGCCCAAAATTCTGTCGCTCTTTATGCTATCGTTGAGCCAGCAGTGTTCTGTGAGATAAAAATGCACCAAATTTATTTTTGGCTGAGAATCGGTGCTGGACCCTGCTGGGGGCGTTAGTGGCTTACAAGGCTTTCCCAAACACGCAGGTGGCTGTGGAGAGAAAATCCGCTCCCCATTCTCTTCAACCTTGTGCAACTCAACCATTGGGTTCCCAATATTGACGACACATCAACACCACCATTTGATTGCTAGAATTTCTCATAAATATGTACTTCACTCTGTTGTGAAATGTTGGCAAAAAATGTATAGACTTTGTTGAAATGTCACGAAAATATATGCAGCAAACAAATGCACATTACACGTTTTCGCACAGCAAAAATAGAGAACATAATGTAAAACTCACTCAGAGGTTCAAGGGTTGCATAAAAAAATACAAAATTATCAAAAACTGTGATTGCTTGTGCCTCAGATGTGATCATGACATATGACGCTATAAAAAATGCGTTTTGATGGAAAATCTGTTAAGATGAGCAACTCTGCACAATTCCGCATATCAAGTTTGGAAACATCATTATTGTATGCACTGTAGAGACATGATAAAGAATAAAATAAAATGGGATAATATTTTGTATATATATAACCTATCGCACATGCATTCTTATAAAATGATGAGACAGTAAAAACAGCAAAGAGCACTTATGCCTCAGCACCAGCAGCATAGCATATACAGGGTGCAGCAAAAACAAGTAACCCCCTAAAGTTTTTTGCTGTTTTCCCAGCAACCGTTTGCAATTATAGTTTGAAATTTTACACACTTATTTACAACAACTTTTTACAATTAACTGCCAAGTAAAATGTGATTCAGTTGAAAAACAACGAAGTTTTAAACTTCTTAACATGACACCTACCAATTTTTCAGCATTAAAAATGTTCAGGCTTAAAATGCTATTAAATTTTAAAAAAACCGGTTACCACATTACTGTCGATGAAGTCACAGTGACAGTTTGATAAACAGTAGTGGTCTAACTTATTTTGTTTGTAAATTATCATTAAATTGCTGTTCTTTTAAAGCAATCGCCAGCTGCTCACCGGATTCATCTTCCAGCCGGATGGTGCGCCAGCATACACAGCGCGCAGCGCACTGAACAAACTGCAGGCCAACTGTCCAGATTTCATCACAACGGATCAGTGGCCTCCAAATTCGCCGAATACAAACGTAATAGACTATCACGCGTGGGGTGCAATGTTGGAGACTTAGAGCATTTCCACTATGGCGTTGCGTTGCTTTGCTGCGATAGCTAGCACATTGCAGCGCTGCAACGCGCTGTGCAGCTCGTTGTCGCGATAGTAAAAACATGAATTTCTGGCTTATTCAATGGGAAGCATTTCCACTACAGCTGTGCGTTGCGATGCATTGAATTTAAAATAAAAACGCCAATAATGTTTCTATTTTTTGTTTACTATCCGAATGATAGTAATTGCGTTGACCAATGAGAACGCTCAACTAGCCCGAGTAGGTCATCAAACTGCTCGACAGACAGCTGAAAGTATCGCTGAAACAGAGCTGAATCGGAGAGTAGTTACTGTATCAGATGCTGATAATCGCCCTGGTCATCCCGGTTGGCGATGACGAGGTGAATCCAAAATCTAGGCCTGCGTTTTTCATTTTTGCGCAACACGTGCAACAAGCTGCTGCTCCCAACAGCAATAAATTTTCGTATTTGTCGGCCATATTAACTCATTAATATTCTTTACAAAAAATGTCTCCACCCGTTTTAACGCGCTGCAACACGCATTGCAGCTCATTTAAACGCATACAGACGCAACACAACTCAATGCGCAGCCATAGTGGAAATAGGCCTTTACTGCAAGCTTAGAATAAAGCTGAAAACAACTGCTGAACTCAAAGAAGCATTTCAGGTTATCTGGGGCAACCTGCCACAAGGACCGATCGACAAGGCTGTGAAAGATTTTTCAAATTAAGCAACTAAAGGCTTGTGTTGGAGCTTGGAACTGGCAGTGTACACTGCGAACATTCACAGTGACATGTAACTGTGGCATTTAATTATTAGTTTACTGTGTTGTTTCAAAGACGTTATTGAATCAGTGTTGTAGCTTGACCATTTTTAATGCCAAAAAATCGGTTGGTGGTCATGTTAAAAGTTACATATCTTTTCTCATTTTCAAATAGAATCACACTTTTTGGAAATTAACCATAAAACGTTTTTAAAAAATTGTGTGTAAAATGTCAGATTAAAATGCCAAACGGCTGCTGAGAAAACAACAAAAAACTTTACGGGGCTACTTTATTTTTCTGCGCCCTCTACAGTGTGCATGTACTGGTGTACATCCCATAACATGTGATTTGATGTTCGTACTGTACTATGTAAAACCTAGAAACCATTTTTACCGCTTAGATTACAGTGCCAGATATGATACAAAGTCTACACATAAACGTCCAATAATGTCACATCAAGATTAACAGGTAAAGACTGTTCAATGTTCGTACCATCGAGCGAGCATTCTAACATTTTACATGATATAGTACAAACAAATCAAAGAATATATGGTTGGCTGCGTATATGTTTCAAATTCTCTCGGGTACGTTTGCCAAAAATTAACAAAAATCAGACGACATATGACAAAGATATCAAAACATAAAAGGGTGACTTCATTACATAAGACATCGTATAACTTAGACGGATGATTGTCGTACGTAAACGTTGCAGACAAGCATAGCACGAACTGTAGTTGCGACATCAACCAAACCACTGACACTTCCATCCAAAATAGCAGCTGGCGAGCACAACACACCCTGGCACAATAACAGCTGAAAATATTATGCAGGCATTGCCAATAATGAGAGTAATAATGAAGTTTATGATAAATAAAGACTCCAGTGATGCCAGTGCCCCTATCCCAAAATAAAGTCAGTGCTGAATTCAAACTCGGACAAAAACTGTGCTGCCAGTTGGACTTGACAGCTAACGTGTATAAATATACGATCTAAATCAAAATTCACGAACCCTGGACCAGGATTCTAAATTAGAATCACAACCAACATCAAAGTGGTCGGTCCTCAAACCATGCTGTACTCCTCCGCTAACTTCAATCATAATCAATTTATAACTTTTTCAGTCATCCAGCCAACAATCTGATGGAGAGATAAAGAGACAGATCCAAAAACATAACAGATGTTGGCTTAGTCAATATGATAACAACATAAACATAAAAATATGAATGACAACAACAGTATTAATGATATAAATGTAACCGATAATGTGAACAACATATATGCATGCGCTAGTTGTGTAACTTTAATTATCAAAGTAGTTTAGTATATTTTTTGCTACCATATGCATTGCGTATAATGATGTTTAATAAAAGGCACCTGATCATAATGCTCAGAAATGACCAGAAAATTAACAAGAAACAATACAAGATACAAATGTGGTATCTGCTTTTTCGGCAAATTATGCAGCACTGTAAAAAAGATGGTTGAATTAATTAAGTAAATTCGTACAATGTGGATGGGAAATCTGACAAACCTTGTGGACACCCATCTTTCGACAGGCCGACAGAAAGTTGTCCACGTTTTTCTGTCTTTTTGTCAATGGTAAAGACTCCTGGCAATAATCACAGCAGAAACAAGCAATTTCAACTAATACAGTAACAAAAGCCTGGCCTAGTGCTAACAAAATTAGTCACATCAATGAAGTTACTTGACGTTAAGCTGGGTTAGAACATGTACTGAGATGGCTGACTGGGAGTTTTCAGTAACAGTATTTCTGAACGCACAGTCGTATAACAGAAGTTATGACGGCTGAGCTGATGCATCGTAGCTCCGTTTAAACATCTCCATCCTTAGCAGGCCAATGAAATGACCATGATCTTGAGCTCCGATGGCAAACTGTTCCACACCGATGGGCCAGCAGCTGAGAAACTTTGCAGACCAAGGCCAACAGTTCTTGTTTTTAGTGTGGCCAAATCACATGAGCCACACAAAATGCATAAATTCACCAAATTATAACCTTAATTTAACAATTTGTTGACCACCGCTGCCTTCCTCGAAATGATTTTTGTTCATCACTGGATGTCTGCATGGTGAACTACTTGGCATAGATATGAAGAAGTATGTCATTAGTTACCATTTGAACCAACTTTTGAGGATACATATCAAGCATATTCTACTTTCTATGAAAAATGTGTATGTAATTTTACATATTCCACTTCGATCTATGCAAGCAACAATAGAATATGTATAATATGTGCATTCCACTTCTGAAAAATATGCACTCATTTCAACGTATTCTACTTTGTGTACACATAATTAAACACCGATTTGAATCTAAGTTTATTCAAAAAGAAAAACTGATTACCATCGTCAGGGAAGGTACATGAACCTTTTTCACGGAGTTAGAACGAACATGATTAGCCAAATGACACAGCAAGATGCCATCACACAGTGCTGATGATAGGTCACTGTCAGTGGTGCCGCAGTCAACAGAAAGAAGATTCTTCAGCAACTGTGACAATAATGGATAGAAGACGAACACAATAGTCTATACTACTGCAACTACTACTACTACTAGTCAGAGATGTGGTCTTGGTCGCAATATTTTAGACTTGAGACCATCTCAAGCTGCACAAACATTAAACATCTCATCTCAGACAAAGTGCTATAAAACTTGCTCTCAAGAAGTGTGTCTTGAGTCTCATCTCAGGATTTGCCCAAAAGGTCTCGACATCTCATTTTGGGTCTCAGACCATTTCATCTCTTGCAAGTTATCCAGCAGTGTGCATTAACTTAACAACTTATAACTCATGAAACCCCTAAAACTGACAAAGATAGGTATTTTTAAAAATCCAGGTTTAACCCAAAAACAAAAAACCCAAAGAACTGAGTTCAGTCGGGTTTAAAAATTTGGGTTTTTCAACCCCGGATGATTAGTTATAATGTACATACCCCGTGAAACCATGCCACTGCTGAGTAATCAATATCTGCATGCTGCATGTTACGACGTATTGTCAGGTAAGGATTATAATCATCAACGTCGTCAGTATCACCATAATCATTATCATATTCATTATCATCATCATCATCAGCAGCAGCAGCAGCATCGTGACCACCTGCAGACAACACAAATGTCTGACATCGCTAATGCAACTAAAACTACAACAGCAACAACTCCTACTACTACAATTACAGCAACAACAAAAATCGCTATTTCTTCACCGTTTAACTGTCACCACAGGTTAGGTCACGTTTCCATAAAAGAACCTTACACACGATTGGAAAAGAAAGATTCACATATATCCAAGCAACAGAATCGACTCGATATTCATAAATTATTTTTAGTTGTAAAAAATTCAGTTAATAATAGCAGTTACCATAATAAGTTTGACCATGGTCACAACTTATACGTACGCGAGTCATCACAGCAAGTCTGCAGTCGTTCACTGTCAGCTACTAAAACATAAAGATGAAAATTATAAAACGCGCATTAAAATACTGTCCATCCATGATTACAAAATTGATCACTTGACAACTGTAATTTAAAAATACAACATGTTACCAGCATCTGGTAATTCCATTTCTGTGACATTATGTTCTGATCTGACGCCGGTTGCGAAAAATGGGCTAGGCAACCTGTGCTACAAACAGAGCATGCATGACAAGAATGTTACTGCAACAGATAAACACCTAGAAAAAAATCAACAGTTCAAAAGCCATCAATTGTAAAATGTCATTTTCCATAAAACTCGTGACAAACTAGTTGCATAGTTGTAGTATGAAGTAGTACTATTAATAGTCATAGTAATAGTAGTAGTTGTCATTTATACTAATTGTAGTGGTTAATAAGTCTACAAACCCTCCACAATAAAATGTAAAAATTTCAACATCATCCACGTAACTCATGACACACTCATCACGTAGTTTGGTTTGTCTGGTTGCTAGAGAGGTCTGACATTCCCAGCCCCACAAAGCTGTAGCTGTAGTTTGTAGTAGTAGTAATAGCATTCGTAGTAGTAGTTGAATTGTTGTACACAGTGTCTCAATAAAAACAGTCAAAATTGTTTTTGTCTTATCTTTGACAAAGTTTCACCAAATTTGGTAACTTTTGGCACAAATATGGTCAAGACAATACAATTACATGAGGTGCACTCATTGTCCATCTCATTTAATTTATGTCAACACACTACCGTGTTAAACGTAGATGCTCCAAATTGTTGCACAATGCTGAGTTGTTGTCTCTACTAAACATTGTAACGACTTAATTAACCACATAGCAAACTGAAGCATAAGTTATTTAACAGAATTGTAAGTTTGTGTAACAACTTGCTAGCAAATTTGCAAAGTTTATGCACAAAGTGCATACACGAACACAATGATTTAGATGCAATGCCACTGGCTGCTAGCAAAATCAACGATCAACTGATCAAACAGCATTCACTCATCGATTAGATGTATTTAAGCTCATCAGTCAGCTATTATGTTGTCTGCTATTCTCACTGTAAAGAATCCAACACCACAAAATTATTAAATCGCGGGGTGTCCTCAGCAAAGGTGAGCAATCTGATACAAATAATCACCACATAATATAACAATTTGGAGCATATGTTTCACATGGTAGTGCATTGACATAAATTAGGTGAGGTAGAAAATGAGTGCAGCTTACATAATTCTATCCTCCTGGCTATCTCTGTGCCAAAAATTATCAAAGTTGGTGGAAATTTCAGAAATTCATCATGAAAACAATTTTAACTGTTTTTTATTAATACATGGTGTAGTTGTACAAGTCACTACAGTATAAGCCAACACACCGTCGGTGGTAAAATTTCTTCATCGTGTAGTTGTAGTCTGTCTGATTGCTGTTGATGTCTAATCTTCTCAGCCTCACAACGCTGTACGCTCATCATCTCCCGCCTCCGTACCTGAAACTTTGCCAGCTCATCCTGCATGATGCAGCAGAAAAGTATCGGAGCGTGGAATAATTTGTGATTTTGCAAAGTTACAAATTTTTTTGAGTGTTCATCTTTCACTTTTTTGAACTAAGGAAAAAGTTGAAACAAATTTTGTTTATTTCTATGCTGTTCAGTTTTTGTGGCAGGAGCTCATATGGAATCAACAAACAAATAAGCAAGAAACACATACACAATGTGGCAATAATTATTTTAAAAGTTACTTGCTATTTTCTGAGCAATAGCTTGGAATTATAACATAAAATTTCATGCACACATTATTTGTTCAAATAATGTTTTTAGCAGTACAAATAATGCACCTTTCATTCTGTGCCACAGATGTCTTAACTTTAAGAAGTCCATTTTCTGTACACATTTTGCTGCATGTAAACATGAAAATGACTTATGTGCTAAGAAATAATCGATAACTATGTCGTAGTTGAAGATAACGAGATGCCCTTTGGCATGTTTAAGAAATTATCAACAGGTAATAAGCACATAAAATTTCACATAAAAATGTGAGTGATTGCTAATAAAATGGCAAACAATTGAAGCACCCAACATATTGCAATCAATGAGTATGGCTGCAAAATGAACCAGAAAGCAGACTGAACCAACACTCACAGGCAATGGGCTGCTATCAGACAGTGATACAGAATAATGAAATGAAGTTGTATATCTGTTATCATCATCATCATCATCATCATCAATGTCATCCTGTTCACTGTTTACTGTGTCTGGACCAACGACAAGTGACTTCACTGTGTTGTAAGTATTCGTTCGTGTATCAGCATCACTAAAATAACATTAACATATTTTCTGTCAGCACAATTGTTCATCAGCATCCATCCGAATTTATTTTTTGTTGGAAGTAAGGGGGCAAATACGAAAAGTAAACATTTAACCTGATGGCAGTGGCGGGTCCAAGGCTTTACTCCTTTGTTGTTGATGTTTTCTTCTGGCGCTCAATCAAGGATCATATATGCAACTGCCCTCGGAGAGGCCAGCATCCCTCAGGTAACTGAGTGCTACTTCGGGTTCGTTGAACAGAAAAGTCGAAAACTCGATAGCAAAATAATATGACAACTAAAAAGCAATAACCTGTTTGACAAATAATTTAATAATAAATGTTTTTTCTCTCAAAATTTTAGTGTTATTATTATTATTACTTTTACTATTACAGAGTTTAAGAGTCAAGTAGATATATACAGACCTATTGAAAACATTTATCATATACAAATACATGCCCTTCTGTGTTACTAAATCAACTAGTCAAAAATAACAGAGATTCAACCTGCTGTTCAGTAATCTCCGAGTGGAGCTTGAGTCTAGTAAAAATTGATGTGGAGTACGAGGTTGTCTACACAGACATCACTATGATGCTCATCAACTTTGTTATCATTGTCATAACAGTCATCATCATCAACTAACATATTACAATCAACTAACATAATACAGCTATTCTGCACTGACAGCATTATACTAGAAGGCACCAGTTCCAATAACCAAACTGAAAAGTTTCCGCCCTGGCTGACAAGTTTCCATAAGTGTCATTAACATAGCACACAAATCAACACAATTTATGAACTACAAAATGTACGGTAAAACTGCTAATACAAGCCGGGTTTCATATTGTAGCTGGGTCTCTAATACAAGCCGAGGGTCGAAGTTTGATGTTTTAATAGAAGCCAGGTCTCAAATAAAAGCCTGTCCCTAATATAAGCGAGGTCTTCAATATAAGCTGGAAATCCAAGTGTACTAGCAGTTGTAGTTGTAGTAGTGATTAGTTGCATGTGCAGCTGTCTTGTACACTCGCTCTAAATTGTATTGTAATAACAGTATTGCGCACACTAACTATAGAATG
>Ga0209671_1003884_pt1 | contig 14577 bp, 7 predicted proteins | sample WorMetHERISLAND2_2_FD_187401 | JGI IMG/M metagenome (GOLD analysis project Ga0209671, IMG submission 187401) | Marine gutless worms symbiont microbial communities from Max Planck institute for Marine Microbiology, Germany - Olavius geniculatus... | ecosystem: Host-associated > Annelida >... | reverse complement strand
GTGTAAATAGTGCTTTGTGTACCGTAATCAAAAAAAGCATTTGGTTTTTGTTTAAATGGCCTACAGTCTGGCTACAGTCTGGTATCTAGCCTAAACCAACTTAGTTAAGTTCATTCATTAATTTTATGAATAAGAGCTCAGAGGACGAAATAATTAATTAAGTAACTAAATAATTCATGTAGCGCATTAACTGTAATAACCTCGAACGCGCTCTATGTGCTAATAGAACGAACAGTAAAAATGTTTTACATGACGTCCAAAAATAGGCAAGAAGTGTGTGCTGCATCAAAGAGTGTTCGAAAGAGCGTTCCAAGCAGACAAACCGGCCTGCAGAGTCGAAACGATAGACTCTTGGAGTATAGGCTTATACAGTACCTGTGCCGCTGGAGACGGAGCTGGCAGGGTGAGGACGGCGAATGGCATGATGTAGTCCACCGGGCAGTGTGAGTGGATCACAGAGAACGCCGCGGCCGCATAAGACATCCCCGGGTTGTTGAGACTGCATTCCGCAGTCTACAATCACCGCGTCGTCGTCGTCGTTGTCACTGTGTGCAGACATCTGGCCCACGACGTACGACCTACGAGATTGCTGCCGCTGCTGCTGACGCTGCCGTTGTCCGTCACGGCAGCCGTATGTTTCCTCGTCGCCCTCGTCGTCTGTGTCTGTCTCGGCTGGAGCGACGCTCGCGCTGAATCGTCGCTCGCCGCCGCTAGGGGGATGCAATCTCTCACCCTCAACCTCGCCTCCACTTCGACCACCACCGCCGCGACACGGGTCCGTGACGTAGTGACGCCGTGCTGGCCGACGACCGCACGAGTCGCCTCCGTCTCCTCCTTCCAGCTTCGAAGACAGGTTCGACACCCCGCCTTCCTGTGTCAACGCCATACGTTAGTATTACTCTCTGTCCATTGGACAGAGTATAAAATCACCTGAATGTCCGTGCGTCCGTCCGTCCGCACGTGCGTGCGTTTAAATTTTCTTAAACTATCTTCCTTCCACCTTCCCTTTCCCTTCCTCTTTTCCTTTCTCTTTTTTTCCCTTCCCCTCTCCTTCCTTTTCCTTTTCCCTTTCCCCATGCCCATCTCCTTCCCCTTTTCCTTCCCCTTCCGCTTTCCCTTGCCTTTTTCTCTTCTCCCTTTTCCTTTCTCTTCCCCTTTTCCTTCCTTTCTTCTTTTCATTCTCCTATCTTTTTTCCCTTTTTTCCCCTTCCCTTTCCCTTTGCCTTTTCCCTTTCCCTTCCCCTCTCCATTTCCCTTCCCCTTCCCTTCACCTTCCATTCCTTTTCTCCTTCCCCTTTCACTTCCTTTTTCCCTTCCACTTCCCCTTTTTCTTCCCTTCCCCTCTCCCTTCCTCCTTCTCTTTTCCTTCTTCCATTTTTCTTTCCGTGTCCACGTCCGTGTGTCCAATATTTAAGGCGCCATATCTCCATAACGGTGCAAGATCGACGCATGGTCACTATGGACCACCCATAGGAAGTCGACCCCCGGGAGTCGAATAGTCACGTGACCGATAACGTTAGGTGACCCCAAAAGGTCAAACTCGTGACCCCATTATGTTTGAGAAGTCATATCTCCGTAACAGTGCCAGACAGACGCATGGTGACGATGGAACATTTATAGTAAACCGCTGGTGACGAATCGAATGGTCTCGTGACTGACAATGTTTATTGTTTAGTTAAAATAATAGAGAAGAATAAAAGGATCATTACTGCTGTACAATTTGAAATTGATTGTATTTATACGGACATATAGGCTACTGTGAACTATCGAAATGCATTGGACAGACTCCGTGTTCGTATGAACATTATCTTGTTATTATTATTACTCGTATTTTTTTGTCCGTACACTTGGTACACTTGCATTAGAGATTTTTAAGATAATATGCTATAAAAGTATACATTTGTCAGTTGGCATTTGACATTCACAACTTGCGTACAATCATGCATACAAAAACATAAGCTTAGCAAGCATACAATATGGACAGAAATAATCCGATTTGTGTATGTATTGGGTGATGCATAGAAAGTGGAACGCACGATGTTTGAAACCTAAATCCAGCTATCGGACAATTGCGAAAACGATTAGTTTCAACCGTAAAATATTTTTAGTTTTTTCAGTTTATATGTTACATCAAATTGGCAGCCTGTTTGTCAGTTTTCCACTACAAACAGTAAACGAAGTGGACGCCGATCGTCTTCAAGTGTTTCATTTACTTCAAAAACACAAACAGTTTACACGTAGCAGTACACAAAGGCTAAGCTAATAATATTGTGTTTTATTGTATATTTTATTAATTATTTCTGTTACGTACCTTGGCATCGCGTCGTTCGGCCAGCATGTCGCGCCGGCGCCTCCAACAGATGGCGACAGCGACTGCAATGAGTATGACGGAAACGACGACGCCGCAGAATGGAATGATGACCTCTATGCGCTGGTAGAACGGCGGCTGATAGGTAACCACGACATGGTGTGGCACGTAGGGCGCTGTCAGGGGGGTGGTGTCATGCCGCGCCGTCTGGAACTTGAGGTAACAATCAACTGATCCGGCCGCGTTGCGAGCGGTGACGCGCAGCACGTACCACGTCGACGGATGTACGCTCACTCGATACACCGTCTACTCGAGATACAGACAGATACACGTTCACTGATATTGCAACCCAAATTAGATACCATTAAAAGATAGCAAGCATAATAAAACAGCAATGTCCAAAATAAATGACAAATTAAAACCTAGGCCTACATAATATAAAATACTGATGAAAATTTACGAATTATGAAATGAGTGAGTTTGAAAATCGGTTTGTATTTGTTTTGGTGTTTTCAAAATGTGTAGTTTGTCTAAGTTTTGCAGTACTCTCTCTCGTTTTCGTGGCAGTAAATAGTTACGAAAACATGTTTCGTTTAGCAAGAAAACACACGTCGTCTTGTCCTCGTACTGTCTATGTCTACCGTTCTCTACAGTAAGATAACGTGTTGATAACATACCGGTGCAGTTATGCATGACTAAATTTAGGAACGATATTGTAGGCTACACGGCGAGTAGTGAACCAACGTAGAATACCTTTAAGTCGTACACATGTGTGCACAAGATACTGATACTGGTCTAGATATAGAAATGTGATGAAAAAAATGCATGCGAGAAACTTACCGTGTTGCCAGCGACGCTGTTCTCGACCGTGTGCCAGACCGTATCTCCCATCACTTGCAGCGCCACATCGAATGATTCTACTGGACACCCGCCGCTCTGCCACGTGTCCATTGCCAGCGTCACGAACGTCGAATTCACTTCCGTCAGTATCGCGTTCTGTGCCGGCACTATCGGCACTGTACCAGCACAACGCAAATATATACACGCCTTATCTCAACACTCGCTACTGTCTAAAAAATACATCCGCTAAAACAAACGTATTTAAAGCACGCGTGCACGTAATGTTTGTCTGAGATAATTTCAAAGAGCTAAAATTTGTTTTTAGCTTTTGGACAAACTATGAGATGTTTCCGTTTGCATGTTTTTTTTTAGATTTCGATTTATTATGTATCTTGTGCTTGCGTTGTTAAAAGTTGCGCTTGTCAACTTTACATTAAACAAATATATGATGATGATAGCTTGGTTTACACACGGTTCTTTATTTTTTTATCAGACAAAAGCGTATTCTGAAAACAGCCTGTACCTATGACGCTGTTCCTGCAGTAAGCCTAGTGTACTGTATGCGGACACAAATCTTGCTTTTCAGAAACTGCAAAGTTGCGAAAATGAGTCACTGAACATAAACAAGGTATTTTTGTGAAATATTTTTGTTATAACACTCATTATTCAGTTAGGCCGATGCAATGTCAAACTAAAAAAACTTACGTTGATCTTATCGTTATTCGGAAAATTTGCAAAGCCAATTTCCACTTACAAGCGTACTTCGTGCTCAGGATCTGATTGGTTCGGCGGCTATTTTGTGGCGACGACTATGTCTCCCGCCAAAAAGAATATGGATCGGCCGTTAAAGTTTTCCGCCCTCTAACTAACCACAATTCCAGCCGTAGATACGCTGCATGCTACGGTGCGACGTCGTGCGGCCATGGCATACCTGAGCCGTTGGTGGCGGCATGGACGACCTGGCTGGCCTTTCCGCTGCCGAGCCGGTTGACCGCCTGTAGATAGAAGGAGTAGTCACAGCCACAGCGCAGGTTGGAGATGACGTGCGATCTGTTGACGGCAGCCAGTCGACGTGACGACCAGTCGACCGAGTGCTGGCGGCGATGATGCAGCACCCAGCCCAGGATCCGACTGCCGCCGTTACTCCCCGCCTTCCAGCTCAACTGCACGCTTGAGTTGGTCGTCATGACGACGCTTAGCGTCGGCGCCGCCGGCGGAGCTGATATAGAAAACAGACAAATCATCTCCATCCTCTTCATCGTCATCATCATCATAGAAGGGTTTAACGCGGCTCAAGTGATAAGTATTAAGCCCTACTGGTATAACCACGTGAGTCTAAGTGTCAGTTACGTCCGAGTAATTATGATCGACGAAACAGGATTGTCTTGAGACGCTGCCCGTGAAGGCCGACAATGACGGTGCGGAGTTGATGTATTGTGGAAAGTCATTCCATGCGTTACGTTGACGCCGTAAACCGAATAAGACAAGCTACAAAGAACACTCGTGTACGACTAATCTTGGACAGACTGTATGACCAACATCTAGACAAGTCCGCAACTGCAGCAGCGCACTGGTTTGCTGTTAGAACCGGAAAATATTTTCACTAACGCAGTGTTTAAATAACAGAAAGCACCCTGTGCCTAACAAGAGAGTCATTTACAGCACATACAGCATACAGCGCCTGAAAGATGCATTCGACAACTTTGTCTGATGGCGAAAAAGCAAACGATATGCTTTTTTCTTACTCTTCAACACAACAGAACATCACGACAGCAGTTTCACGTGTTTCAGTTTCTTTACGATTTCCATGTGAAAATTAATGTAATTTTATGATATTTCGACACTATGCCATGCAGTTGCACAGCATTTTGCGTTAATAAGCAGAATTTGAATATTAAAATTATAAAATTTTAATACTAAAATTGTAGGTGCAAAACAATAACTCATTATGTAACAACGGTGCAAAGCTATCATAAGAAGTCACACAATCATTAACGTTAACTCAAAAGTATAGAAAAAAAACATTAAAACATTGTGCCAAAAAAATTACAACAAATCTTGTTGCACACGAAGAAAGCGACGCAAACATCAAACATTCAGCGACTTGTAGAACAAAGAAGACGTGCTCATGCAACAATCAACATAAAGCTAAACAGTAAACACTGAACAATCTCAGACAGTGAGAAAACACGGCGTGCAACACTGACGATAACGACGAATTGCGATCGAACAATCGCTTACCAACTGCAGTAACAACATCTGATCGGTTAACAGCACAGAAATACATCAGATATTCATCGTCACTCATTTAACAGCTGCAATAACCGCAGTTTCTGTTTTTAGACAACATCTTAAAACACACAGACAAAAAGGATGAGCCTATTGACGAAATGAATGATTAACTCATTATGCAATTAAAGCTGAACTGCTAAAAATCAAATTAACGGGCCTGTATACCGGCACTCGATTTACCTACTTCGAAGAGATGAAAGGCTAAGTTGATCTACGTTAAGAGTGTTCACCTGTCCAAAGACAGTCACCCATTCAGCTAGTAATCGGTCCCAGAGAATAGGGTAACTACGTTGATCGGACATAACATGATTATTACTAGGCCACGCACCTGTTAACTAGCATAGCATAGTCTACTTAGCGTATGTATATATATGACTGAAAATCGATGTAAGATAATTTCGTGCAAAACTTGAAGAAAAGCGTCAATACCTTGAATGACGAGCGAGATGACGATCTCGTCAGCACCGTGTTTGTTTTCAGCGCGGCAAGTGTAGTTGCCAGTGTCTGAGGTAAGAACGTCGACGATTGCTAGAGAACCGTTGGACAGCGTCAGCAAACGCTCGTCGTTCGAGACCGTCACGCCGCTGAAGCACCGTCAGCCGCAGCAGCATCAGTAGCAATAGCATCGTAAATCAATCATCATCACGAGAAGGCTTAACGTGGCCCGAATAATACGCGCTATTTCTAAAACCATGTCAGTGAAGTGACAGATAATATAATACAATATCATACCGAAAATTTATAGTATTCCATGCAATACATAATAAATCAGTGCTCGATTCGCAATAACAATGTGACCACGGCAATGTGAAAAGGTGACAATCAAATTGGTTTTACATTACATAATTAAAGACCACAGGTGCATTACAGTGTTTGTGGTTAAAAAAATAATGATATGAGCGAAGAAAAGCGAAGAAAGAGGAAAGTCGGGAATTTTTTGGAGCATTCTGTAGTTACTAGGCTACGTCTACGAAAAATTTTGACCAAATGTGTGTCGGAAGAAACATTATCTCTATTAAAATATTCACTAATCGTTGGAAAGTTATGAATTCTATATTCTGGTGAGTGGGAAGCGCTACAACATGATAAAACAGACTATCTGTGAGCAGACCGTTTCATCCAGGCGACTCGTGGACTGGGCTTGCCGACGGCGACGCACGGCAGCAAAGCGGTGTCATGCAGCTGAGCGTGGTGAATTGTAGAGAACCCGGCGATACGCGCACTCACTGCCACACGTTACAATTACACACCGTAGTAATGAACGGGCCGGAAAAAACAAATTGCAAAGCTCATCAACTACTCGTGATAATAATAACTTTGTCCCAGACTGCAACGTCGCTAACTGCACCAGGTTAGTACTGCCTAAAAATGATATTTTCAGAACAACTTCACTCGCCAAAATATTTCGGTAGCAAACACACAGACGCGAACGGACAAACAGACAGACTGTATTACACATTTAATGTCGTTTTTCTCGTCATGCTTTATCTGTTTAATTAGTATGCCAAAGACATCATCTAATTCTCACTTGATGAGCTACGCTGACCAACATTAAAGAGAGAATGATGATGATGATGATGTCGTGAATTGAAAATCTTTGTTAACGAGACTTCGCAACAAAAAGAGGACACGTTCCAAAATGTTTACAATGTGAACATAAACTGCTATAGGCTTTCGCGCGTCTCGTAAGCATTAGCTCAAATTTCTTGTTTTCAAAGTGACTTCATAGACCTTCTTTCCAACGTGACTTAGTTTTTATTGCCTGCCGCCATCCGTAACGTCATTTCTTATTGATAAACAAACAAAATAATGTCAAAAATTAGTGTTTAGGCCTAGTTAAAGTACTCAAAATTAGAAAAAAAATACGGTGCTAAAAGATTATTATTTAAATATCCGAGAAAAAACTGGTCTCTTGCCTCTGTAAAACGCCTAAACTATCTCTACTGACATTAGCCGCATTCAAAAACTCTTGGCATTTGGTAGCGTTATTTAAAACTTAATACATCCGCAAAAGCTAAGTAGATTTCGGTGAAACTACAGTGTAGTGCTCAGAGTGAGTAGTTACCTTGTCTGACGGTGGAGGCAACGACAACACGGGTCGGTTCGCCGGTGCCGACGGCCGTGCTGGCGTGAACACGGAAACTGTACTGACTGTTAAGTCGCAGGTTGGTGAACTCGTGACTCAGTGAAGACGACGGCAGGTCCAGCGACACCTCCGCCGACTGCACACGTCATCACAAAACTGTGCAGTCGATAATCACAGGCTGAACGGTAGTTCAAGCCATGTGTTAACGGCGACTTCACTATGGGGAAGCCAAAAATTCGACCCCCCACAGAATCAAAACCCCTAACCCAATTGAAATAAAATTTGGCATGGTTGATTATGTCGGCTAGCCGACCCCCAGCGCAAAATTTTATGTAAATCTGCCCAAGGGGGACTTCTCGGCAAATAAATGAAATATACGCAAAAAATTTTTGTAGCCATATACCTTTTTTCTTCCACGCACGTACAGGTCAGACCCTCAGTAGATTTTTGTGCGCAATGGCTCAAACGATGCGGTATCAGGCAAGGGTGTGCCTTTTGGGGGTTAAAAAATTAAAATTTAATATTTTACGTATTTATTTAAAAAATTCGAAAAAATTACAATGGCGCCTATGGAAAAATTAAACAATTCTTTAAACGGTTATAACTTTGGCTGTCTATAAGACAGAGTCATAATTTTGATTCTAGAGTATGGTTTTTGGGATGGCCAATCTAATGGTGTTATTCAATTTAACCCCAAACCTTCCCTGGTTGCCATGGCAGCAAAATTTGGGACAAAATGGGCTATAACTCAGCTTGTATAAGAGATATCTGCGAGATTTTTGGGTCTATAGGGGAATTTTCGGATATGGACCATTGAATGCTGCCAATTGCATTTTTCCCCGATTGATCCAAGTTGCCAAGGCAACGAAATTTGGGACAAAATTAGCTATAACTCGGTCTGTGTAAGAGATGTCTGTGAAATTTTTGCGCCTATAGGGGGGTTTTCGGGGATGGGCCAGTGAATGCTGCCAATCGAATTTTACCGCTACTGACCCTAGTTGCAATTGGAAAAGAAATTTGGGGCAAAATGGGCTATAACTCGACATAATGTACGAGATATCTCCGAGATTCATCCGCCGGTGTGACTTTTCTTCTGTGTGACTTTGGTGATTTTTGCAAATGTTAGGATTTATTTACTAATCAGTTTTGTTGACATTAATTCTACAAGTTTTGCACACTTTACGCTGTCAGTACTTATAAAACTTTATTCATTTTACAGTGTCTCGTATGTTGTCGGCTGCTATTACGAATGAAATTATTAGCTGATGCGCAAAGTAAACAAACACATATACACATTACAACAACTAACTTTCACCGACAATTGACCACTATCGTACACAGAAATTAATAACGAGCGCTGTCACCTGTCGACCGGCCATGTCTTTCATGAGGATCGTGTATTTGGTCAGAACGCCATTGGAATGCAGCGGACGGCGCCAGACGAGCAGAATGCTTCCGTCACCGGTAGCGGCCGCCTTGATGTCTGCAGGCATGTCCGGATCTGAACAGCCAGCATTGCATCCATTTACCTCATCGTTTACTGTTTACTTATCTATTTACTTGCTAATTTACTTAAAACGAGAGAAGTTTTGTATTTTGTGAACGTTCAATTAATTTTAAATTCTAAGGAGCATAGCGTTTTGATAACGAAAGTCTGCAGCGCGATTGCCGCAATTGTCGCGTATGCAACGAGCGACGGCAAATTGAAAAACAACTTATCAATCAAAACAAATTTACACGTATATAACGCTATATGTCGCAAACGAATTAAAGGCGGTCGACTGTTGTAAATAATGTTATTTTTTATTACACTGGCGTACTGGCGTGTCAAGCTTAAGGTTTAACCTCAACTTTAACTATGTGCAAATAATAGCTAAAAGTTACTTTTTGCTTTATGTCGTAACCAAAATATAAAAATCTAAAGATTTTCTATAATGAAGTTAAACTGTGGACTATATTTTAAGACAGTGTAAAGACAAAAAGGGCTAGTAAAATGACTCAGGACGAAATTTTATAACGTGTATATATCAGCAGAAAAGGCATTTCCTACTTTTTAAAATTTCATTCAGTTGTATTTATTACAGTTGTTATATCTCCGTTAGCAAAGATCTTAAAATTAAAACTTTCATTTTTTTTATTTTTATTTTTGGTTTGTTTAAGTGTACTTCGTATAAGATTTTTTAGCTGTTAAATAAACACAACAGCAGACGTACAGTCGTTGCGCGTGCGTACGTAGATGGCCTCTGAGGCGACTCCGTCGCCGATCTGCGTGCGAGCCAGCACTCGCACGCTGTAATTGGTGAACTTGAGCAGTCCGAGAATCTCCAGGCTGTGATTCTCACGTTCAGTTCTCAACACCATCTGACCCGTCTCGTCTGTACGCATGGGAAGCATTGTACAATCCGTCGTTACGCAGCAGTCTGTACCTATCTGCAACCGTTTTTACGCTACACGAGATAATTGCGGTAAAAATAACCACTTTATAGAGGGGGAGGTAGCCATCTTTTACGCCTGCCTGCGCCGGCCTCCTTGAACGTAGGGAATCGGGACTTGGATTGCTGAAATCTATAACGTATAATGCTGAAAATTTCATATGCACGTTGTCTTGGTCTATCAACAGCCATTTCGTCGCAATTTACTGTTAAAATGTGCACTGCATCCAAAACTTTGGAAAAAAATTAACTAAAAACCTCTTTTTGGGTGGTTCAAGGTCAATCAAGGTCATCGATGTTAATAAATCTAAAAAGCCTGTTGCCAGTGCTTGTTATGATAAGCAAAATGTGTGTACCTATCCGCAACCATTTTCACGCTATAAGAGCCAATAGTGGCAAAATAACGTCTTTTTAGAGTGTACCGCTTCTTGACGCCCTCGTTCAAAAGGAACCCCCGCACCCAGGGGTACGAAGTTTTGTCACGAAAAACTAGAGACCTTGAGGCAGCCCATGGTGTAGATTTTATGATTTTAGCTTGCACCGTTTTGATACAGTGCCAGGGTGTGACAGACGGACGGACAGACAGACAGACGGACGGACGCCTAGACGATGGTTAAGACGCGCGAAGCATTCTGCTATCACGCGTAAAAATCTGTCAGGCCACGGTATATGCATGCGCTGTTGTACCTTCGTCGTTGCGTACAACTCGGTAGAGAATTTTGTATCCGACCAAGACGCCGTTCTGCTCGGACTGAGGCGGCGGGTTCCAAAGCACCAGAATACTCTGTGACGTCACAGCCATCGCGTTCACGTTCTCCGGAGGCTGACTGGGCACTAGTCACAGCACACACGCACAGATACACTCTACTATGCGGCCGTCCTGACAGGCCACATTACTTTTGCCTGTCCATCTGTTTACTTAGCAGATATGTAGGCCTACATTTAGTTTGCTTGAAACACTCAGCTGAAGATTATTAAAACACTACAAAAGCTCCGTGTTATACCGTCTTCCAGTGTCCTGACGATGACATCCGCAGAGCGTGGCCCAGCGCCTTTGGCATTGTACGCCTGCACGTGGACGCCGTATGACGTGTACTTGTCAAGCTCATCCAGCTGACAGCGCACATCATCATCATCAGCAGCAGCAGCAGGGACGCTGACATAGAGATACGGTGAGCTCGAGTTGCAGCGCTTGTAGCCGACGTAGTAGCCGATCAGCCGACCGTTGTGATGCAGCAATGCAGGACTCTACAACAACCAGAAACATATATAAAAATATAACATATTTATTGAAGAGAAGATTTTGCACAGACTGTGACATGCAGCTAGGTCCATATAGCGTCAGAGCTCATCATTTTTACAAAGAGTGTTAAACCTAATTTAGCTATCATATTCGGCTAATATCGCTGTAACAATATCGAGAAAAAGTTCAGTAGAAAGCGTCTTATAACTTATAGAAAGAGCTCCCCAAGATATGATACAACCCAAGTCGTCCGAATGACCGGCTCTGTTAAGCCAGGGTCTTTTTACCGACTGGGCCGAGTATTATTTAGAACTCGCAGTTTTTTTCTAGAAGTGGCCGTAACCATGGCCAGTACTCATTCTGCCTAACCACGCAAGAATTGCCAGACTGAGATGGCCTTTGTAGTATGATGCACTGATGCCTGTGAAAAAGTGAAGAACCGAGTAAGTATATAAGTTCTGTTGACTAACAGAAAATGGCTGACTGTATGTAGTGAACCAAATCAAATCAAACTAATCATAAATATATTCGTACAAGAAAATGTCTAATGCGCATTACAAGAATGTCCGATTACAAACCTTCCAGGACACTTGCAGCGTCTGCGATCCAATAGCAACAACCGTGACGTCACGCGGAGCAGCCGAAGGTTCTGTACATTGAGCACAACAGAAATAATGCGTTAACAGTAAATAACAACTTAACGACAATCTTACGACGTTTGTCAGTGACTGATTAATAGCACTGGTTGAAGTAAAGCAGTAAAGCAACTTTTTCATTTATATACATCATCAAAGGTAATAAAAGTACCCTGAAACCGAGATAAGTTCTCGCCTGCCACTTTTGAATACAGAAACGCTGTAGTTCAGTCGTCCACAGTTACACTGTCGGCAGATTATTCGAGGCTTCCTCAATCTATGTTCCAGAGACTTTTCTGCTCCTATGCAATGTCTACGTTTCAGACGCTGCAACTTGACTTTTCTACTTTTATCAGTCGCTGACTGTCAACAGCTGGTTGGTAGGTAGTTTGCATTACCTTCTTCGGTGGTGATGGCTCGCAGCACAACGCTCGGTTTGCTGACTCCAATGTCGTTCTCTGCAAACAGTCGGATCTGATACCTGACCGCCGGATGAAGCGAACTGATCAACGCTTCACGCTTAGTGCCGGCTAGCCGCAATCTCTTCGACACGTTCGACCACGTCCCTAAAGACGGCCCAGCAATACAGCTGTCAATCAATTAGTCAGTCCGTCATTTGTTACTCCAATACGCAAGTCATACTCGTACATATTACACTGTGACTTAGAACAGCCGTGTAGAATTGCTTTTGTCAGAACTTCGTCAAATTTTCACCCACTTTGATTATTTTATTGCACAAAGACGGCTAGGCTTATTAGAATAGAATGTTAGGTCAATTTGATTACTGATAATTTTAAATCATCTTCAAAAGCAGACTGTTTGGCATTGCAGTAGCGTAGAGATAAATATGCGTTCTAGTCTCTATCTCGGTGCGCTTCAGAATCGATAAAGCAATCAAAAATACTGAAAGGGCACAGGTGCAATTCTATGCTTTGGAATTTCGCAGAAAAGAATTTGTCAACAGCGCACTGAGCCAACGATCCGGTGGCTTGGTGGAGTAGCCGTATGGTGTCAGACTTACAGTGGACAGGTCGTGTGTTCAAGTGGTTGCTACTTGGATGGGTGACTGCGGACAAGTGAGCCATCTACGTATATAACCAACACCAAAGTCAACTCAACCTTCCATTCCTCCATGATAGGTAAATCGAATGCCAGGCCGTCTGGCTGAGATTAAGGCGGGACGCGTTCACTTGTGTGGGGTGGCAGGTAAAACTGTGTGATCTCATATGGCAGGTGACGCTCCGTAGTTTTGCGGTGGGTTTTCTATAAACGACCTATAACCTTTAATTTTTATTTACATTTTATATAAACTCCGAATACAATATGAGGTAACTGACCGGTTTCGTTGCAAAGCTCGACGACGACGGCTGTCAGCGGCGAGTTTCCGTCGAAATCGACGTTCCAGCTGAGCGTCAGAGTGCGACTTCCCACACCGTCGAGAAGAATGTTACTCGGCGAGTCTGGAGGCTCAAGAACGGTCAGCTCTACGTCCGACGTGTCGCTGCCGTAAGCGTTCTGTGCCGTGCAGACATACAGACCACCGTCTTGACGCCGCGCCCCGTCAATAGTCAGCCGCGAACCCATGACGGTCTCCGCCGGGGTCCCTGCCGTCGTCGTCGTCTCGAAGTAGAACGCCTTTAATCTGCAGCACCGCACACCCGCAGCAAAGTAAACTACTGACTTTGTTCTATTGTTTTTCGTTCCATTCTTTCGAGGGCAAAACATCGTCTATATAGTTAATTATGGCAAAATGAGCAAACTACAACCTACAATGTTGTTCAAAATTCTATTTACATTATTATTTCATTACATAATAAAATATACCAAACAAATCTGAGGCGCGTCGTTTGTTAGCAAACTTTTCAAAAATATTAAGAACATTATAAACACTTGAAAAAGTCTGAAAATGCACTGCATAGAAAGTTGTTTTCAATTTTCTTGAAATGTTGACGACAAAAGACAAGATTCAGATGTCATTCTACGCTCGGTTTGTTCTACTCAACTTGATTTTATCATCGTTATAAACTCGTTGTTGTAGGCTAGATATTTTAACGTGGCGCAAATATTGCTAGTTCACATTAATATTTTGTCTCTCAAATGACATAAACGTCGAAAGCAGGAATAAAGCGTTGTTTGAAAACCGACAGCGACAACGGAAATGCAAGTTCAGCTTTCAAACATCCCCAATGCATTATTTTAATTATTTTCTCATTTGTATTAAGGAGGGGTCACACTGGCGGTCCGGATGGCCGTCCGAACGGCCGCCAGTGTGACACCTCCTTTAGTTTTGCACAATTAAAAAAACACGGTTGAAAATTAAAAATCATTCCCGTATGGCAACGATTATGCTACCAATGGAAACATCGACGTTACAAGTATCCCTCACCAAAAATGGCAATTGTTATAGCACAAATTTGCCTTAGCCTACAGTTGCCCGTTCACCAGCGTCAAGAACGCTCCAACGTTGTTCAGCATAATAATACTAGAACGAAAAAATAAGAACGAACCTGGTGTTATACTGCCAGTCGATGTTGGCGTGATTGAAACTCCACGCAATGGACAGAGGCCGATCGCCTTCAGAAAGACAATCCATCGCGACTTGATCTCCCAATCTAGCGGTATAGTTTTGCTCAACCGCCGTAAACTTCGCAGGAACTGCCGACAAAATAGCACAGTTCTGAGTTCACCTACTGTCGTCACTGAACAAGCCTACTGCTCACAAATCATGTTAATAGGATAAT
>Ga0209671_1003883_pt1 | contig 14578 bp, 7 predicted proteins | sample WorMetHERISLAND2_2_FD_187401 | JGI IMG/M metagenome (GOLD analysis project Ga0209671, IMG submission 187401) | Marine gutless worms symbiont microbial communities from Max Planck institute for Marine Microbiology, Germany - Olavius geniculatus... | ecosystem: Host-associated > Annelida >... | reverse complement strand
CAAAAATTACAAAAGGTGATATTATTCAGCAGCACATTGACACACAGTCAGTGTGATGCAGGCAATATCACCTTTTGTAATTTTTGCTGTTTTCGATGTGCAAGTCCTTAAATGTTGCCGTTAACAGGTGTATAAACTGATGTTTTGTACATTTATATTTTATTATACAAGGGTCATTCGATAAATAAGTTACAAAACAGCGTCATTCTGTTAGTTTTCCAAATATAAAAAATCTGAAATATTCGTTTTGTAGGGAATTTAATTCTGAGTAGCAGCTGTGAGTTTTATAACGATGACATATCTGTGATGTCATTTATAAACATTAAATACGGTGACGTGGCCACTGAAATTCTCCCGTAACGAACAGCCTGCTGTTATTGTATTTTTTTGTAGGCAAAAAATTTTCTGCCAATCAGATTCACTCTGAGATGCATCCAATATATTTTTACAAAGCAAACAGTTCAGGTTTAGTGTAAGAAAGTGCTAGGTGGGCAGAAATTTGTATCACATACCAAGGTGCAATCAGTCGTTTTTAGTGGCATGGACAGCAGCCAGCATCGTTATTTGCATCGGGCATTCAGAAGTTTGTTGACAGATAGGATAAATGTTTGAGTGAACTTGGACGATATGTTGAACAATGAAACATTAGTCATTAGCATTTAACGAGAGGGCATTGTTAAGTTTATTCATTTTTTTTGTTCCCATGTGGTTTGTCACTAGCGACATCATAATAGATTACTGGTGGGGAAAATAACACATGTGTAGACTGTGTTCTCTGAACAGATGACTTCACAATAATGACGTAATCATCAAAAAAATTTCTGCACGTGTTCAGAATAAAATTCCCTACAAAACATATATTTCAGATTTTTTAGATTTGGAAAACTAACAGAATGACACTGTTTTGTAACTTATTTATCGAACGATAAACGGGTTTTGCTCATCCATCTTTTTCTCTCTCTCTCTCTCTGCGCACATGTCCACCAAAACAAAACGAAATTGACGTGGACGTTTTTTTGGCAGGGGTAACTGATGTGTCAATTTTCAGTGCAAAGGTCAAAGATCAAGGTCACCAGGCGTCAAAGAAAACAAGAGTGTCTTGCATAAATACACCGTGTCCGGAAAAAACTTGTTGAACATTATCGATTGTCACTTGAAGAAAGGATATCTATTTTTCATAATTTTTGGTAGGAATGTTTCTGGCACAACTGGCCATCAAATGATCGTTCAGTATTCTACCTCACCCAGTGTCTGTTTCTGCACTACCTAGGGGAAACTGAACCAACGAAATATGATTTTAAATGAACGAAAATACATCAAAAAGCATCCCCAACATTATTGATTGTTACTTGAAGAAGGATTGACAGATTTTAATAATTTTTGGTGCAAGCATTTTTGACACTATTTGCCATCAAATGACCGTTTTAGTTCCCTCGTCTCCAAATGTCTGTTTCTGCACTACCCGGGAAAACCTGAAGAGACGAAATAGGGTAAAAAATGCAATATTTCGTTGATTTTTCCCCAAGTGGTGCAGAAGCAGACAATGGGTGCAGTGGAAAATTGGACAATCATTTGATCGCAAGTTGTGTCAGAAATATTGGTGTCAAAAATTATTAAAATCTGATTATCTTTCTTTAAGTTACAATGGAAAATGTCCATGATGTTTTTTTCCAGACACAATGTATTTACTTATGGGCGCTGTGAACCATTCCCTTTTTGGCACTGGCACGCTACGCACAGTGCTGTGCAATATAAAAGTGACTTTTCAAATTGAAATTAAAAATAAGTACGGTGGACGGCCGCGTATTATGTCAGCACTGAACGGATGTCTTTCTTCGTTGGTTTTGCCATATTATTGCTACATGGTAATAGTGATAACATGCTGGTTTTGGTAAAGGCCAACATAAGCCATCTGCTTTTTGGTAAGCTCTCTCGGTATATAGCTGCATATCCAGTCTAGTTTGTCTTCTTTATGTTATTTGGTTGCATTCATAAGATCTGCTTTGTGCCTATTAATGCCTGCAGCTTTCTCAGTTGTTCAGTGCAGCGTTGACATTCAAATGACACTTAGTTTTCACTGCTGTGAGTACACACGTGCCAAAATTGAAGACAGACTTTAGTGCGTGCTTGTTTTACTGTAAGTGACTACCATCACAGATGATGGCAGATTCGACTTTCGTGGCATCTAGGTGTTGTAACAACTGCATTATCCTGCGCTGTGGTTGACTACAGCATATATACCGTATATTTGTACGTAGATGTTATTTTGGCATGATGATTTTTGTTTCATGATTCTTACTGTGCAGTGTAGATGGCTGTTTGAAGACTTATCTGATAGTGTGCCTCCAGCATTTGTTGGCTTCAGTAATTCTTTTGTAACTGAATGAGTGCCTCTGGTGCATTGGGTGTCATTTTGAGATATCAGATTGCTGTGATAAGTGCCACACCATCAACTGCAGATGCAGACAGTTATGTACTTTCATGTTCTGCAAGGAAATGTTGTCTTTACTGTTTTTTGAAGTACCGTACAAAACTCATAGATTTACTTCACGGAGCGAGTGCTGAACAGTTAGTAATACAGGATCTTCTCTATGTTAATATAAAACACGCATTTAGAATAGCAGTATACTTAAAAGTGGCTTTCTGTATATACCAGAAGTAAATGGTTTATTGCTTATTGTATTATTCCTGCCTAAATTGTTGTGCCACTTGTAAAAAATATGCTGCATGCACACCATCAGTGTAACTCTGTTTGTTTTGACTGAGAAAAGAACATTTTTTTGTTATCGGCGCAAATCAAATGTTTTCTGTCATTTTTCAGCCTCGGCTGGTCCGCAGCCGAATACCCAATGGCGGGATAGAGGGGGGAGAGTGTCGACGGACTTTGCAACAACAGCGTTTGGATGCAGCTGTCGGATCCACCTCTTGAAGGCTTCGTCTTGAGATCCCAAGCCCATAGCTCCATATGTCGGTTGTTTAGACCCCTGTCTTGCTAAAACCCCTAGTTTTCACCTAAGCTTGGCATTGGGAGCTTTAGCCAGGTTAGGTTGGTTTTTAGGCTGTATGTTTGCCTGCAAAACATTGGCATAATTGTTACTGTGTAGATATAATGTTATGACATATGCCTAAGCATTTATTATGTTTTATTGTTAGCCAAGGAGATTCACCCTTTTGTTCCGTGCATTTTAAAAATAGTTTTATAATTTCGTTTAATGTAAAATGATGTTCAGTTTGAAGATTTGTTGAAAATATATTTTTATGCTGTGGTTCTGTTTCAAGTTTGTAATTACATCGTGAGTTCAAAAGTATGCCACCAAGTTTTTACTCATAGAAACTTATGATGAAAAAATGACAAATTTTCACAAGCTCCAGGATACTTGTAGTAATCACTGCAGAGCACACCATTCCTTAGAAACTTTGCTGGTGCTTTAATGACAGAAAATTGTGTTGCATTTTGTAAACATCTTTCTGAATGATGTACTTGCATAGGACAAGCATCAACCTTAAATACTCGCATTAAACCTCCAGTTCTCATTTCTTTTTTCACTTGCTGTATCATTTTTCGGTATTCAAAATCTTCTTGCAGAGTTTAACAGATATTTTCTAGACGCTTTGCCAGTGTGAAACAGATGTGTGTATCAGTTAAGTTACGTCAACAAAAACTTAGTGGCATACTTTTTTTGACTCAAAAGAGTAGCTTGTACGCAGTGACTGTGTACTGTAGCTGCTGTGGTAATGTTGTTTTAGTGTTGAACATTAGTTGTATGGCGCTGCATTCGAATCATTCTGTAGAGTGTAGTCCGTCTTGTCTCTGTCGTTTCGTCATTGTATGAATGCTTCATGTATAAATGATTTGCGTACTGTAGAGTGTCATCCGTCACGCGTTGGCTGCGTTTTGCGTCATTTTCCAGTCTTGAGTCATGCTGCATCGTCTTAAAAGTATTGTTTTGTATGCACAATACCAACACGCCTAGCCGAGTGCCATTATGAATCACAAGTATGTCACGTTCAAGCTTTATATGGCTAATTGGCTATGTGTGTGCAAATAAATGTTGGCATATTGTTAGCATTTTTTGTTAACATTGAATTTCTTACTGCAAAAGCACTGGCGCTTTCCGGTAATGAACCACTTGTGATGCTGGAGTGAGTGAGTGTGTATAGGGTTTAACGTCCCACCTGACACAGTATAGGTCATTTCGGGGATGACCTTTACAGGCAAAATGCGCATAATAATTGAACAGTCAAAATGCACATGATAATTGAAGAGTAAGTTTAACCTTTACAGAAAACCTAATATGAAACGTAAAACACAGAAACAACTTAAACCTGACATTTTAAGAACTAGCCATTGTAATTTTGCATATGTAATTGGCAGTTCTAATAATCTTCCCTGTTTATCCAACAGTCATCAGTTGGTGGATGCTGCAGATGAATATTGACAAACTTAAGCCTTAGCGGAACAGCAACCAAATAAACTCGCATAAATATATTTTATAGACATGTTATAAATGAATTCTGCATCAAATTTCACGTTCATCCCAAGTTCACTCTGTCCTCTAATAGATAGCATTGAGATTGATGACTGTCTGGAGGATAACCGGGAAGATTATTAGAAATTTATTTTTTATTACATATGCACGCGTATAATAGAGTTCTTACAATTTTAGGTTCTTGTGTTTCTGTAAAGGTTAAACTTGCAGTTTCTTAACTGTTTCTGTTATTATGTGTATGTGCAATTTATCGCCGAAATGACCTATACTGTGTCGGGTTGGACGTTAAACCCTGTACACACTAACTCACTGTGATGAGGGTTTTGCTCAAGCTCCATTTACACTGAAACTTAGTTCAACAGCTTTGCATGCCAGCCAACACTTTCAAATCTTAGCTCTTGGATTGAGACATTTATTGACGTCAAAACGTCAGTGGTTGCAATGACAAATGCAAATTCTTAATAACTAAACAATTAGTGTATGCAACATTGGGATGTGCGAAGCAGTTAATTTGTTAACTGGTTAACCAGTCAGTAGACTGTTTTTAAACCATGGAAGCTCTTCTTATGCACAACGCAAAATACCTGGAAATTGACGAAATGTTCTTTAGCAATTATTACTGTACAGTTGGAGGGCACAGTCCACAAAAGCAAGGCACGGTAGTGTAATGATAACTCTGAATATAAGCACATAGCATTTCTCAGTTGTCTTGGCATACTATACAATATATACATAAAACAATATACGAATTGCACAAGAATAAAATAATATTGTGATAAAAGCTAAAAACCGGCTTGCATCGGCAAATTAAGCAGTACCTCAAATACAAACAAAAAGTACTAGGAGAAACACTTTGTTCACCAACCAATCAATGTAAATGGAATACTCACTTTTCTCGGAGACTGATGTAGGTTGCAAAAACACAGTGGCAAAGGTGGCAGATAATGGAATGGATGATCGATAGGCCAAACGAATCTGGAATGCTGGCGCTCAAAATGAAAGACACCTGGTCGGTTGGAGGCATGGCATAGTGATAACACGTTGAGTCAAATCAATGGAGTTACTCTACGGCGGGCCTGGTTAGTACTTGGATGGGTGAGTGTCCACGGTACGAAGCCAAGGCAACTGGGTCGACTCAGTCTTCTACCCTACGTGGGATGGTAAAATGAGTACTGGCGGTGGTTACGACTATCGCTGTAAGTTCTGCATAACAGTAGGTTCTGTGGCCAGGACTGCTGGTATACCGATGCAGTCGGTTAAAGGCGCTGTCTGTTAATGAAAGCTGGCCATCCGGCTGACTTGGCTTGTTATGCTAGCTTAATTGGGTTTAACCCTCGCTGGCTCAAAGCACCAAAAGGGGATGAGCATGCAAAATCTTCTTCTTCTTCTGGTTACTAACCAGTTCGAACTGATTCACTGACACAATCGTACACACAAAAAGAATGGCTATGTCCAATGCCCATGACAGTAGCAGGTCTTGAAATCACAAGCTCCACCCATAGGAATAGACAGGGGCAATAAAAAATATATAATCAGTCTCTGATCACAATGGCAAAGATGCAACATACCTCTGCATACGATTAAAAAACCATGTACTGGTACCAACTAAACTGAAATAAATTTACACAATTCAAATAATATTCTACTGCTTATTTAACTTAAATAAAATACGATCACTCTGAAGAGACCCTGTTGGACGACACTACCAGAACAAACCACAGCATAAGCTTAATAACTTAAAATTTCCAAAAACCAGAGATATAAATGGCTGACCAACGCTAACGTGTTCTTGGATCATTATCTAGTAGACATTGTCACATCATTGGTTTGAAGGCGTCGGTAACGATTAACAATGCGTCGTCTTTGTATCAGCTTGACGATCACGATGAGACCAATGATAACAAGAAGAAGACTAACGACCACTACTGTGATAACCAGCCACACTGTAAACATAAACACACACAGCGATACATAGGGACAGTAGAAAATCACGGAAACATGGAAATCACAGAAGCCATGATTTTTGTCAAATGCTGTGATTTTGTCAAAATGCCATGTTTTTAGCCAAAATGCAGTGATTTCGCCGTTTTTAATGTTTTTTACAATAATTTTTCGTTTTTAATCAACATAAATGGTGTGATTTTAACACAAGAATATTTACTTCTGCTACTGCTACCACGTCAGTATGCTTTGTTACTTACTGGCGCAATATGTGACAGGGACATCATTGTAGAAATTTGTATTTTAATGCTCTGCAGCAACAAAATTTTACAAACAAAAACTTTGCACTACATGTAATGATGGTCGTCAATGCTAGATGTTGAGTTTTATAAACTTTATAATGGTTTTGGGGCCCGTAATTTGATGCTGTGATTTTGCCATGATTTTTGTGATTTTCACTAAGTTTGCCGTGTTTTTTTTGCTATTTTTTGCCGTGATTTTCTACTGTCCGTAGCGATACAGAAACACAATTAGACAGATTAGATAACAGACACAGAGAGACAGACACAGATATCAAACCAGTGTATAGTTGTGAAACATTTGACCAGGCCCAGTCCGTTCGATTTTAGGCCCGGCCTGTTGTGATCGAGTCTGTTTTATAGCATGGCACAGCCCATTTTCCTGTTGAAATTCCGAGTCTGGAGCAGGCTTTATGCACAATGAAGTTCCCTGATATTCATCTTCACTTAATTGTCTGAGAGGTCAGTTGACAAATCACAAATATTGACAGTAATACAATAATTTATACAGTATGTCAGCACGTAAAACTTGGCACCCCCTTATAACAAAACAGTGTATCAGCAAGTGAAGCCGACTTTTTGACCTTGTGGGCTACAAAAAAAATCTGAATCGACTATTTTTCAGCATTTTTGGTCCATCTGAGGATCTCCAGTTTCCAGCTGATACCGTCAACAATAGACCAAAGACAGACTGTATCTCTCATCGTTTTGATGAGGTCGCTGGTGCAATTTACCGATGGAATGGACTGACAAACAGAAGTAACAAGAGTGTACAACACATGTTTGCATGCTATGCATTGACAGAACAATGCTGAAAACTGTCAGCTAGCAGCATATAAGCAGAACAGTCAGACTAACTGTTGCCTGTATTGCATTCGGCCTTCCAATCCGTGGGAATGTTTGCCTGTGTTAGCTCGATGAACTCATCTAACGGACATGATGCTTTACAACCTACATTCACCAAACCACAACAGACACTCCACTGCTAGAACAGCAAGTTCTTAACAACGACAATCATCATTGTGATAGCACAAAAACACAAAAAATGCATACCAGGATCATAAAACTGCACAAACTTCTTTATTCATCAAAAAGCATCTCCAAATTGATAACTGTGAATAAGGAGTAAGTGAAGTTATTACAAAAAGATTCTACACCAAATATGACTTGGAAAGTATTGAAATAGTCAACATTATTGAACTGATGACTTATGATGGCTGATTAAAACAGAGAACATTTTTTTCAAACAACTGCATCGCTGTAGCAGTTCACTCATGCACACAGCAATTGCCACAGCCACTGGTAGATAATGCGTTACCTGGAATGATCATTTGAAACGGTTCTGCATCAGGTGCAGTGCTGTTCCTGTACCAGACCTTCACAGAGAACTGTCCGCTAGTGTTAAACAACTCTACAAGAACTGAAGATGTATACACGGGTGCAATCCTGTTGAATATTCCCATTGTACTGAGAAACGCAGACACTGTAGTATCATGCTGCAGAAATTCACACAAACATAGCTACAGAAAAGCACAGATAAACATCAGAATATAGACAACTACAGGGTGGTCCATAAAAACATGGCACTTAACTTCTGTCCACATCTTCGCCAATTATTGACCAATATTCAAAATTCTTTCACTGGCAGACTCTGCGGACAATGTGCAATAAGGTGGTTATTATATACTCCACCGTACCATAAATGCGTCTCTACACTACCTTGTGAAATATAAATGAAATATGAATGCATAATGATAATAACAAACGAACAATTTAGTGAATGAACAAAAAACACTTCAGGCCAACATTGCAGTAAACGATCTGTATGACACTAAACTGTGTGGGTCTAACACAGTTTAGTATCATATGAATTATTCATCGCAATGTTGGTCTGATGTGTTTTTTTCCATTTACCTAAATGTTCATCATTGTCGTTAGTTTTTCCTTGCATTTATATTTCACTAGGTAATGAAAAAATGGAATTATGGTGTGGTGAAATATATAATAACCATATTATTTCAAATTGTCCGCAGAGTGTGCCGGTGAAAAAATTTAGAAAATCGGTCAATAACTGGCAAAGATATTGTCAAAAGTAAAGTGCCAAATTTTTCATGAACCACAGTGTAGAGACAGAAACTGATCATAAAAATCATGTATATTCAGGGTGGGCAAACAAAAGTGAAACATAATCTGACAGTTTCAGAAACGATTAGTCTTCATTAATACACTTTCAGGTGGTTATGATTAAAATGTAATCACAGTGTTCAATATGAGAACCCTTCACTGTAATGATCAAGGCTAAATGTTTCTGAAACTATCTCACTGACTGATCTATGCAAAGCTAGTATGTTCAATTTCTTTTATGGACCACCCTGTACTAAGCATGCAATCAATGGCAGACAATTTAAACACAGATAAATTGCATACTGCCGAGTATACGAATGCTTTCTGCTGTGAACTCTTGCCATCTCGTTTGTCTTTCATGTTCTTAACTACTTGTCCTAACAATGGACCTGGACATAACAACAACAGAATGTAACAATCTTAATGTATTATAATCATAGCTCAATCCATTACTGAAATCTTTCCCACTAGCAGCCTAGGGTAGTTATCTTCAGTGCTTTAGCTCTGTTGACTGGCTTACAAAAAGGCATTTAATCGAGGATCAGTTCTGCTTTCTGCCACGTGCCAAAAATGAACATTCTGGGAACCTGGTAATATTGTAGCAATGTGGTAAAATTGGACAATTAATCCAAAATCAAATACAGTAGAAGAAGCAGTTTGTAACAGCTACATCTCTGCTGTTCCAAACTACTAACAGAGATGCTGCTACGCAATAAACTAACACTGATGACGATACAGACCTCCAGACAACCTGATCAGCACTGGCTCACTGTATCGCAGACTGATAACAATATCTGTGTATGCCTGTAGCTTGTCGTAAGTCGTCCGACCATCCCACGTTTTGTTGGCCCAGTCTGGTAGAGTCATGTTATGAGTATTCTGTCAAAGTACAACATACAACTGCACCGCAACACACCTGCTAATGGATCACTGATGTTGTGCGGTATGAGCAGCACATCGCAGAAGGTCAGGAATGACCCTCCCAGAAGAGAACTGCTTAAAGCTTTCACAAGCCTGGCTCATCTGCAGCCATGTCTGGACTCAGATAAAGAACACTTTAAACATTTCATATGACGAACGGTTTACAACGCTTCAGTGATCAATCGTAACTAATTTAGTATCCAAACAGTCGTTAATTGTTGACCAATTTTCTCAGCATGTGCATCAGATGATATCTGGGTGCTAAAATTTTAATTAATTAATACTACTGAAAAACGATTTTTGAAATAACTCATGGTTAGACAGGATATGAAACAATGCAAGTGAAAATTCACTGGGAATTAGGTGAGACTGACCTCACATAATAGCGTGTCAGCAACATCCCATGTGTCCCTCAGAGTCAAGTTGTAAACACCAGTTTTCTCTCTAATGTACTCAAAGAATTTCTGCAAAACAACACCAAACACCTACCAGTAGCAAGGATATACAAGAAATATTATTAGATTGTGACCAATCTAATGTACTCCTTGTGCACATTATTTTCTCCTGTATTATTCTAAGTGCTTTTTTGTTCCTTTCAACTTGTATTAGAGACCCGGCGTCAATTTGAGACCGGTTTAATATTATACTAACAGTGGCTGGCGTCAAAATCGTTATTGGAAATTGTCTCCCCGTCTATCTAGCACGGTTATAAAAATATGGAGCCTCAAAGATAATGGGGTCACGACCTTGACCTTCGAGGTCATGTGACGTCATCAGACACGTGACCATTTGACTCATGGTGGTTGACTTCCTATGGGTGGTCCATTGAGACCATGTGTCTATCTGGTACCGTTATGGAGATATGGCCGTTTGAAGTTCTTCCAGGAAGGCTCTTCCAGGAACAGAAGTCAGTCGTTGGTTCGTCGGTTGGTCCTCAATATTACACTGATCTCATATAATCCTCTTTGCTATGTTAGGAATGTAGCACATGAGGAGTAAAAAGTGGCATGAATCACCAAATAACTACGATACTGTATATTATAATTATTTTGGCAGCAACTTCAGTCTTCCATTCAGTTAAGTTTGAGTTGCTGTAATTACTTGTGCAAAAAAATAAAGAGTTTTAAGTATCTAGCATCCTAAATCTGTTATACTTTCACAATAGCAATAAAAATAAATCGCCAATAAATGTCAAAGTATGGTATGTGAAATAGTCCACATAATAATTTGAACTTAACATCCATTAAGTTGCCATAATATAATTCGCATCGAAAAGCATAAAAAACATTTTATCACATCTTTTCCTTACAACTACATGTTCTAAGAGCAACCTAATTATGACACTTAAGTCAGAGTTGGGTCTTGTAATGCAGCTATAGCTGTATCCACTGTTACAATAATGCTGTCAAATAACAATGCACTTTATGATATACACCAATGTCTTCAATCATCATCAACAAATCACTAAATGGTTGACATATGCATATATGAAACATCGACAGTACTAATTCATCACAACAGCAGAAATCTAACTAGCCTTGTCTCGTTGCTCCATTTCCTTTACAAAATCATTTTCATGGATGCCATCAAGGACTTCATTGTATTTGTCACATACTTTAGCCAAGTGCAGTAGCTGTATAATACACCATTTCATTAATATAATTATCAGCAAACAATAACACAAGTAAACTATGTTAAATTGGTAGTTTGTAGCAAAAGAGAACTATGGAATCATAGCTGCTAAGGCTAACTAATGACAGTAGTTGTCCAAAATTGCAGAAACTGTTCTTATATACCATTCTATGACACAAGCAAAGTTCCTCCAGCATGGCCTCCTCTGTGAAGCTCAGACTGAAGGCAAATAGTTTGGTACGAGCATCGACTTCCCACACATCCAAAACTTCAACTACAGATACACTGCAGCTCTTGAGATGTTGTTTGATGAGAAAAAAACTGTATTAAGCAATTACCAACCCAAAAACCCAACTACACTGTAGCTCATTTCACAACTAGAAAGCCTCAGCTTCACTAAAAAATGAATGTGACAATTAATGCAGCAATGCTAGCAATTAATCAATGACTGCTGACTTTTGATAATTTTTTTTACAAAACCTAACCACTAAAAACATTTATCCATACTAATCTTAAATTAAACATATAAACTCACATAGTCAGAGTCTTCTGGCACTGTATGCACTGGAATAGGCTGCCACAAAAGATCTTCATTCCACACTTGAGAACCTTGTGGCGGAAATAAACCAGCCAGGTTACAGTATGCACTCATCAATGTTCTATTATAGTCGGTACTTCGTATATACACCTGAAAGAACAGACATCACACAATAAATGCTACATTTTCAGACTGCAAAACTCCACTGATAGACAACCCTAGATATGTGCTATGCAACACTACTCTGGTCCTTAAGTCAATGCACTGAACTTTCTGTCTTCTAAGATATTAATGACTAACAGACTTTAACTAACTTGGTCAAGATAATATGGCTAAGACCAATGTGACTGCAGTTTCATTCATGCTTCTCACTGTTCAAAATATCACCATTTTATTTTTGCAATATCTTAAATTCACTTGATGATGATCATAAGATTCATCTAAATGTTTGTACTGTGAAAATGTATAGCAAACAAAAATAGAGGCCTTAAATATGATGGTGTCTAAATCTTATTTCTGTCACAGTGCTGTGCCACAGAACTTACTTGAAAGCGATCATAAGTTTCTTTCAGAAGTTTGTACGGCTGTCCTTCAATATAACGCTTACGAAAGTACTGGCCTAATGCATAATGTTGCTTCATGCCTTCCTACAAATCATATACTTCAGAATTAAATGCATACAACACAGTTCACACATCAGAACAACATATGTCATTTCACATAATAAACTGTACAGCTAGCTTAGAAAAATATGATTTTGGCTGTTGAGACTGTTCTCTCAAAAAACGCATTACACTAAAATAAGCTGTCATCACCAGCTAAGCTAAAAACACAACTGTGATAGCCCTAATAATTTAACCGTAAAATACCTCTAAAAATACAAATGTAAAAAGCTTGTGAAAAACCAGACAATAATCAAATAGCATATATCATAAATTAAAATTCATATATCACAATAACAATACAAAAACAGTTATGGGTAGTTTAAATGACTGAAAATTACACACATACCATTGTCAGTTCTCCTAAACCTTGCTGCCATACAGACTCATTGTATGGATTTTTTGGATATGATTTGGTTGGACTTCTGTCCCCATGTCTGTACAACTACACATTTCATAACCTTATATTACTAACATAAATTAACATCCACAAACGACACATTTACGGCACGGCTGTCAAGCAAGTTATATGCAACAAAATGTGTTTGTATTCATTTTGAACAGATCACATCAGCATTGCTCAGGCATGGTTCACCATGAGTAGCATCATTTTCAAATTAGCATAACATCACAATTATTAATGTTTACCAATCACGTAGAATTGTACTTAAGGTAACACTACAGGAGACAAAAGGTATGCAAATTGCCTATGGCACATTCATAAACTTGCACAGGGTAATCCATGTAGTCTGCATCTGTGACCTATCCATTCATAACTAACAACCGTAACTAGGTGAATAGTATACAAATGCTTGATTCTCAACCTGGGTTAATAACCAGACAACATACTCATAAATAGGATCGTTTAGTTAAACAGGGCATCATCGTTTGTTGCCAGAGGTATGTTCATCTGTTTGTATATATTTTTTGTATACAAGTTGAAGACACCTGACCACGCCTGCCTGCACAAAACTAAACACCATGTGCAGTACGATAACATCTCTTTACAAAATAACTCACAATATGTATTAGGATCAAATCGGACGGCGCTTCAGATGTGTTTGCAAGTATGTTGTATGCTAATAAAACGAATAAGCCGAAAATAACAACTGTCGATGTCATTCTAATAACAACCACACCCTCCCCAAAGACTATTCAATCATAGCAAAATTAGGGGTGGGTCATTATTAGAATTTTAATTTTAAACGATTCGATAATGATCTAACGTCGTGATCAGGGCTGACAACCGAGTTTTTCTACAGAAAAAAATATTTTTACAAATTTAAGGCAGTTAAATTTTGTGCACAAAGACCAGACACAAAGGTCAGATCAGATCAGATCAGAGTTGATGAGCTGTTGTTAAGCTTCATAAGAATCTTCGGTCTCCCATCATCCCATGAACCGGTCAAGGCGGACCTTGAACGTGTCAACAGTACAGGCATTCACGACTGAATCGGGCAGCGAGTTCCATTCATCCACGACTGATAAGATTAAGAATTCTTTGCAACAACGTCTTGATGCAAATGACTTGAATAGCTTCAAATTGTGTCCTCTAAGTGACGTGGCTGACAATGTAAACAGGGAATTTGAGCTAATGCTCACGAGACGCGCGAAAGACTATAGCAGTTCCGGTTCAGTAATTTAGCTGAAAATTGGGGTGTTCACGCTAAGTTAATATACAAATGCCAAATTATCTATCTGGATCGCATAACGATAGTAGCGTAGCGCTACCTTGTAAATGAAGACTTGCGTCGCAGTCCGAAATCGCCAAAAATTCCATAAAACCCATCATTGTGGCGTTCAAGGTCATTTAAGGTCATTGAATTCGGCGCCAATCGAGAGCCAGTGTACGACTTTGCCATCGTCTGGGCGTCTGTCCGTCTGTCCGTCTGTCTGTCTGTCACACTCGTGAGCTGTATCAAAACGGTGCAAGCTAGGATCACGAAATCTTTACTGTGGGCTGCCCCAAGG